>Ga0315294_10004919_pt1 | contig 14656 bp, 13 predicted proteins | sample YL17G13_40_MG_FD_203626 | JGI IMG/M metagenome (GOLD analysis project Ga0315294, IMG submission 203626) | Sediment microbial communities from Yellowstone Lake, YNP, Wyoming, USA - YL17G13_40 | ecosystem: Environmental > Aquatic > Freshwater > Lake > Sediment | place: USA: Wyoming | collected... | reverse complement strand
GTTGCCAACGCGATCGCTTCGGTCTTTGCCGCCCGCATCCGTGAGCTTCAATCACAGCGCTATGCCGCCAGCCGCGAGGGCCTGGCCAAACAGGTCGCTGACATGGACCAGCAGATCACAATCACCAGCAACCAGATCGAATCCACTATCGATCCGGCCGCATTGCAACAGCTCCAGGCCCGCCTGACTCAATATCGGACCATCTATTCCAGCCTGGTGACCAGCTACGAACAGGTGCGCTTGGCTGAATCACAGACCAGTACCAACGTAGTCGTTTCAGAGCCGGCCAGCGTTCCCTCCCTCCCGGTCAGCCCCAAGACAACCCGCAATACCCTGCTGGCCGTCCTGGCAGGCATGCTGCTCGCGGCAGGCGTGGTGTTTGCGGTCGACACGCTTGACGACACCATCAAGAATCCGGATGAGATCCGGAAAAAGTTTGATCTGCCCATCCTGGGAATGATCGCTTCGCACGAGGCGCCTGAAAAAAAGCCCATCGCGCTGACCGAGCCGCGCTCACCGACGGCTGAAGCCTTCCGGGCGTTGCGCACCAACATCACCTTCTCGGCTGTGGACAAACCTCTGCGCCGGATCATGGTCACCAGTCCAACGCCGCAGGATGGAAAGACCACCGTCTCGGCCAACCTGGCCGTGGTTCTTGCCCAGGCTGAGAAAAAAGTGGTGTTGATCGACGCCGACCTTCGCAGGCCGACCATCCATCGCAAATTCGGACTGTTCAACCGCATGGGTCTGACTGATCTGTTCGTCCAACCGTTGGAGCGCCTGTCAGGCGTGATCCAGTTCGACACCGTCTCGGGCCTGGGGGTCATCACCTCCGGTCGCCTGCCGCCCAACCCGGCTGAGTTGCTCACCTCGCAGAAAATGTCTCAAATCTTCGATCAATTAGGCCAAAAGTTTGACCTGATTTTGGTCGACACGCCTCCCCTGCTGGCGGTGACGGATGCCGCCGCCCTGGCAACGGGAATGGATGGAGTCATTCTAGTGGTCAAACCGGGTGTCACAAAAATGACCGCCATGCAGCAGGCCCTCGAGCAGTTGCGGGCGGTGGAGGCCCGCGTACTGGGCGTTGTGCTGAACGAGGTCAACCCGGGCAGTCGCAAGTATGGGTACTATTACAACCGCTACTATTCGAAATATTCAAAGTATTAGGAAAAGGGCGATACGAAACAAAAAAAGAAAAAAAACAACAAATAGTAAGAAGGCACCGGAGAAGGTGGCTTAGAAGTATCCTAACCTGGAAAGTGATCACAATGCATCATCACCAAATCATGAGTATTGCGGGTGTTGTCGAGCATATTTGCTGGGGCGATAAGCCTCTCGCTTACATCATCCGCGCTGACATGGCACCGGATAAGACCACTTTTATTACACCACCAGAGTTTAAACAACAAGTTGGTTTTGTGGTCTACCCAGCAGGTGGGGAGGTCAAGCGGCATTTGCATCTGCCTCTGGAAAGACACCTGATTGGCACCTCAGAAGTATTATTTATTCGACAGGGATATTGTTTGATGGATATATATAACGATGACCGCGAATTGGTCGCTACGAGAGAACTAAGAACTGGCGATGTAATGCTTATGGTAGGCGGGGGGCATGGTTTCCGTATGCTTGAGGATACGATTTTCCTTGAAATAAAACAGGGGCCCTTCCTGCCAATGACAGAAAAGGAACATTTCTAAATGATCCCGGTAAACGAGCCTTTACTAGGCGAGCGTGAGCTCGAATATGTAACGGAGTGCATCCGCACCGGCTGGATTTCCTCGGCAGGGCGTTTCATTGAGGAATTTGAAAAAAAGTGGGCAGCTTACTGTGGGATGAAGTTTGGTGTTGCTGTAAGCAATGGCACAACCGCGTTGCAGGTGGCCGTTGGATGTCTTGATCTGAAACCGAGTGATGAGGTAATCATGCCATCTTTTACCATCATCTCCTGCGCACTCGCCATTGTAGAGCATGGCGGAATTCCGGTGTTGGTGGATAGCGATCCTCGCACTTGGTGTATGGATGTTGCACAGGTAGAAGCAAAGATTACCGATCGAACGCGGGCGATCATGCCAGTGCATATCTATGGGCACCCGGTGGACATGGATCCGTTATTAGCTTTGGCTGCAAAACATCATCTTGTTATTATCGAAGACGCAGCCGAAGTTCATGGAGCAGAATATCTTTCCAGGCGAACAGAACCAAATCCTGTTTGGAAGCGTTGTGGTGGCATGGGGCACATTAGCGCTTTCAGCTTTTATGCAAATAAATTAATTACAACTGGCGAGGGTGGCATGGTTCTCACCAGCGACCCAGTCTATGCCGAAAAAGCGCGCAGTTTGCGTAATCTGTGCTTTCGTCCTGAAAGGCGCTTCTTCCATACAGAACTTGGCTATAACTATCGTATGACCAACATGCAGGCCGCGCTGGGTTTAGCCCAACTAGAACGCTTCGATCAGATTGTGGCAAAAAAACGCTGTATGGGAAACGCCTATACCGAGCGTTTGAAAGATATCCCATATCTGCAATTGCCCGTCGAAGAATCCTGGGCGCATCAAGTCTATTGGATGTATGGACTCGTTCTGGATGAAAAAACCGGCATGGATGCCGTTGAATTTGCCAAAAAACTCGACACCCAAGGCGTCCAAACCCGCCCCTTCTTCCTGGGAATGCATGAGCAACCTTTATTTTTGGATCGCGGTTTATTCAAAGGCGAGCATTATCCCGTGGCTGAGCGAATCGCCCGACAGGGGCTTTACCTTCCGTCTGGGTTGGCTTTGACCGAAGCCCAATTGGAGCAAGTTTGTGATACAGTTAGAAAGGTGTTGGCGGCATGAACCAATCTGTTTTCGGAAAAGTATATGCTGACCAGTATGATTTGCTGTATGGTGACAAGGATTACGAAGCTGAATGTAACCTGATAGAGCAAGTATTTCAACGAGATGCTAAGGATCCTGTGAAATCCATCCTGGATCTGGGTTGTGGGACAGGCAAAAATGCCATCCCACTGGCGCGGCGAGGGTACCAGGTAACCGGGGTAGATCTTTCGGCTGACATGCTGGAACATGCTCGCCAAAAAGCCAACTTGCTGGTCGATTCATCCTCGAAATCACCAGCCTTTTTCAGGGGGGATGTGCGCAGCATAGACCTGGGCCAGCATTTTGATGCAGTGTTAATGATGTTCGCTGTATTAGGGTATCAGTTGACTAATCACGATGTTCTGTCTACACTACAAACTGTTCGCCGGCATCTTAAACCAAATGGTTTGTTTATATTCGACGTTTGGTATGGCCCAGCTGTATTGGCCATCCGGTTAAGTGATCGAGTGAAAGTCATTCCAACACAGGATGGAAAGTTAATTCGGATTGCCTCGGGAACCCTGGATATAAACTCTCAGCTAACAGAAGTGAATTATCATGTCTTGAAAATATCTGGAGATAAACTTGTAAGTGAAATTGATGAAGTCCATAAAATGCGCTATTTTTTCCAACAAGAGCTCGAAATGGCATTAAACCAGTCTGGATTATTTCTACGTACCCTAACAGCTTTTCCAAATCTAACCAAGCCGGCAGATGAAACGACTTGGAATACTCTTATTGTAGCCAGCCAGGAAAAATAAGATGGATCTTGAAGAAATTCATAATCAGGATTACCCTTTTTCCGTCTATGAACCTACGCACGGTTGGTTATCCCTCAAGCTTGGTGAACTGTGGCATTATCGTGAACTGCTCTACTTTCTCACCTGGCGGGACATCAAGATTCGTTATAAACAAACAGCCCTGGGAGTAGCATGGGCTATACTTCAGCCATTAATTACAATGGTGATCTTCAGTGTCATCTTTGGCCAGCTTGCCAAACTACCCTCAGATGGAATTCCTTATCCTGTTTTCAGCTATGCCGCCCTGTTACCCTGGCAGTTGTTCGCGGGTGCTTTACAGCGGGCTGGGGTCAGCCTGGTGGGCAACAGCAACCTGATCACCAAGGTGTATTTTCCTCGTTTGGTGATCCCCATATCGGCTGTAGCGGCTGGTCTGGTCGATTTCGGAATTTCATTTATTGTTTTGTTGGGTTTGATGTTTTACTACCGGATCATGCCGACCTGGGCGATTTTAACCATCCCGCTTTTTGCGTTGCTCGCAGTGTTAACAGCCCTGGCCGTGAGCCTATGGCTTTCAGCACTCAATGTGCAGTACCGCGATGTTCAGTATATGATTCCCTTCCTGGTCCAGGCCTGGATGTACGCTTCCCCGGTGGCCTACTCGGCGGGATTGATCCCCACCGGTATATGGCGCATCATTTACGGACTTAATCCCCTGGCGGGTGTGATCCAGGGCTTCCGCTGGGCGCTGCTGGGCGGCAACCCGCCGGACGAGCTCATGGCACTATCGGTGGTCATTGTTTTTGTTTTACTGATCAGCGGGTTGTTCTACTTCAGGCGTATGGAAAAAACGTTTGCGGATGTGGTATAGCCATGAGTGATGTTGTGATCAAGGTTGAAAATCTGGGCAAGCTTTACCGAATCGGCGCTCAACAAGAACGCTACAAGACATTGCGTGAAAGCCTGGTGGGCGCAGTCACCGGCCCTCTTCGCCGCCTGCGACGTTCGAAATCCAAAATCCAAAATCCAAAATCCGACTTCATCTGGGCTCTGAAAGATGTCTCTTTCGAGGTCAAGCAAGGGGAAGTGGTGGGAATTATCGGGCGAAATGGGACTGGTAAAAGCACGTTGCTGAAGGTACTTTCCCATATCACCGAGCCGACCGAGGGGCGGGTTGCCTTGCGCGGCCGGATAGGCAGCCTGTTGGAAGTGGGTACAGGTTTTCATCCAGAACTGACCGGGGCCGAAAATATTTACCTGAACGGCGCAATTTTGGGGATGAGGCGCGCCGAAATCGAGCGCAAGTTCGACGAGATTGTTGCCTTTTCCGAGATCGAAAAGTTTTTGGATACGCCAGTCAAACGCTATTCGAGTGGCATGTACGTGCGCCTGGCGTTTGCGGTGGCGGCACACTTGGAGCCGGAAATCCTGCTGGTGGATGAGGTGCTGGCGGTGGGAGATGCCGCCTTCCAGAAGAAGTGCCTGGGCAAGATGGGGGACGTGGCGAAGGAGGGGAGGACAGTGTTGTTTGTGAGTCATAATATGGGAGCAGTTCAAGGCCTTTGCGAACGTGGGATATGGCTAGAGGGTGGGCGGGTGAGCATGAATGGCTTGGTTCGGGAGGCGGTGTTAGCCTATCTTGCAGCATCATCGAATCGACAAGCGGGTATAAGCATCGAGAAACTGCCCCGTGTGACAGGCGGAGACGACATACGTTTGATAAACCTCGAGTTACTTGACCAAAGCGGTCACCACGCTTACCGATTCGATCATGGGGATCGAATGCTGATGCGCTTTTGGTTCCGCGTACTAAATCCTGGACAGCGTTATTTCGCAATAGAGTGGACTATATGTACATCAGATGGCAACAAGGTCTTGTATGCATCGTCCAGCCCGCAGGGTCAGCTACTGATAAGTCCCATTGAGAATGTCGGTTGTGTTGAGTGCGAAATCCCCTGTTTGCCGCTCACAAGTGGTAGATACTTCATCAACTGCCTGTTATCACTTCCGCATCAGAAAAGAATAGATGAGGTTGAAGCTGCTACAAGCTTCGACGTAACAACTTGTGATATCTGCAATACTGGATTCGATGTTCGGCAGAGCTTGGCCCCCGTGACTACAGCTACTTATTGGAGTATCGTAGAAGGTGCCCAGTCATTGCTGAGGAGCCCCAACATGGCACCTCAGTCTCAAATCCGAGGCTAGAATGCGTCGAGTCAACCTAACAATACCTGTATACATGCCTGATTGGTTATATTCTCCCTTGCGTCAGTTGAAGCGTGGCCTCAGTACGCCTCCAAAAGACTACCATTCGACTTCCGGAGAACATCCGCCAACTATAAATCTGCTTGGTGACCGCGACATCGAATGGTCTTGGGTTGCCTCGCAACTTCCGCAAAAGACCGGAGAAGCACTTGATTTTGGCAGTGGCAGAAGTTTTTTGGGCCTGATGGCGGCGAATAAGGGATTCAATGTCACGGCGGTGGATCTGGGTGCAGTGCAATGGCCTTATCTGCATCCCCAACTCCGGTTTGTCCAGGGCGATATTCTCAAACTGCCCTTACCCATGAGTCACTTTGACTTGGTGATCAACTGCTCAACGATAGAGCATGTCGGGTTGGTGGGGCGCTATAGCGTAACCGACGACCGGCCGGACGGAGATTTAGAGGCTATGGCCCGACTCAGGGAATTGATGAAACACGGCGGGGTTATGCTGCTGACAATCCCCCTGGGACAGGATGCCGTCTTCGCTCCCAAATGCCGGGTCTATGGTGTCCAGAGGCTCCCGCGGTTGCTTGATGGCTTTTCGATTGAGCAGGAATCGTACTGGGTGAAGGATGATCATAATCGGTGGATTCAGTGTGACAAACAGACGGCGTTGGACTTCAAGGCGTCTGCAGGTTCGTCGAGTCCGTTGCAGAACGTGACTGCATTGGGTTGCTTTATCCTGTCCCGTCCTGGAATGGGAGAATGACCATCCATGAAAACGCGAGTTTAACGGAGTCTGCTACTCGACCCGGATTTCGATTTTGGCGTGCGCAGCCTCGGCGATATACAAGCGTATTCATCCAATTCAGAATATGTTGACTGCCTTCAGGATAGGAGCAACCGTTTTCTGGATTTTGACCTGCATCCGGACTGGATCGGCCATTTGGAGATCATGCCTATAGATAGGGATATTTCATTCCTAGACCCATCTCACAAAAGAGACTCACAATCATGAAGGAACGCCTCTCTCTCATTGGCTTGGGAAAGCTTGGGCTTTGCCTGGCAGCTTGTTTCGCCGAAAAAGGTTTCGAAACCATCGGTGTGGATATCGAAGAACGCGTGGTCAATTTAGTCAACCAAGGGAAGGCTCCCTGGTTCGAGCCTCGCCTGGATGACTTCATAGCCCGCCATGGTGGGAAAACCCTGCGCGCCACCCTGCACCACCGTGAGGCGATCGAGCAAACGGACATCACTTTCGTGCTGGTCGCCACACCCAGCAACCCCGACGGCACCTTTTCGAACAGTTTCGTTGAATCAGCATTGCGGTCGTTATCTGAAGCCCTGCGGGAGAGTAAAAAAGAGCATCACCTGTTCGTGATCAGCAGTACCGTCATGCCGGGTTCTGTCGAGACCAGTTTTATCCCGATCATCGAACGATATACCGGGCGGAAGCTGAACCAGGGCTTCTCGGTTTGCTTCGATCCAGATTTCGTGGCCCTAGGGAAGGTGATCAATGATTTTTTGCGCCCAGACCTGGTGGTGATTGGAGAGACGATGCCGGAATCAGGGGCGCGCATCGAGGCTATCCACCACCAGACGTGCGAAAACATCCCGGCGATTTCACGCATGTCCATTACCAACGCCGAGCTGGTCAAGGTGTGTTTGAATGCGTATATCACCACCAAAATCAGCTTCGTCAACTCCTTGGCCAATCTGTGTGAGAAAATCCCCGGCGCGGATGTGGACGCTATCACCAAGGCCATTGGGGCAGACCGGCGCATTTCGCCGTATTACTTCCAGGGTGGGTTAGCTTTTGGCGGTACGTGCTTCCCGCGCGATGCACGTGCTTACATAACGGTTGCTGATAAATTTGGTGTGCAGGCAGATATCATCCACGCGGTCGAGAGTGTTAACCAATATCAAAACCAGCATCTGGTCGAGACGGTATTACAAGAACTGGAAACCTGCGAAAACAAGACGGTAGGTGTGTTTGGGTTGGCCTTTACCGTGAATACGCCGGTCATTGTCGAATCACCGGCCATCAAACTGATTGCAGAACTGCTTAAGCATGACATTCGAGTGGTCGCTTATGATCCGCTGGCGATTGACAATGCTAGGAATATCTTTGGCAGTGCAGTAGAGTATGTTGAGTCAGCAGAAGCGTGTCTTGAGCAAGCAGGTCTTGCAGTGCTGACACTTCGTAATGCGGAAATCAAAAAGGCAGTCGAGAGTTTTGCGCCGGCTCAACCCTTGACGGTTGTGGATTGCTGGCGGATGATTGACACGGCGCGATTGGACAAACAGATCGGATACATTGCCTTGGGTAGGCCGGCGGCTTGATCTCACGAATAAACTCCGGAGAGTAACATCGATAATGCTGACGTTATTCACTATCCCCAAACCCTTCCGTGGGCAGATCGCTGTGATCCAGCGCAACGCCCTTCAGAGCTGGCTGCAACTGCGTCCGGCCTGCGAGATCATCCTGTTGGGCAGTGATGAAGGCACAGCGGAGACGGCGCGGGAGCTCGGCCTGCGCCACCTGCCGGAGGTAGCCCGCAACGAGTACGGCACACCGCTCTTGAATTCCATCTTTGAGCGCGCCCAGGCCGCTGCCAGCCATCGCTTGCTGTGCTACGTCAACGCGGACATCATCTTGTTGAGCGATTTCCTGACCGCTGTACAACACATCCAATTTCGCCGCTTTCTCATGGTCGGTCAGCGGTGGGACATGGATCTGGATCATGCGCTGGACTTCAGCCAGCCTGATTGGGAGGCCCGCCTGCGCCAGCAACTGAACACCTTCGCAGTACTCCATCCCACTACCGGCATTGACTATTTTGTCTTCCCTCGTGGGCAATGGGGCGAGATACCACCCTTTGCCATCGGGCGGACGGTTTGGGATAACTGGTTGATCTACCGAGCCCGGGCACATTGCGCGGCAGTGATTGACGCCACAGAAGCGGTAAAAGCTGTGCATCAGAATCACGATTGGTCCCATGTTGCAGCTGGTAAACAATGGACCAAGGAAGGGCCGGAGGCGGTTCGGAATCTGGAGTTGGCTGGAGGATGGGACCACATCTTCACCCTCCTGGATGCCAACTGGCGCATGTCTGCAGGTAAGTTGCGTCGTAATTATGGCAGGGGGAATGCAATCAGATATTTGCGGAGCTTGCAGTGCATAAACCAGGGGACGGGGTGGTCACCCATAATATCGACTGGGCTATTTATTCTTCTTGGGGCTCGCCGATTCGGAGGATCGTTACGGAAAAAATTGAAGATAGAAAATTTTGAGTGAAAATAGGATGTCAAAGTTGAGTCGAAAATTGCGTTCATCTTCCTTGTTCATATCAGACCGCCGGGTATTCAATTTGATTCTAGTAGTTCTAACATTGTTTCTAAGCATAGCGCCGTGGTTTTTTATTATTAAACTAGAAAATTGGGATAAGGCAGTCTTTATACTAATTATAATAGCGATTATCGGGATAAGATGGGGGCTATTCGGCTACGTTTTTCTTCTAGTGTCCATCTCTCCCTTTGCGTGGATTATTTTTAATATTGATAGAATCCCTGTTTACGGTTGGGTACTCACCAATATCCCTCGTGAAGAAAAACTAATCATTTTATTGGGAGGCGGCTATCTTTTGCTGTTATTTTTCACAAGGATGAGATATATCAATCGAACTCACATTATCCCCTTTTTATTATTATCAGGAATACTTGTTTTTGGGTTGCTTGTTGCTCTGGTCTTTGCGTGGTTTCCAGGTCCTGATTCTGTTGCGATGCAATGGTATTTAGATACAATCATCGTGGGCATTGTTGTTTATTATCTGATTAGTAGTTTTGTAAACGATGTTAAGCGGTTCCATGCGATTATTTATGCCGTGATCATTTCTGCGATCCTCATTGCTTTGGTAACGGTAATATTCCCCAAGGTGTTAATTGTTAATTATATAGCGGATACTGATCCGGGTCGTTTAGGAGGTTTTTTCACTTTGCCTTTCGGTGTTACGATATGGGCGAATCCCGTCTATATTAGTTCTTATATGGCTTTAGCTATAGTTTTTATTTGGGGACATCTAATAACAGAGAATCTAATAATATGGAAACGGATTTTCTGGTTGGTCAACTTTGGTCTTCTGACAAGAGTTCTGGTTCTGACCAATAGCCGTACGGGAATTTATGGAGCTTTTTTAGGAATAATCTTATTGAGTGGATTGGTTATATTAAGGAGAAGAATCCTTCCCGGCCAGCCAGTCAGAAGCAACCATCTCATACAATGGTTGGGCATTGGCTTGCTGATCGTGGTGGGCGGGGCTATTGCGTTTTGGCAGTTTAATGATTACTTTAATAATATTAATAATGCTTCCTTTTACATTGATCGAATTTTAAGACCGCTTGAAGATCCCAATACTATTGGGAGGGTGTATCTATTTCTAGCGAGTCTCAAAGCTAATCTGGCTTATCCTTGGGGAATTGGAGCTCAGGCGATATATACTATTACAGGACATAATGAACATAACCTTTACACTATAATGCTTTCTGGACTTGGCTGGGGAGGATTTGGTCTATTCATTTGTTTTGTAGGGTGGTGTGTACTCAAATGTATATCAGGCATACGCTCTATCGAGAAAGAAAGGAGCTTTCTGGCGACTTTGGTTTTGAGTGGTATTACTACTGTAATTTTCATGGGATGGGGGCATCCGTTTGTGGGAACACTTTGGGGTGTTACTTTATTGTGGTCCTTGTTTGCGCTTGCGGCTTCACTACCGAAACTTGGGAGACACTCAGATTTTAGAACCTTAAAGGAACCGTCAGATGAGTTTACCTGTCTCAGTAGTCATTCCCACTTATAATCGCGGTTTCCTTATCAATCGAGCTATCCGCAGCGTTCTAAACCAGAGTTATGTGGACTTTGATTTGATCGTTGTAGACGATGGTTCTACTGACAATACAAAAGCAAAGGTGGAGGAATTGATATTGAAAGACTCCCGGATTCGACTTATCTGTCATCGGGCTAATAGAGGAGCGCAAGCCGCGCGAAATACAGGCATCCAGGCTGCTGACGGGAAATACATTGCTTTTTTAGACTCTGATGACGAATGGTTACCTAGGAAACTGGAGTTACAGATGATACTATTCTCCCAGAGAGCAGACCCGTTAGGAGTGGTCTATTGCGGGATACAAAATGAAACCGGCGATAATCAGTTTTTTAGAGAACATTCCCCAAAACATCGAGGATATATTTATCCGATAGTTCTGCGGGACTGGCTCGCGGGTACCAGCACACTGGTTGTCCGCAGAGATTATCTCGAGAGGGTAGGTGGGTTTGATGTAAATATCCGGGCTTATCAGGAATGGGATTTTTGCATTAGATTAGCTCGTGAAGCAGAATTTGACTATGTAGAAGAAATATTAGCTATCTATCATGAACATGAAGGAATCACAATTTCGAAGAACATGGTACAAAATGCTTTAGGATACATGGATGTGATCAATGCCCATTATCGTGAAATCCTGTATGAGGTTGGGCGACAAGTTCTTTCTGATCATTTTTATACAGCCGGGAGAATTTTCATGCAGGCCGGGATAATAAAAAGAGCAAGATCTTGTTTTAAACAATCAATAAATTTGTGTCCAGACAATGTGAGAACATGGGCGCACTTATTTGTTTCATCATTAGGGTGTGTAGGCTATTTTAAAGTTTTATCTTTCATGCGGAAGCAACCATTATTGAGTGGTAGAAAACGATAATGCAATTTCCAATATCGAGGAATACAACTATGACATTAAGATGGAGGTTTGCCAATGAGTCAAGATCATCTCAATAAACGAGGTAGAATCGCTATTTTCTATCCTTCTCCAAGTCTGGGATCATTTCAACCTTTACTGGATGCATCTGGACTTCTGGCAGATTGTGGATATTTTGTTGAAATTTATACACTTTCACACCCATATCATCCACGCCCGACGACAAACCATCCAGGGATTGTTATCAATACTGAATGCTCCGAAATATTCATAGATGGTGGAGTCAAACTACCTAAATTGGTATACGGTAGAGATGGTAAATTCATTCAATGGGGAGGTAGGCTTTTTCATTGGGGAGGCAGGCTATTCCACTGGTATGTAACTAACTTTTACAGGCCATTGTCGCGTCACGGGTTTATCAGCATTTTCCGCAGGAAACATGAAGTACTTCCTTACGTATGTTTTATAGGTATGAACCGTTATGGGGAGGGGTTAGTGGAATCGGCTTCATATGCTGAGAAACTAAATATTCCATTAATCAACTGGTCCTTAGAACTAAGCTTTATGGCCGAACAAAAAACCGAGAAACAACGTGGATTGAAAAGAAGAGAAATTAGTTGCAGCCAGAAGGCAATTTTTACGATCATCCAGGATAAATGGCGTGCTCAAGCCCTTGCACAAGAAAATGAGATAGCCCTATCGAAAATGATCCTTGTGCCCAATGCTCCAAGGGGGATTGCCCGACGAAGATTAGATAATGGTTATCGTGAACGTTTAGGTATCCCATCAGATAAAAAAGTTATCTTATGTGTTGGAGGAATCGGGTATCATAATATGAATCTTGAAATAGTTGAAGCAGCTAATAATTTTCCTATTAATTGGATATTGGTTATGCAATTTAAAGGTAGACCATCTCCACGAAATGATTACTCTGACCAGGTGGTTCGGAATGCAAATCCAGAGAAAGTAAAAGTATTATCTGAGCCTGTTCCTATGGAAAATTATCGTGAATTAGTTGACTCGGCTGATGTGGGAATTGCTTTTTACAGAGCATGCTCCCCAGATTCTCCAGAAACCTATATGAAAAACCTTGATATTATCGGATTATCTTCTGGGAAAATAGCTGACTATTTGTATAGTGGCCTGCCTGTAATAGTCAATAATGTAACCGGGCCGAAAGAATTGATAGCATCTAACCAGTGTGGTAAATGGGTGAATGACACTACTGAGATAGAAAATGTTCTTGAGAATATCTTTCAAAACTATAATTTTTACTCTAACAATGCATGTCGTTGTTTTAACACGCAATTAGAATTGAGTCGAAATTTTCTCCCGGTAATAGAAAGAATTTCGAGTTTTAATGCTGTTGAGGAGAGTGTTTAGAAAACTAACCTGGCATATTGGTTGAACCGGGTGAAGTTGATAATTATGCAGATGCACTCCAGCGTGCTATTTTACGTGATTGGAACCCCGTTCCAATTCGTGAGGTGGTAGTATCGAAATTTACCTGGCAAAAATACGCTGAAAATATTATGACTGTCTACCTAAGTATATGCCAATGAGACATAATATGTGGAAAAGTTTGTTTCTGGCTTTTTTCGATTCATTATTCGAAGGTCACCTGGCTATATAATCTTTTGGATAAAACACCGAAATGGACCGCGTTTCATAGATCCTATTTAGCTTTCTCGCACTTACTTAGATATTCAAAGAGAGCAGTTTCTATATGCCTAAGAATGTGTACTTGTTTATCTCACCCCATTTGGACGACGTTGTTTTATCATGCGGTGGCTACATTTCACGCCTCGCAGCAGCGGGGGAAAACGTAATCATCGGTACAGTCGCGACTGCAGATGTACCTGAAGGTACGTTGCTCTCGCGACAGATGCAATGGAGGCATATCATTTGGGGGCAGGGCAAAACGCCATTTGTAGCCCGCCGTCGTGAAGATGCTGCCGCGGCTACAATTCTCGGGGTGCGGTACCTGCATCTCGATTTCCTTGATGCGATATACCGATGTGATGCAAATAACCAGCCGCTTTATCCAATTAATAATGCTCATGTGCCAATACATCTTTATGATTTGAAGAATTATGAACCTGATTTGTGCCAAAAATTTCAACAGATCTTACGTGCAAGGGATGGTTGTCAGGTTCGTGTTTTTTGTCCTTTGGCTATCGGCGCACATGTCGATCACATCATCGTTCGCACTGCTGTCGAGGAAGTATGTGAACCGCAGAACATTATTTATTACGAAGATTTTCCATATGTTGCAAAGACTGATTCAATACCATCATCGTTAAATTTGAGCATCAAAAATGAAAACTGGCTATCAAAAACAGTTGAGTTGGCACCAAATGAAATTGAAGCTCGTATTACAGCTGCGGCGTGTCATCTCTCTCAAATGAGGATATTGTTTCCATCAAAACTCCAACACTTACAGAACCGTATTTCGTTTCACTTGCCGATAATTGGACGATATCTTTATTGGCCGACCAGCTCGAAAGCCTCGCGCCGGCGTGTTTCTTTGTCCTTGAGATCATATATTTCTCGCGTTGGTGGGGAACGTTACTGGTTTCGAAGTGCTGAGCAGATTCCTGACATGTTCTTCATAAGTAGGGATGGCAAAGATATGCCGAAGAGATGAGGAAGCTTTATGAGAGTCTAATATGATTAGAGCTTTACTTGCAGAGTGGATAGCTAGACAAGGTATTCAGTGGACATTTATTTGTAGAGAGCCACAAGGCCAATGGGCAGCTTGGTTTTCTAATTTACTATTTTCAGGCAGCCATAGAGGAACTCTTTTATCAGTTCACTTTTATTTGAAAAAAGAGAAATTCAATAAAGCGATTTCCAAAATGCGTGGATATTATGCTGTCGGCCGTCAGCGCGCAGAATGGGAAATTGTATGCCATATATGGTGCTTTTGAAAAACAATGACGCCAGATATGGCTATCAAAAGGGAGTTTTGCGTAAGTCCTGCATATGATGACTCCACTGCAAATACTCGGTTCTGCTGGATCGCTTAGAAATTTCTTCCACTTCGATGGTGATTTTCTGCGTTTCCATGGGTAACGAATGCGATTTAAAGTCATTTTCAATGGT
>Ga0315294_10004917_pt1 | contig 14657 bp, 18 predicted proteins | sample YL17G13_40_MG_FD_203626 | JGI IMG/M metagenome (GOLD analysis project Ga0315294, IMG submission 203626) | Sediment microbial communities from Yellowstone Lake, YNP, Wyoming, USA - YL17G13_40 | ecosystem: Environmental > Aquatic > Freshwater > Lake > Sediment | place: USA: Wyoming | collected... | reverse complement strand
CATCGGGACATCCGGAAGTGGAACTGGGTTTATGTAAGCTCTATCGCGTCACGGGCAATGAAAAGTATCTGAAACTGGCCAAATACTTTCTTGACCAGCGAGGCTATCGGGAGGGACGTGCCGAACCGGATTACGGCCCATACGCCCAGGACCACAAGCCGGTTGTCGAACAGGACGAGGCGGTCGGCCACGCCGTTCGGGCGGGGTATCTGTACGCAGGAATGGCCGATGTCGCAGCGCTGACGGGCGACAAAGATTATATTCAGGCCATCGACCGCATCTGGGACAATGTGGTTTCCAAAAAGCAATATATCACCGGCAGTGTCGGCGCCCGCTGGGCCGACCGATGCCGAGCGATTTGTATGATTATGAAAATATAAAACCTGCTGTGATTACGCTGAAAATCAACGGCAAAAAACAAAATCTTCAAATGGATAAGGGTTATGCGGTTATCTCCCGCAGATGGAATAAAGGCGACAAAATCGAAATAAGCCTGCCGATGGAAATCCGCCGGGTATTATGCAATGAAAACGTCAAGGCCAATCGCGGCCTGGCGGCCATCGAACGCGGTCCTGTTGTGTTCTGTGCCGAGGGCGTTGACAACGGCGGTTCAGTCGCAAATATCTATCTGCCTGACGACGCGAAGTTGAAATATACTTTCCGCAAAGACCTGCTTAACGGTGTCGGTGTCATTACTGCCAAGGCCAAGGTTGTTGCCGATGAAAACGGCAAAATGGTTACTCAAAAACATTCGCTGATGATGGTTCCGTATTATGCCTGGTCCAACCGAGGCGTTGGCCCGATGAAGGTCTGGATGCCCCCCGCAGTGGGGAAAAAATCCGCAAACCCACACTGGCATCCGAGGCCAACGCCAGCGCATCGTATGTCTGTAGTTATGATACACTCGAGGCATTGAATGACGGGCAGGAACCGGCGGATTCGTTCGATACCAGTATCCCCCGTTTTACGTGGTGGGACCATAAGGGAACCGAGGAATGGGTGCAGTATGATTTCGGGATTCCGACCGAAGTGTCCGGTGTTGAGGTCTATTGGTTTGACGAAAAAGACACCGCGGACTGCAAAGTCCCGCAGCGGTGGGAATTGTTGTGTCGGGATTCCAAGGGTCAGTGGCATCCGGTCAAGGCGGCAGGGAAATTCGGCACGGAAATGGATAAATACAATACCATTGAGTTCGAGGCGGTGGCGACTTCGGCACTGAAAATAAAAGTGTTTCTCCAGTCGGGATATTCCGGCGGAATTTTGGAATGGAAAGTGAAAGAATAATCTTTCCAAAAAATCGCCGAAAAGATGTTGTGATTTTCCTCATAATTCCTGCATATATAATGAGTTATAACCACCAACCACAACCCCGCGAATAGCGTTGGTTCCAAAAAGGCTCCGAACAAAAGAGGGAAAATCGAGGTAATATCATTAAAACCTTTATTTTCGCCGGTTTGTCCGATAAAAGGCGAGAAGTTCTTGACAAGACGCGTGTTTTAGGATACAGTTTTATAAACATCACGATATTCCCTCAAGGACGAAAAATACCCAAGGGAAACGGGGGGACAAGAAAGGAGGTCAATATGACCGACCTTCAAACAGTGTTGACATGGCTGAAATCCGCTCATAGTCTTTTATTTGCATTTTCTCCCTCAGAGGATGACCCTCTCTGCAAAATTCAGCGGGAGTTATTCGGAAGCTGTGAGAATATGCTTCGCAAACATGCTCTGATTGTGGCGGAAATTTTTGAGCAAGGCTCCAGCCATATCGGCGTCATCCAGCTTGATACGGACAGTTGCGATTATTTTCGCCGGCAGTTTCACATCGCCCCCGGCCAATTCAAGGTGCTTTTGCTCAGCAAAGATCAGCGCATCAAACTATCCTCCGACAGTTTCGTGTCCGAGCGGGAGTTAGCAATGCGTCTGGAAGCAGCCGCCTCCGAAGAGGCCGAAGCCGCCGTCAGTTAAAAACGGCTGGCCAAAACGTGCTTCCCAGCGACATGGGTTCCGATGAAAAGGACGATTGTATCCCGCGACCGATGACTTAACCGGTATAGGTCGGCATTGTGCGTAAGGATAATTTTTTAAGCCGCAAAACCCACCTTATATTACATCTTTTCTCGCCCACATAGTGCTCTTGGTTTGTCAAATAATCGACAAGTATCTCTTTACAAATTCCTTCGCGGCCGGTATATAAATGCGAATCAGGAAAGGAGATACCGATGGCAAAAAAATCTGTATGTGTTTCGGCTGTGTTGTTTTTGTCAGGCGCACTTCTTATTTCGCCTTGTTTTTTGAGTTCCTGCGCGGTCCAGAATAAACAAAAAACGGCTAATCTTACGCTGCCTTCTAAAGTCGTGATTCTCGATAAAATGACGCTGGCTAACCGGTACTTTATGGACAAATGGCCGGATACAGGCAAGCCCATTGTCACCAATAAAAGCCGTCCGAGCAATCTCTGGACGCGGGCGGCGTATTACGAGGGGCTGATGGCGTTATATAAAATCGACCCGCAAAAGAAGTATTACGACTATGCCGTGGCCTGGGGCAAATCGCACCAGTGGAATTTATGGGGCGGCATCGCCACCCGCAACGCCGACAACCAGTGCTGCGGCCAGACCTATATTGACCTGTACATGCTTGACCCCAAGCCCGAACGCATCAAAAACATCAAGGCGTGTATTGATAATGTAGTTAACAGCCCGCAGGATGACGATTGGTGGTGGATTGACGCGATGCAGATGGCGATGCCGGTCTATGCGCGGCTGGGCGTGCTGTATAAGGACGACCGATATTTTGAAAAGATGCACCGGATGTATCTATATACCAAAAACAAGTATGGCGATAATGGACTGTATAATCCTAAAGACCATTTGTGGTGGCGTGACAAGGATTTTGACCCGCCCTATAAGGAACCCAACGGCGAAGATTGCTACTGGTCCAGAGGCAACGGCTGGGTCTTTGCGGCTTTGACGCGGGTGCTGGATATTCTGCCGCAGGATGCTGTTGAACGTGAAGAATACCTGAAAACGTTTAAGGATATGGCCGGGGCTATCGCCGCCGTCCAGCGGGAAGACGGCTTCTGGAACGTCAGCCTGCACGACCCAACAAATTTTGGCGGCAAAGAGTTGAGCGGAACGGCATTTTTTACTTATGGGATGACATGGGGGATTAACAAGGGCATTCTCGAGAAAGACAAATATCTTCCTGTGGTCGTCAGGGCCTGGAATGCGATGTCCAGCAAAGCGGTTCATCCCAACGGTTGTCTGGGCTATGTGCAGGGGACGGGTGCAAAGCCGTCCGACGGCCAGCCGGTGACTTATGACCATAAACCGGATTTTGAGGATTACGCACTGGGGGCGTTTCTCCTGGCCGGCAGCGAAATGTATAAGCTGACGGAATAGACATGCACTGGCTGAAGCGTACAATTCGGATAATTGTTCTTTTGTTGAGTACGATTAGTGGAAGTATAGGCGCATTAGCAGCATCCAAAGATGGGGCACAATTTGTTGGTGAACTACTTGAAAAATTGTACTTTCCGGAATTTTTAATAGGTTTTTTAGCGTTTCCGTTAGCAATAATTATTGGAGCAGCGATAGGCTTTTGGGCCGTCTGGTTTTTTTATTGGTTCGCCACACATCTCTTCATAGAAGTCCCTGACGAGAGCTCCAAAACAAAAAACACATGCCCATAGTAGCTCGTAGGGTGGGTGGTTTCCACCCACCACAATTATGAGAAAATTTTTCGGTTTTCAAAAGGCGGGTTTGCCTTTATATTACCTCCGATATTCGGCGCCGTTGCTGAAGTTCATTGCCCCAGCAAAAACCGGAGAAATAGTATGGCCAATGTGATTTTGCAGACGCGGATACCCAATGTGCCGGTGCGGCACGGCAAAGTGCGGGATATTTATGACCTCGGCGATAAAATGCTGCTGGCGGCCTCCGACCGCATCAGCGCCTTTGACGTCATTATGAGGACCGGTATCCCGTACAAGGGGCAGGTGCTGACGCAGATTTCCAAATTCTGGTTTTCATTTCTGGCCGGCGTTGTCGAAAACCATCTCATCACCGATGATGTAAAAAAGTACCCCGAACCCTTCTGTAATTATGCCGACCAGTTGGCGGGCCGCTCGATGCTGGTCAAAAAGACCAGCGTCCTGCCGGTCGAGTGCATTGTTCGTGGCTATCTGGCCGGTTCCGGCTGGAAGGAATATCAGAAAGAGGGGACCGTCTGCGGCATCAAACTGCCGGCGGGACTGAAGCAGTGCGATAAACTGCCCGAACCGATTTTTACGCCTTCGACCAAGGCCGAGCAGGGTGTGCACGATGAAAATATCAGCTTTGACCAGACGGTTAAAATCCTGGGCAGAGAGAAAGCCGAGTATATCCGCAACAAGAGCATCGAGATTTTCAAAAAAGCCTCCGATTATGCCGAGTCGAGAGGTATTATCCTGGCCGATACGAAATTCGAATGGGGTCAAATCGACGGCAAAATCATCCTGATTGACGAAGCGCTGACACCCGACTCGTCGCGTTTCTGGCCCAAAGACAAATACCAGCCGGGGCGCGACCAGGAAAGTTTCGACAAGCAGTTTGTCCGCAATTACCTCGAAGATATTAAATTCAACAAATCCGGTTCGGGCGTGGAACTGCCTGTCGATATTGTCGAAAAGACCGGCGCCAAGTACGTTGAGGCCTACGAACGATTGACTGGAAAGAAATTCATTCCAGCGTCTTAATTGCCCGGTCATAAAAGTTAGATACTGTTATCAGGGAGAAAAAGATGCGATTGACACGATGGACAATAATTTTGTTGGCTCTGTTAGGTCTGGGGTTGAGCGGATGTGTCCGGCAATCCGTCAGCGAGCAAGCCATCGGCTGGGATTATGTGCCGGGGATGTTGAAACGGATTGTGCCGCCGACGTTTCCTTCGCGGGATTTTATAGTTAGTTCCTGTTGCGGGAAGACAAAAGCGAAAATTGCATATAGAAAAAAACACGCATATAGGCCAAATAACTGTATCCGCAATAGATGCTGTACCTTTCAGGGTAAGAAATACCCTCGAGTCAGGTGATAAGTGATTATTTCAAAAGCACTTATCCGCGGCTCACTGGAAATTTTAAACTAAAAGCACTGTAATTAACGGATCATTACTCTTAAGAGGCAGACAATGAAACAATCTTTAATCCCCAAGCGGTATTGGCTGGTATTTGGAACATTTCTTTTAACTATTATTCTTTACATCGACCGCAGTTGTATTTCCGTCGCCAAAGAAGGTATAACAAAGGACCTTCAGCTTACCGATAAGCAATTTGGCTGGATTTTATCCGCATTTGCATTGGGGTACGCGTTGTTTCAGGTTCCTTCTGGGGCAATGGCGGATCGTTTCGGACCTCGCAGGATACTTTCTTGTGTGGTTGCGTTTTGGGCGACATTTACGGGATTGACGGGAATGGCCTGGAATTTTTTGTCGATTCTTGTCTGTCGATTTCTCTTTGGAGCGGGCGAGGCAGGGGCTTTTCCCGGCATTGCAAGAGCGTCGTTTTCGTGGATTCCCATGAAAGAGCGCGGCATTGTAACAGGCATTAACTTTTCCGGATCTCGCATCGGCGCTGCGGTGGCTCTGCCATTGATAGCGATGGTGATAAAAACAATAGGCTGGCGCTATTCTTTTATGATACAAGCCTGTATCGGTTTGAGCTGGGCGTTATTCTGGTTTCTCTGGTTTCGAGACGATCCGACGCAGAAAAACATTTCTGAGGAAGAAAAAAATTATATCCTGCAGAACCGCCAGCAACTTAAGCCGGGCCAAAAGGAAAAAATATCGACAGGTATCCTGCTGAAATCTCGAAATATGTGGATGGTGATGTTTCAGTATTTTGCCAGTAACTTTACTTTCTTTTTCTGTCTTGGCTGGGCGTTTACAGACATTAAAAACCGGTTTCAATTAGACGCATTTTATGCGGGACTGTGGACTGGAATACCGCTGCTCGGCGGGGCGGCGGGCAACTGGATTGCCGGTTTCATGGTGGATAGTATTTATAAAAAAGGCCAATGGCAATTGTCCCGAAGACTTCCAGCAATGATAGGTTTTGCCTTGGCCGCGGTCGGCGTAACGGGCTTTTTGTACATGGAGCGGATCGGGCCGGCGATTTTCTTTTTAACTTTGGCGATTCTTGGAGCGGATATGACACTTAGCCCATCCTGGTCGGTATGCGTGGATGTGGGTAAAAAACACGCTGGGGCGGTGTCCGGCACAATGAATATGGCTGGTAATATCGGGTCCTTTATTACCGGGCTGGCATATGCCTATATGAAAGAGTGGACCGGTTCTGTGCAATCTTATTTTTATGTTGCCGCGGGCCTCAATGTCCTGGCGATTTTTGCCTGGATGATGATTAAACCTGAAAAAACACTTGAAGAATATTGAGGAAAGGCGGATGAATATGTTTGGAGTCAGTCCCGCGTTTGTAGTCAGTTTGTACGGACAGAAGTTTACCGTGCTGGAATTCTGCGAGGCTTTGCAGCAGATTAAAAAACTCGGCTACAAAGCGTTTCAGCCGGAGATATTTTTAAAAGAAAAACTGGGCGAATGGCTCGGCGACGGCGCCAAAACCGTCTCCGTGGCGGCCCAAAATACGGGATTAAAGCCAACCCAGTTTGTCGCTCATTTTATGTGGGAGTTTTTCGCAACCCCGGAAATGATAACGCCGCAGGCGGGACTGGACGAACTCAAGCAGGCCGTCCAGTGCGCCAAAGAGTTTGAAGGCTGTTCGGTTTTGACAATTCCGGCGCTGCCCCTTAAAATAGAATGGAATAAATACCCCGCGATGGATTCGGCGTGGGCGGCGGAGCTGCAAAAACGGCTGGCGGATAAATTAAACGCCTATGTGAAAACTGTCGCCGACGCGGGATTGTCGCTGGCGTTTGAAATTCTGCCTTTTTCGGTCATCGGTGGGATTCGGCGGTTTCTGGATCTATGCGAACAGATCGGCTCGCCGAAGCTGGGTATTAATTACGATGTGGGTCATGCCTGGGCGTGCCGGGAGATCGTGCCGCTGCTGCCGTTTGAATTGAAAGGACGGATATTCGGTACGCATCTGGGCGATAACAAAAGCACGGACAACGTGAAAATGGCTCCCGGTAAAGGCAGCATTGAATGGAAGCCCCTGTTACAGAATTTAAAAGCCGCCGGCTATCAAGGCAGTTTCGATATTGAGATAGGCTGTAAGCCCGAACAGGTTTTAGATGAATATAAAGATGGATTGAATTATTTAACTTCAATTGCAGGAGAATAAAATATGGTTAAGAAAGCAAAATTCGCGTTGATTACAGCGTTTACCGGCAAGACCAAAGACCGGTTTCATGAATATAACACCGACCGCAACTTCGAACAGAAGCTGGAATTGGTCTCGAAGATGCAGGGCATGAGCGGGGTAGAGGTTATTTTCCCTTATGAAGTCAAAGATGTAAAAGTCCTGACGGGACTGCTGAAAAAATACAAGCTCAAAGTCGCCGCGGTCAACGTCAATGTCAAGGCAGAGCCGGAGTTTCGCAACGGCGGATTGACTTCGACCGACGCGGCGGTTCGCAAAAAAGCGGTGCAGTTCATTAAAGACGCCAAGGATTTCGCCAAAGCCGTCGGTGCCGACAAAGTGACCTGCTGTCCGCTGGGCGACGGGTATGAGTTTGCCTTCCATTGCGACTATGCCCAGATGTGGAAATATCTGTGCGATACGTTCGGCCAGGCAGGCGATTATAAAAAGGAAATTCCGCTGTTTGTCGAGTATAAACCCAGCGAGACACGGGGACGCTGCTTTGTCGATACCGCGGCCAAAACAATGTGCCTGCTCAACGACATCGGCATCAAACAGATGGGCATAACCGTCGATTACGGCCATTCCAAATACGGCCAGGAAAACCCCGCCGAGGTCGTAGCAATGCTGGCCAACAGCCCCTATCCCTATTACATCCACATCAATGACAACAATGCCAAATGGGACTGGGATTATATGGTCGCCTCGCATAATTTCCTGGAATACGCGGAGTTTTTGTTTTATCTTCAGGAGTACGGATATAGCGATTTCCTGACCTCGGATACGTCGCCGACACGATGGGATATTGTCGGGACGTTCGAGGCCAATACGCGAATGACCCAGAAAATCTGGGATCGGCTGCTGTCGATAGACCGCGCGGAATTCCGCAAGCTCATCCGCGGCGGCGATTTCCTCAGAACGTGGAAATTTATCGAAAAGAATATTTTTAAATTGTGAAAAGGATTGGCGGGCATGGCCCGCTACGGAAATTGTGTTGCAGGATTAAACAAGGATAGAACCAAGTATGGCGTTACCTAATATTAAAGTTGCGATAGATTGTGATGACGCGGCGATAGAGATGAAAAAAGTCGTCGTTGAGCATTTGAAAAAACAGGGTGTGGCGATTACCGATTTGAACCTGCTGGGCCAAAAGAAAGCCGATTACCCTGAAATCGGATATAATCTGGCTCTGGAGATTCAAAAGAAAAAGTATGACCGCGGGATTTTGATTTGCGCCACCGGCCTGGGGATGGCGATGATTGCCAACAAGGTCGAGGGCGTTTTCGCGGGAGTTTGCCACGATGTATTTTCCGCCGAGCGGCTCAAGAAGAGCAACGACGCCCAGATATTGACGATGGGCGCCCGTGTCATCGGACCGGAACTGGCCAAGATGATTGTCGATGCGTTTTTAAATTCCGAGTTTCAGGGCGGCGGCTCAACGCCTAAAGTGGAAAGTATGCGAAATCTGGAAAAAAAATCCTTTAACAAATAGCAGGAGAACGGTATGCAGAAAATTATCAATAATCCTCAGCTGGTCGTTGATGAAATGCTCGAAGGATTTCTTTTGGCCCACCCGGAACTGGTTGCGGTGACGGACAATCCCCGTGTGCTGAAGTATGTCAAGGCCCCGATAGCCGGCAAAGTCGGCATTGTTACCGGCGGCGGCTCCGGACATAAGCCTGCGTTTATAGGTTATATCGGCCGCAATATGGTTGACGCAGTGGCCGCGGGCGAGATCTTCTCGTCGCCGCCGGCACAAATGTTTTATGATGCGTTCAAGGCCGCCGACGGCGGTAAGGGAGTCGCGTGTCTGTACGGCAATTACGCCGGCGATAATATGAATGTCAAGATGGCTATCGAAATGGCCAAAGACGACGGCATTACAGTCAAGACTGTTGTCGCAAATGACGATGTGCCCTCCGCTCCTAAAGATCAGCTTGCCAAACGCAGAGGAGTTGCGGGTGAAATTTTGATGTGGAAAGTCGGCGGGGCAAAGGCCTCGATGGGCGCCAGTCTTGATGAGGTCATTACCGAAGCGCAGAAAGCCATCGACAACACGCGCAGCATGGGTATTGGTTTAAGTCCCTGTACGATTCCCGAAGTGGGACATCCCAATTTTACAATTGAAGAAGGAAAGATGGAAGTCGGCATCGGTCATCATGGCGAACCGGGGCTGGAAGTGGCCAGGATTGAAACCGCCGCACAAATGGCAAAACGAATGACGGATATTATTCTGCCGGATTTGCCGTTTAAGGCCGGCGACGAGGTTGTGGTTCTGGTTTCCGGGTTGGGTTCGACGACGGTGATGGAACTGTATATCTTCTTTAATGAAGTGGCCAAGATTTTTGCCACAAACCAAATCAGGATTTACAAGCCGTATGTCGGCAATTATTTTACGTCGCTGGAGATGGCCGGCGTAACGCTGACCGTGATGAAACTGGACGGCAGTTTGAAACAGTGCATTGATTTTGAAGCGGACTCGATGGGACTTCGGCAGTTTAAAAGGTAAACCAAAATGAACTTTAATAATGCAGATGGCGCGGCTATTCTGACGGCTTTGGTTAAGGCGATTCAGGATAATAAGCAGTATTTAAGCGACATCGACGGTTTAATCGGCGATGGCGATCACGGTATTAATATGAACAAGGGCTTTACGATTTTCAGCGAGCAGCTTGCGGCTGGGCCGGTCAGTTTTTCGCAGGGGCTGGGGATGCTGTCCAAAACGCTGATGACCAAAATCGGCGGCTCGATGGGTCCGCTGTACGGATTTTTATTTAAAAATATGGCCTTGGCCTGCGATGGCGTCGAAGCGATTGATGCGGCGGTATTCGGAAAAATGATGACCGCCTGCAAAGAGGGCATTCAAAAGGTCAGTCAGGCTCAGGTAGGCGACAAAACGCTGATGGATGTGCTTGTGCCCGCCGAGCAGGCGTATCAGTCGGCTTTACAGGATGGAAATAACTTTTCCGAATGCCTCGACGCAATGGCCGCAGCCGCGGTTCAAGGACGCGATGCCACAAAAGATATGATTGCCAAAGTAGGTCGTTCCAGCCGGCTTGGCGAACGTTCCCGCGGAGTTATTGACGCCGGCTCCGCCTCGTGCTGTCTGATCCTCGAAACGATAGCCGCGGGCATCAAGGGTATCTTAAAATAGAATCGTTGGATACGGTGAGAAATACGAAACATGTTTCAAATTATGGCAAGGTATAGATAAAATGGATTTAGCTGAACAAGTAAAAACTCAGGCGGCGGAACTGATAAATAAATCCGGTTTTCCGGTTACCGAGGCGGAATGGCGGAATCTGCAGGTCAATGATTTTGGCCTGGGCAGACTGCGCGAGGAAGGACTTGCGTTTATTGATATTCTTCGCACCGCAAGGCTGCGGATTACGCTATTGGTTTTATTGCCCAATCAGACCCTGCCCCAGCATCTGCACCCGGCCTACGAAAATGAAAGCGGCAAGGAAGAGACTCTTCGAGTTATCTATGGCCGGACGAAGGTTTATATCAAAGGCGGGCAAACCAATCCTGCGATGAAAATCCCCGCCGGCAAAGACTCTTATTATACCGCTCGACAGGAAATTGCCTTATTGTCAGGGCAGCAATATACCGTGCCGCCGACGACAGAACACTGGTTCCAGGGCGGGCCGGAAGGATCGGTCAATATTTGTTTTCAAAATCGCGTCGATGAGACAAAAAATCTGTTTTTTGACCCGCAAAGCTCCGGTTGTCCGATTAAACCGACGGATAAATAGCAGTTTCAAGAGAAATATAAAGGGTTAAGAGCAATAGTGTTCGGCACGAATGGCACTGCCGTCTTTTTTTGCAACTGGCGCAGAAAATCTTTTGGCCACAGGGTGCATTTTTGTTAAAATAAGCAACATCGATTATGTGGTAAAGTCTTTTGGCCTCTCTGGCCGATCATTTTTATAGCCTCTCTGGCTTGGTTGTCCATTGTTAAGTCAGAGAGGCTATTATGTGTACAAGTATATCCAAAGCGGTTGTCGGTGACAACCTGGATTTTTCCATGTGGGATTCCGTGTCCTATTCCGATTCATCGCTTCCCTTTGGCGACATCCTGTCTGCCGACCAGGTCAGGGAACTGTTTGCAGACAATGATGCCCTCTTTGGCTCTGGGGAAAATGATGTATGGAACACGGGGTTGGCTTTGTGGTCGTTTATCGACCAGGTTCTTGGTGACGGCAAGCAGCGTTCCTGCAATGCTGCGATCACTCATGCGACCCGCTACCGGCTGGAAGGAAACCGATATTCACCTTGTACCGCATTTCGAGGTCGCCGACCGGTGGTACACGGTTTATATGGATGTATTTAATCAATCTCAGTGGGAGCAAAAGCAAAAGGAATACGAACAGGAATTGCGTGCACGAAAAGAGATGGAGGCCCGCACGATAGACGCTATTGGCATCGGTCAGATGCAGCCGGAACGTGACCACAATCTCGACAGCGACAAAAGTAATGTCGGTGAATTCGGCGGCCATAAATGGCGTGACGCCCGCGACGGCGGGTGGTTTGCATTTGATATGAAGGTCCTGCCCGATATGCCGATGGGGCTGGTCTGCACGTACTGGGGCAGCGATAGCAGCGGGCGAGAGTTTGATATTCTGGTGGACGACGTGAAAATTGCCGCGCAGCGGCTTAATAATGACAAGCCCGGCAAATTTTGGGATGCAACGTACGCAATTCCGCAGGAATTAACCAAAGGCAAAGACAAAGTGCGGATTAAGCTGGCCGCCCATCCGGGCAGAATGGCCGGCGGACTATTCGATTGCCGCGTGTTGAAAAAACAGTAAAATCCGGTACAATGATAAAGACCCGTGCAGCCCTCGTCGTTTGACGGGGGCTGTCTTCTTATGGTGTTTTTGTTATGAATGATTCCAGTCAGACAATTTCCCGGCAGTGGGTGGTATTGCTGGCCCTGACGGCGGGACATTTTATCGTCGATTGCTTTCCGGGGATGATGCACACGCTTCTGCCCGAAGTGCAGAGAGATTTTGAATTTACTTTGTCTTCCGGCGCATCGCTGCTGACGGTCTTTCTGATAGGCAGCAACGCAATTCAGGTTTTGATTGGTCATTTGCGCCCCGATAAAACCCGGCCTCTGTTTATGTACATGGGGCTGCTGTATTCGATGTGTATCGGTATATTTGTTCTGCTGCCGCGGACAAGCGGGGCATTTTGGCCGGCGGCGGTGATTCTTCTGATTTGCGGCTCGGGCGTGGGAATGACCCATCCGGAGTTTCTGCGGTCGGTGCATACGCTGGATGGAATTTCATCTGCGGTCAGCACCTCCGTCTTTATGGGCGGGGGTGTGGCGGGTTTTGCCTTTGGCGGCTGGACGGCGACAGTTCTGGTACAGCGGTGGGGTTTTCCGACATTATGGTATTTTTGTGGCGCGGCGGTAGTGATTGGCATTGTTTTGGCCTCGCTGCGGGTTCGACTTGCTGAAGAAAAACAGCCAATCGACGATACGGATGCCCAAGGCGGTGCAGCGGTTCCATTCTGGCCGCTGTTTATTATGACGGTGCTGGGGGGAAGCTCATCGTCGGTGCTGGTCTGGGCCGTGCCGCAGACGCTCGATAAAATGGGATTTGCGCTGACTTTCGGTGGTTTTTCCGTGATGCTGTTCAGCCTGGCAGGCGGTCTTGGCGGGATACTGATGTCGCGATGGGCGGCACGGAAAGGCGAGTTGATTACCTGCCTGGGAATGCTGGCTGTGGGTGTGCCTTTTGGATTTTTCTATTCCGCCGCGACGCAATACCGCTGGGGCGCCGTTTTACTGGGGCTGACAGGACTGTTATGTTATGGAGCCTATCCGCTGATGGTGAGTATGGCCCGCCAGGCCGAGGGCGGAAACCTCGGCAGGCGGATGGGGCTGATTGTCGGCGGGACCTGGCTGATTGCCAGTTTTGTGCCGCGACTGCTGGCGCCAGTGGCGCAAAAAATCGGCCTGCATCCAATTCTAATGATTGCTCCGCTGGGTTATCTGGCCGCGGCAGCTCTGGCCGCATATTTATGGCTCAAAATAAAACGGGCGAGTTGTAAATGATACCTTACGATTTTCATATTCATACCGAATACTGCGGACACGCTGCGGGAATGACCGTGGAGGTTATTTGCCGCAGGGCGGAAGAAATGAAGCTGGAAACCATTGCGATTACCGACCATATTTACGACAACGAATCGGCGGGCGTGATTGAAAAAATCCGGCGGGATTTGAAACAGGCGGTGCCGACACTGCCGGTTGTCATCGGCGCGGAGGTGGATGTCGACTCCGATTTTATTGATGGCCGTCTGGCGGCGAATCGCGTGGATGGAATTGATTATCTGATCGCGGGTTTTCATTATGTGCCGACGGCGGGCAATTACCCTTGGAAGCCGCAGGATTGCAATCTCGACGAAACGATGTTTATGCGGTACTGGGAAAGCACGCTGCTGGGTATTGTGTCCAACCAGCGTATCAATACGCTGGCGCATCCAGGCAGGCTGCTTGCTGCGGCAATGGGACCGAAGGTTGATTGGTCGGCTGCGATGGAGGTGTTCAAAAAGGCGGCGAAACTCTCGGCCAAAAACCGTGTCGCGTGGGAGATTAACGAACTGACCGGCAAACGCTTATTACCGGAGTTTCAGGAAAAATGGCACGAAATTTATGCAATTGCTCTGGACGCCGGCGTGAAATTAATCTTCGGCTCGGACTCTCACGAGCCGGAGGCCATCGCCGAGGCGACATTTTCCGAAACGCTTCTGGCAAAATTACCCGCGGGTAGTCTTTCGAGTCCGCAGGAAGTTCTCGAATGGAAAAGAAGTTTACCCTAAAAATGTAAAAGAAGCCGAGGCCTGGAGGGATTTTGCGAGATTGAAAGACAATACACCGAATGTCTCGATATTACCAACGCCGTTATCGCCACCGGCGGTAGCGTGGTCTATTGTGATTCGGCGATGCGACATCTGAAACAAAATGGACGGGTGATTTATCTGGAACTGCCGCTGGAGATTTTGCAGCGGCGGTTCAGTGATGTTTCCGGCCGAGGCGAGGTGATAGAGCCGGGACAAACGCTCGAAAGTCTGTACGAAAAACGCAGACCGTTGTATGAAAAATACGCCGCCATTACCATTCACACCGCGGGCCTCAATCACGAACAGGTCGTCGGAGAAATTTTAAAGAAACTAAAAACATACACTGATATCTGAAATTAGTTTGGAAATCGTGCTGTATGCGGAGGTATTGACAGTATCTCCAGCACATTTCTGCAATCAGCCATTTGCGCAAAAATAAATTTCATCTTATCAAAGTCGAGGTATATAGAATCCTCCGGCTTAAACCA
>Ga0315294_10004913_pt1 | contig 14662 bp, 13 predicted proteins | sample YL17G13_40_MG_FD_203626 | JGI IMG/M metagenome (GOLD analysis project Ga0315294, IMG submission 203626) | Sediment microbial communities from Yellowstone Lake, YNP, Wyoming, USA - YL17G13_40 | ecosystem: Environmental > Aquatic > Freshwater > Lake > Sediment | place: USA: Wyoming | collected... | reverse complement strand
GAGCAGTATGTCTTCGTGACTTCCCGCCAGCACAAATATCACACCGGTTCGTTTTGCGTGCCTTTGTATGTTGTATGCAATTACTGAAGCGGTGATGCGGTCGAGGTTTGAGCAGAATTCGTCGGCAAAGATGAATTTCTTCCCCGATGCAATCGTCATTGCCAGACGGAAACGGTATTTTTGACCATCACTAAGACCTGTCGCCTTGTTGAGAACACAGAAAACATCATTCAGTCCTGCCGTACTGAGCAGCCTCAGACTTGTCAGAAAGTCACTGTCGATGCAGTCCACCAGCGTTTTGTCAGACGGCAGTTCTATCTCATCAAGATTTATCTTGTCCCCAGCCGGAACGGATTTTTCTAGTTCTTTCAGCAGCACGCTTTTGCCGCAGCCGGAAGGCCCTGTGATATAGACAATGTCGCCATCGTTGATTTCCAACTGGCAGTTGTGGGTGACTGTATTTTCTGCCAGCCTGTCGGCCGTAAGGCCGAACATCCTCATCACCGCCTCAACCTTGTTAGTGATTTTGCCGTGCCAGTCAAAACTTTTTGAAAGACTGTATTTAGTCATTGTAATTTCCCGCCCCTCGGCTGGCCCTGTTTGCGCGGTTTCACCTGCGATCTGATTTTTCGTTTGGATTGTCTATCCCGACAATTCGTTGGACTTTTTTAAGGGTTTCGCGAATACGGTAGTACGTGGTGTGTTTTTTTGCCGAGATTTTTCTAATGGATAAACCTGTCAGGAAATAACTTTTTGCAATGGCTAGTTCTACATCTGTTAATTTGTCACGGTTTCGCAGGCAGGTTATATATTCGCCGTCTATCAGTCGTTTTGTGACTTTGTGGATTCTTCGAGCGATATTTGCCTCATTTACCCCGGCCAGCCGCGCCATCTGCCGAAAACTATTGCCGTTCTCTAAATACATCGTCATCAAAAGCCTGTCTTGGCCGGTCAACAGATTCACCCTGCTCCGCAACAGGTCGATTCTGTCGCGATACTCGTTTTTGGTTTTTAAAGTTCCTTCTGAGATGTTACTGTGAATTGCTTCCATGGTAATCCCCCTTCCTTGGTTAAGTTGCTCCCCGCCGGGGCTAATTCTGTTTAGTCATCCGCTTCCTCCTCAACTTGCACGCATTCTCCGGTGGCCTACTATTTTGTGCATTGACCGAGTGTTTGTAAAATCCGTTTTACTACTTTTCTGGCCAGATTCCTCTGAGCCTTGTTTGCTAATCATCTAACAGAGTGCGTATTTTAACATATTATACAACAAAGTCAAGTATTTTATGGCATATTTTGCGAAATTTCTGCAATATTTAGCAATTATCAAATAATCTCAGTCAGAAATCAGCGATTAGTGCAATCTCCGCTCAGTAAGGTATTATTGGGGTTTGACAGCGCCTTGCACACATAAGTATGTTACTGGCGCCTGAAGCTTTTCTGGCTGGGAGGCAATAGGAAGCTATGCGTGATATTGATGAAGCTTTCGCAGTGCTCAGACAGTCGAGATTCCGCAGCCGGTTCCACCTTTCGGCAAAAGAGGTGGCGTACCTGGAGCAAAAGGGACTGGCGACAGTTCTTGAGCACGCCCGCAACTTTATTACCACCAGATTAGCTGCTGCAAACCCGCTCAACGATGGCAGGCAGACCCCAATCAAGAACCACCCTGTTTTTGTCGCCCAGCACGCCACAGCCACCTGCTGCCGAAAGTGCCTTGAAAAATGGCATCATATTCCAAAAAATATGCCGCTTACAGGCGACCACATTGACTACATCGTCTCGCTCATAGAACATTGGCTCATTAACCAGCGCGTTTAACTGTCTATGATGCCACAGCGTTTCAACTGAGCTTGGATAAAAAGTTTTGCATTTGATAGTCGGCTGGTTATACTAAAAACCAATAATCGGACTTTAGAGGATAAATATGCGAGGAAGGATTCCTAAAGTAGTTGTAGTCGGGGGTGCTTATGTGGATGTGGCTGCCAGGTGTGGCCAGGTCCCAGTCCCCGGCCAAAGCGTTATAGGCTCAGCTCTTTCATATTCAGTCACCGGCCCCGGACCGAATCAGGCTGTTGAAGCCGCTCTGTGTGACTGTGATGTCTATCTTATCAGCAAAGTTGGTGGCGACCCGTTCGGCCAAATGATCAGACAAGATCTTGCCCAGTTCAAGGTTAATACTGATTTCATCTTCACTGCCGAGGCAAAGAACACAGGCGCCATTGTCACGCTTGTCAATGCGGAAGGTGAAAATGCAGTCCTTACCTACATCGGTGCCAACGCCGCCCTGTTGCCGCAGGATATCGACACAGCCGAGCAGATTATCTCCCAGGCCGATGTTTGCTTGATTCACGGCCGATTGCCCCAGGATGCTATCATAAAAACCATTCGCTGTGCAAAACTGCATGGCACTAAGGTCATTCTCAACCCCGCAAGACCCATAGAGCAGCTAAGTTGCCAGAATGGTGCTTTGCCTACGGAATATTTTTCGGTCAATATCATAATACCGAATCTTTACGAAGCTGCCGATATAACGGACCAGTCTACCGCTAACATTCACACCGCCAAGCTCATCGGCTCCGACCTGGTCGCCCGCGGTGTTGATTCTGCTGTCATAACGATGGGCAAGCGGGGCTGCATGGTTGTTGACAGAAGTAGTGCCGACCACATCCCACCTTTCCAGATAGAGCTTATCGACCGCACTTGCACCGGCGACGCCTTTGCAGGGGCGCTGGCTGCCTATTGCGCTGTAAAGGAAGATATAAGAGAGGCTGTCAAGTTTGCCTCTGCCGCCGGGGCCTTAACCTGCACAAAGTTCGGCTCGATTGAGACACTCCCCACAAAAGCCGAGATTATAGAACTCCTGCAAAAAGAAGACATGAAATAGGCATCGCAAAACTGTAGAGTAAGTTTGGATAGGCGGGAATTTGCCAGTGCCCACGGAAGTAAAACTACCGCAGCTTGGTCAGACGATGGTTGATGGAACCATCGTTGGTTATTTGGTCAAGGTCGGCGACAAAGTCAAAAAGGGCGATGTAATTTTTGAGTTCGAGACCGACAAGGCGACCGTTGAAGTCGAGTCACCCGCGGACGGCTTCGTAAGATATATTCTTGCCGAAGTCGGCCAAACGCTCTCCGTGGGAAAGACCATATTGATTTTGGCCGATAAGACCGAAAAGATACCGAAAAGTCTTATTAGCTCTCTTAATCGCACAACCGCTCCTCGCCCTGTACATGCGTCAAGTGTTCAGCCTGTAGCCCCAGCCGGATTATCAACGCCTCCATTGGAAGAGATCAAACTCGGCCAGACAATGCCACTCAACAGACTGCAAAAGATAACTGCACAGAAAATGCTGCAGTCAAAACGCGAAATACCTTGCTTCTATCTGAACGTTAAAGCTGATGTCACCGACCTCGTTGAATTGCGAACGAAGTTAAATAAAACCGGCAGTGTGAAAATTTCCTACAACGATTTTGTCATGCGGGCTGTTGCGCTTGGCTTGGAGAAGTTTCCGATTATGACAGGCCATCTGACAGGAGACGCCATCCGGTTGGCCGATAGCATCGGCATCGGCCTGGCGATTTTTGTGCCGGATGGGCTGGTCGCACCAATTATCAAAGACGTGCACAAAAAGAAAGCCGCCCAGATTGCAAATGACAGAGAAATTCTCGTTGAAAAGGCCCGCAACAACAAGTTGACGCCTGCCGACTTCGAAGGTGGCTGCATTACCGTCAGCAACCTTGGTGCATTTGGGGTAGATTCCTTTATTCCGATAGTTGTGCCCGGCCAGTGCAGCATCCTCGGCATCGGGCGGATAACCGATGTCTGCGTCCCCGGCAACAGTGATATTGTCGTGCGCAAGTTAATGAGCTTAACCCTGTCGGTAGACCACAGAATCACCAACGGTGCATACGCAGCTCAGTTTTTGGATTTCGTAAGAAAAACACTCGAAGATACAGCTAATTTTCTATAAAAAGGCATTCCCTTTTACCCCAGGGACCTGAGCAGAGCTGAACCCCCCCGGTCTTGACCTTTTTGAATTCCCGGCGATGTTTCCGCCCACACACAATTAGCTGTGTTCTTTATGCCGCTCAGGGCTGCGCCTGGTAGAAACACCAGTCTTTGCCTGGTTATTCCGGTTTTTTATCGGCCCGTCCTATAAAAAGATAAAGTTTTTCGCGAATTTTTGCCGAAGAACGTAATGGAAAACAATCTGTTTTCACCATTGACCAAGGGTATTGTTGCAGAAGACGCTTTTCGGACCGTTATTCTCTAGGGCCGGAGAATATTTATGAGAACGATGGCAGTTGTTAATCAAAAAGGTGGTTGTGGCAAGACAACAATCGCAATAAATCTGGCAAGTGCTCTTGCCGGATTGGGACGAAGGACTTTGATGGTCGATATGGACCCTCAGTCGCATTGTGCCGTTGGCTTGGCCGTGCCGGAAGAGCAGATTGAGCAGAGCATCTACGATGTGCTGATAAGCAAAAGCAGAAATGAACCGATAAAGCTGCGAGAGATACTCTGGGAGATTAGTGACAAACTGGAACTGGCGCCAGCCAGCATAGACTTGGCTGCATTCGAGCAGCAAATGGTCGGAATTTCCGAGCGAGATTGCTGCTTGAAAAATGTGCTTGGCGAAATCGAGAATGAATACGACTACGCAATAATTGATTGTCCCCCGGCCGTAAGCCTGTTAACTTTCAATGCGATCAGGGCAGCCACCGATATTATCGTTCCTGTCGAAACCGGCTACTTCGCGCTGCATGGTCTCAGTAAGCAGCTTGAGACCCTCACTGTCCTTTGTGAACGTTATGACCATCACGTTAATGTCACAGTTCTTGCCAGCATGTACGACATTAGAACCAAAATGGCTCGCGAGGTCCTTGCTGAATTACGCTCACATTTCGGCGATAAAATGTTCGCCACCACCGTTAATTTCAATACCAAAATCAAAGAGGCATCTAGCTTCGGTCAGCCTGTTGGCGAATATGACCCCACCAGCAAGGGACATAAGGATTTTTGCGCATTGGCCCACGAAATTATCGACTCGGAGGGTAAGCAGCAGCGGCGTGAGCTTGTAAGCCCCCTGACCACCCAGTTAAATGCGATTAGTGCTACAGCTGACGAACTTCTGCAGGCAGCAAGGCCGGCTATTAAGGCCGTCCAAACTCCGAAATCTGTAGAACCAAAGGAGCCAGCCGGCATCGACGCCAAGCTGTCTGACTACTATGGTGTTAGCCAGATAAATGATGCGGTTGTTTTTGTGACGCTGTATCCGCGGGCAGATAGCGTCCAGATTGCCGGTGACTTTAATAATTGGCAGCCGGAAAAGACAGCCCTGAAAAAAGTGGGTAGCAGCAGTGTGTGGCAGACCAAACTGCAGCTGCCTGTTGGCAGATATCGATATCGCCTTGTTGTCGATGGCAAGTGGCAGCAGGACCCCTATAATCCTAGTACCGAGCTTAATCCCTACGGCGAATTTAACTCCGTCGTTGAGGTAAAGTGAACACCTTCCACCTGCAAAATCTGCCTCTCGGCCACCCAAAAAATATTCTTTTTACTCGCCACTATCGTCCGATAAGATTATAATCCTATGTGTCTGATGCCGAAATAGTTGCTTTCTACCCATAGACCCTGTTGATTAAGCGAGTGAGAATGGATACTCACGGTACAGCACAAAGGATTGTTGCAATTCTTCTGGTCGCTGCCTCCGCCGCTGCTGCTTTCGGCAGTTCGGTCCGCATCTATGGCGGCAGCTTTAACCTGCCCATTCCGGACAAAGGCCGGATGGCCGATGCAACCATAAATGTCCCCGACCATCATATTATTTCCGACATTGACGTGGGGATAAGCGTCGTACATACAAACGTGTTCGATTTGCAACTCTTTCTGCAAAGCCCTGCCGGTACCAGAATTTGCTTGAATATGTATAATGCCTTTGACAATTTCTTCAAAGGTGCAAATTATACGGAAACTATATTCGATGATGAGGCTGAAGTCCCCATTGAGCAGGCCGCTCCGCCTTTTACCGGCCGATTCAAACCTCTTGCCGATTTCAAACTTTCTGCCTTTGATGGCAAGGATGCTTATGGCCCCTGGCGCCTCCAGATTTACGACGCCTTTTATTATGATACCGGCACACTGAACAGCTTCGAGATTATGGTTGAAAATCCCGAACCGGAAACGATTTTGCTTTTTACACTCGGCGCAGGATTAATACGCTTACGCAAGCGCCCAAAGCAAGATTTGTGAAAAACAACCAGCTTTAGTAGTTTATGCAAGCTCAATTATTTCCGTTACTTAATTCTCTAACACCGTTGTTTTGCTTTTTTTAAAAGCCAGAAACGCATTTAATGCTTTCGAAAAAATAATAAGCGCCCCAGATAATAGAAGACACATTATGAACGGCATACAGAAACACAAAAACAGTATCCGTCCACACCAGTCATAGTTACTACTTAATCTGACAGGCAAAAAGAGAATGACAAAAAACTAATCCTACGGAAATCTTCGACTCACAGGAGAACCAATTCACGGGTTCCTTTGGAGTCCTGAATCAGCATTTTCGCTCCGGCTTTTTTCTGGGTCCAGAGAAAGTCATAAACCGCAAGTGATCTACTTACTACCTCCGTTAAAGTTTGAGCCCCTGTCTCGTGTTGAAGGTCCTCTATTCTGGCCCGGACTAATTCTGCCAGTGCCAGATTCAGCCGACTCGACTTTGTCCTTTTTTCTTTTTTCTTTTTGCCCAACATTAGTATCTTCGACCCGCCGAAGCGCGATAAGACCCAGAGTTAAGACCATACCCGCAATCAAAAGGGCGCCGATGAATGATTTGTTATAAAGATGATTACTTCCACTTTCGATAAATTCACATGCGACCTTATACAAAGCCCAAACCGCGACAACGGCCACTAAGTATCTTCCGCGTGCATTCTTGATTGAGGCAATGACGACCTCAAACCAGCCCTTATGCGATTCTGTAATTCCCTGCTGATAAAATTCGTATGGAGGCTGTTCTGTAAAGTCGTAGCGCGGCTGAGGATGGTTTCCTTGTCCATCATCACCGCATTTCCCAAATTCTTTGTTCATGCTCATCGGTTCCCTCAAAGGGGAGCCAACGGCACAAACGCACATAATAATACAGAGCCATATTCGGCTCCCCTATGTGCGTTCTGCGCGTCAACAAACCATTCCTCTACTAGGCGCCTTGGTCGCCCGTTTGTTTAACACGAGAACGAAAGTTAATATAATCCTTTTTTTTATTCGGCCTACTACGTTTCGGACCGAAATCCGCGCTCCTTTAAACTCACCATACCACGGATGGTGTCAAAAGCTTTACTGGCTTTCACGGATTATTATGCGTAATTTATACATAAATCGTGCGCAAGTCAAGAAAAAAATGATTATTTTTCATAAAATTTTTTATTGGCCCAACCCACCCCAAAAAGCCCCCGCGTCCAAAAAATCTGTGTTATTTATCCTGAGCCTGTCGAAAGTCCTGTCCTGCTTGCCCTGCGACTTGTCCGGCGTAGTCCCGATGTAGTTTGCATCGGGACGAAGTCGGAAGCTTAGCCTGCGGTGAGCCTGTCGAACCGTCGAAGGAATCCGCGGTTAGATTATTTTTGAAATAATCACGAGCAACGAGTATCGAGCAACGAGCATCGAGCATCGAGCATCAACCAAATGCGCAGGGGGCATGTTTCAAAAAAACAACATAAGTAACACTCTTTTGCCTTTTAATCTCCCTCTTCCTCCAACTCAAAACTAAGCACTTAAAACTTAAAACTGCGCGAATCGTTCGCTTCGAACAATTCGCGCAAGGGGGTGTAAAAAATTGCAAAAAAATACAAAAAATTGCAGAAAAAATACAACAGTTTGCAGAATTCTGCAAAAAATTGCAGAAAAAATGCGCATCTTTGCACAACTTTTCCCCCAGTATGTCGTTTTTGATTGACGACAAACCCCGTTTTTACCCTAAAAACAACGCTCCCCCGCTAAAATCACCCCAAAATTTACCCCCAAAATCCCAATTTTTCTAAAAATCTGGATAATTTCAGTTCTTAAATTTTGTTTGCCTGTGAGGTTTACTGCAGTGCCGAATTCTTTTTTATAACCTCTTGTTTTTGGGCTTCCTTGAAGTCAGCCAGCTTCTTGCCCAAAGCCTTGTCGGATAGAGCTAAGATTTGCACGGCGAGAATTGCCGCGTTTTTCGCCCCCGCCTTTCCGATTGCCATTGTTGCCACCGGTACTCCGAGCGGCATCTGAATTGTGCTCAGTAGCGCATCAATCCCCTCCAGGCCGCTGTTTGAAATCAACGGCACACCAATGACCGGCAGCGTAGTCCTTGCAGCCAGCGCACCTGCCAGATGGGCCGCCATCCCTGCTGCTGCAATAATTACTTTTGTCCCGTTTTTTGCGGTATTATTGGCGAATTCAGCCGCCGCATCCGGCGTCCGATGGGCCGAAATTACCTGCACCAGCGGTTTTATGCCAAAATCGCCAAGTTGGTCTATACAGCTTTGCATCACCGCAATATCGCTGTCAGAACCCATTACTACCGCTACTAAACATTCTTTTGGGGATACCATTTATTTTTTCTTCCCGACAGATTAATATATCTTCAACCTTCGGAATATGCCGTATAATAATGGGTTAGTATCGTAAATGCAAGTAATAGGTGGGGAAAATGCAAACGAGAAAACCAATTGTGGCGGGCCAGTTTTATCCTAGTCAACACGACTCTTGTGTCGAAGAAATCAACCAGTGTCTTGACCAGATAACGCCCAGCGAATCATTACCCGAAACATTGGTGGCCGGTATCGTTCCGCACGCCGGCTGGACCTTCAGCGGCCCCCTGGCGATGTTGGTTTTTTCGGCCATAAAACAGCAGCACGAAAAAGTTAATACCTTTATAGTGTTCGGCGCCGCCCACAGCTACTTCGGCGAATCACCGGCTGTTTATGACAAGGGTAGCTGGATAACACCGCTCGGCGAAATAGCCGTGGATGAAGAGTTGGCCGCTCTGTTATTGAATACCGGTGCCGTCGTCAGCGACACCGGTGCCCACAGAACCGAGCACAGTATCGAGGTGCAGGTCCCAATCATACAACATCTCTTTGCCGGTGCGAAGATTCTGCCTGTCATCGTGCCGCCGGCTCAGGAGGCGGTTAAACTGGGCGAAGTTGTTGCCGACATTATCAGCGCCGACAAACATAAAAAATTTGTCTGTATCGGCTCAACCGATTTGACCCATTACGGTCCGCATTACGGCTTTACTCCAATGGGTTTTGGTTCGGAAGCTTTCCACTGGGCAAGCAAGGTCAACGACCAGAAATTTATTGATTTGGCATTGAAACTTCAGCCTGATGATTTACTCACAAGCGCCGCCGAGAACTGTAATGCCTGCGGCGCAGGTGCTGCCGCCGCCGCAGTCGCAGCAGCAAAAAAGCTCGGCAGAACCCAGGGCCTACTCCTTGCCCATACCACCAGCAATGAAGTGATGTTGCGCCAAATGGGCTCCGCAAGCCAGGATAGTGTCGGCTACGCAGCAATGGTCTTTTAACCTTTTCTTTCAGCCTCCGTTGGGAGGCAAAATTGGATATCATTTTTTCCCTCCGAAAAGCCAAGCGGAAAATTCTTGACAATTCGATGGATTTTGCACAGAATTATCCGCATCAAGAACGGAGAATGGGTATTTTTTAGCTGCTAAATGACAAATCTCGGAGGATTAAAAGGCTGAGAGATGCCTAACAAACTCGCCGAATAGCAAATCCCGAATAATTGGACGGTAATGCCGTGCGAAACTTTACGATTGGCGCAAAATATTCGCTGGTGTTAATGGCAGTCTGGGCATGCACTTTTCAGACTGTGTTATTCCACTCGCATGCATGCGGGCATGAGATTGTTGGCTGGGGCTGCCAAAAGCTGCCAGACGGGTCGTTGACTGACCTTACACGCATCGCCGCAGGTGGGTATCACAGTCTTGCCCTTACCTCCGACGGCAGTGTCGTCGGCTGGGGACTCAATAATTATGGTCAGGCGAGCCCCATTGCGGGAAATAACTTTATTGCCATTGCCGCAGGCGGTTTCCACAGTCTTGCCCTGAAGTCCGACGGCAGTATCGTTGGCTGGGGACGCAATGATTATGGTCAGGCGAGCCTGCCTGTGGGAAACTACGTCGCCATCGCCGCAGGTGGTTTCCACAGTCTTGCCCTTACCTCCGACGGCCGTATCGTCGGCCGGGGGTGCAATGATTATAGTCAGGCGAACCCGCCTGCAGGAAACTACGTCGCCATCGCCGCAGGTGAGTATCACAGTCTTGCCCTTAAATCCAATGGCACCATCGTCGGCTGGGGCTTTAATAATTATGGTCAGGCGAGCCCGCCTGTGGAAAATAACTTTATCGCCATTGCCGCAGGTTTCTCTCACAATCTTGCCCTTAAATCCGACGGCACCATCGTCGGCTGGGGCTACGACTATTACGGTCAGGCGAGCCCGCCTGCTGGAAATAACTTTATCGCCATCGCCGCTGGTTATTCTCACAGTCTTGCCCTTACCTCCGACGGCCGTATCGTCGGCTGGGGGAGCAATGGTTTTGGTCAGGCGAGCCCGCCTGCGGGGAATAACTTTACCGCAATTGCCGCAGGTGTGTATTACAGTCTTGCCCTGCAGAGTGTTTGCCGGTTCTTTCTGCCCGGCGACCTAAACGACGACTGCAGGGTGAACTTTACAGATTTTGCCATTTTTGCCTCAGCTTGGCTGACTCGGCCGGGCCAGGCAAAATGGAATCCAGCCTGTGATATCTCCAACCCTAAGGATAACATTATTAACTGCTCGGATTTAGCTGTCTTTACCGAAGACTGGTTAGCAGGTAAAAGTATCCCCGGCGATATTAACGGCAATGGGGCGGTCGACCTTGCAGATTACTCAATTCTTGCCAGGTATTGGCTCAATCCCAACTGCGCAATGCTGGACGATTGCGCCGGCGCGGACTTCGAGCCGGATGGCAACGTGGATGTGGCTGATTTGAAGGTGCTGGCTGATAACTGGCTTGAAGGAAAATAATAGATTGCCGTATCTGTAAACCGCAGCATCGAAAGCCAACGGTCGGATTCGAACCGACAACCCCTGGTTTACAAAACCAGAGCTCTACCATTGAGCTACGTTGGCATAACTATTCTTTATTATATTCGGCCTGGCACCCGGCCTTCTGTATTAAAATCTCTACTACTACCAGACAAAACTTTATTGTATAATTGTCCTGCTTAATCTTTTGTCGCTGGAAAACTAATCATGGAAGAATTTAGCTCGAAAAACAAAACACATACTGACAGATTCCCATTTAATTTACACCCAACAGACCACTGCTGCAAGAAGATTAATGACGGGCTGTATATACTTGGCATTTCCGCTTTCTACCATGATAGCGCAGCAGCTCTTATCTGTGATGGCCAAATTGTCGCCGCCGCGCAGGAGGAACGGTTCTCTCGAAAAAAACATGACCACCGCTTTCCCATACACGCCATCAATTACTGTCTTCAGGAAGCCGGCATTACCGCCAAAGACCTCAGTCACGTTGTCTTTTACGATAAGCCTCTGTTGAAATTTGAACGGCTTCTCGAAACCTACATCGCTTACGCTCCTCGGGGCTTTAAGCAGTTTTTAATGGGCATTCCTTTATGGCTCAAACAGAAGTTGCACCTGCCTCGCGAGATGGATAAGGCGCTCGACGGCCAGTACAAAGGCCGTTATGTCTTTACCGAACACCACGAATCCCATGCCGCCAGCGCTTTTTTCCCATCTCCCTTCGACCAGGCAGCTATCTTGACACTCGATGGCGTAGGCGAATGGGCAACCGCCACTATAGGCGTTGGCCGAAAAAACCGCATCGAGCTGACACACCAGATGCGATTCCCTCATTCGCTGGGCTTGTTGTACTCGGCGTTCACATATTTCACCGGCTTTCGTGTCAATTCCGGCGAGTACAAGCTCATGGGCCTTGCACCCTACGGTGAGCCGAAATACTACGATTTGATTATGAACAAACTTATCGACCTGAAGGACGACGGCTCTTTCCGAATGAATATGTCCTATTTCGGCTACTGCTACTCTGATGTCATGACCAATGCAAACTTCGAAAAGCTCTTTGGCTGCCCGCCCCGTAAACCCGAAACCCCGCTGACTCAGCGCGAAATGGATATCGCCGCCTCAATCCAGAAAGTTACGGAAGAAATCATGCTCCATAGTGCCAGATTTGTCTTCCGCGAAACACAAATGAAAAATCTGGTTCTGGCCGGCGGCGTTGCGCTGAATTGTGTCGGCAATGGCCGCATTCTGCGAGAGGGCCCCTTTGAAAACATCTGGATTCAACCTGCTGCCGGCGACGCAGGCGGTGCGTTGGGCGCGGCTCTTTTTGTCTGGTACCAATTGTTAGGCAATGAGCGCAAGACCGTCGGCTGTGATATGCAGCAGGCATCTTTGCTTGGCCCATCATATTCTGACAGCCAGATTAGATGCTACTTGGACTCCATTGGGGCAAAATATCATGTCTATGATGATGAAGACAATCTCATATGCCGTGTCGCTGACATGATTGAACAGAAAAAAGTAATCGGCTGGTTCCAGGGGCGCATGGAATTTGGACCGCGGGCACTTGGCTCTCGCAGTATTATCGGCGACGCACGCAGCCAGGAAATGCAATCGACCATGAATCTTAAAATCAAGTTCCGTGAGTCCTTCCGCCCGTTTGCACCTAGCGTCCTGCGAGAAGATGCTGCGAATTACTTTGAAATGTCTCCGGAGCATGATAGTCCCTATATGCTGCTTGTGGCACCGGTGCAGAAAGATAAACGCCTGCCCGTAGATGGCCGGCTCCAGGACCTTCGCGGCATTGACCGATTGAAAGTCAAACGCAGTGTCGTGCCGAGTATCACGCACGTTGATTACTCCGCGAGGGTGCAGACCGTCGATGCCCAGCGTCATGGCAGGTTCTACCGCCTGTTGCGCAGCTTCAAGGATAAAAGCAATTGTCCGGTTGTAATCAATACCAGCTTTAACATCCGCGGAGAACCCATCGTCTGCTCACCGGAAGATGCCTATCGTTGCTTTATGGCCACCAATATGGATGTGCTGGTGCTGGAAAAGCAGGTCCTTCTAAAAGAACAGCAGCCTCAGGCCAAACAGCACCAGATTGACCAATACCTTGCCCAGTTCAGTCTGGATTAAAATTGAAGCAGGAGTATGCTATGTCTTTGGTTTCAGTAAACTGGAAGCCCACGCACAAAGAGCTGCGGGATTTTGGCAAAGCCGCCTTGTTTATGTTGACCGCTGTTGCCTTGTTGCTCCACTGGATTAAGGGCCTCCAGACATCGCACGCAATTTATATCTGCGCCGCTGGACTGTTGATATATGCCCTTAGCTGCCTCTCAGCAAAACTCGTAAAGCCCGTCTATATTACGCTGCAGCTTCTGACGGTGCCTATTGGATGGGTCGTGAGTTACCTGATAATGGCGGTGTTTTATTATCTGGTGCTCACTCCGATTGGTTTGTTCTTTAGGCTCTTTGGACGCGACCCGCTGCATAGAAACTTTGACCAAAAGGCCGCAACATATTGGGTGAGGCATCGTATGCCTGACTCCCCAAAGCGTTATTTCAACCAGTTCTGATTTTTCAATCCGTATATCTGGAGCAAAGCAATGTCTGAAATTGAACAACACAAGCCTTCAAGTGAATTCGAGGTCCAAAGCCAGCAAGGCCGTACCGGACTGTTGGCCGAATTTTGGTGCTTTCTCAAGCATAATAAAAAATGGTGGTTATTGCCAATATTGATTATGCTTCTGTTGCTGGGGCTGGTGGTGCTGCTTGGCGGTACCGCCATTGCACCATTTATTTATCCGCTGTTTTAGGTGAACGGGTCATGAGAACAAACCATCGAAAGCTGATTATCACTGTGCTGGTATTACTTGCCAATCTGTTGCTGTGGACAGTCCCAGGCAACGTGCCTTATCTAGTCGCACAGCAAAGGGACATTTTGCTTGGCCGATACAGCGTTGAGCGATTTACGGCGATTTTGCTGTTAATCCCTGTTACGGTACTGGCTCTCTACATTATTTGGTCAAATAAAGCAAACCGGAGAAAACGTCAGTTCCAGGTGATGGCACTATCCATCTCTGTTCTTGCCTCGGTAGTTGCCATGGACTTTTTTCTGCGACTGATTGAACCTGGGCACTACGTTAACAAAGGACGGTTTTACCATCGCCAGCCCAATACTAAAAAAAACGGCACCACTCACGATGTCCCTGAAGCGGCTTTTCGCTATCCGACAACACCGCCCGGCTATCCGGATATTAACTTTACCCTCACAGTTGACAAATGGGGCTTTCGCAATAAGACCGAGCTTAAAAAATACGATGTGGTGATATTGGGCGATTCGTTCACAGAAGGTTCTGGCGTCTCCGACGACCAGGTTTGGCCTGTCCTGTTCGCACAAAAAAGTAATCGCACCGTTTATAACCTCGGAATATCGGGTGGCAACCCTGCTACCTACGTGGAAACCTTGAAAAAATTTGCACTCCCGCTTTCTCCCAAAGTAATTATTTGTATGCTTTACGAAGGAAATGATTTCCGGGACTCCAACTTCCGGAAAAAAACCGGGCCGGCATACGC
>Ga0315294_10004912_pt1 | contig 14664 bp, 15 predicted proteins | sample YL17G13_40_MG_FD_203626 | JGI IMG/M metagenome (GOLD analysis project Ga0315294, IMG submission 203626) | Sediment microbial communities from Yellowstone Lake, YNP, Wyoming, USA - YL17G13_40 | ecosystem: Environmental > Aquatic > Freshwater > Lake > Sediment | place: USA: Wyoming | collected... | reverse complement strand
AAATTCTTCCATGATTGTATTTTTATGATATCTCTCTATTTATATTATACCACGAGTTCAAACATTATCTAGCCATAATTAAAAAGCCTTTTAAATAAAGGTTTTTTAAGTGAGCTCCGCATCGTGGACGACGTTAGAACCTATTGGATGACGGCAAAAGAGCTTATTACGATACCAAGCTACAATTAAGCTGTAATCCCCCACTGCTTCAAATTGCTTTTATATTTGTTTTTATGTAAGCTCCAATTGTATGAAAAGGAGCTACTATTCGTTCAATAAAGAAGTGGGCTCTTTTCTGTATCGCCTTATTTATTTAGGTCTTTTATATTTAGGGATTAGATTTTGGGGTTTATCAATTTTTGATGACCTTATTTTGTTTCTACTCGGTGCCCTTTCTTTTGAACTTGTCGGTTTTATCTTAAGGGGTATAGGATTTTGGAAGTATTAATAAGATAATGAATGGATTTTTCAATTTAGGGTAGTGCCCTTTGTTTTTTCTATAATTATTTTAGAGGCTGAGACACCCTCTCAAAATTTGTAAAAATTTGACCCGCAAAACCGCAACACTTGCTCTTAATCTTGAAAGGGGCGGATGAATAATTAAAAGTGCCAGTCTTTAATTTTCAATAATCTATTTTTATAACAGTGTGATATTGTTATTGTTCGTCTAACCCTATTAAAAGATGCAACATTAACTTTTAATCAGTGCCGATATTGATATTGATTTGCGTGGACAAATCTGCCCCTACGCAACGTTAATAGACTGCAACAGTTTTAAAGGGTTTCGGAAGGTGTCTGATAGGTTTCTTTGGAAGAATTTTTAGCCTCCTTTTTTTCTGTCTTTTCTTTTAAAACCTCTTTGCGTGCCACCTCAAACCTCTTTATATTTTCCTGCATCAAATTAACGACTCCTTTAGGGTCTTTTTGCCAATCTTTTAAGCTGAAAAATATAATGGGTATCTTTGCCATATTTAGTGTCCTAAAAAATCATCATTTAAATATGCTTTTTTAAAACTTTCTTTCCCGTTTAGCGTGAGAGAAGAATCAAGACAATCAAGATAAAATCTCATACCCTCCAGGATAAACTTGAATCTTTCTATCTGGGATTCAAGAGATTCTGGATTGATGTTTTTCTTTAGGGGTGATTGTCTGGACTTACCCTCAGAGAAAACCGAACTAATAGAATGACCGTGCAATAACTGATTCCTAAGTCCTGCAAAGTTTTTTAGTGTTCCAATAATGCTATGGTAACGAGAAGCTTCTGTTAATTTGGTATCAAAATTGAATTTTGAGTTGTAGATAAACAATACCGTCTTATCAATAAAATTTATGGCATCAATGTTTTTTATAATTTCAAATTCGTCTACATCCTTTTTAATGCCCATCAATGATAAATGACGAAAAAGAGTATTTAGGCTGACTTCTAAGATAATATGCAAAGAAACTAAAACATCAATTATATCTCCCTCGCTTAAACTGCTCTTTCCAAGTAACTGTTTGCACTTTTCTTTATTTGAGCTGATAAGATACTCTGATTCAGTCCTGGCTTTCACAGAATCAGTTACCTTTATTGTTTCGCTCAATTCAATTTTAAGGTTTTTGTCCATTGTTTTTATTGCTTAAGTTGTATATATAAGCAGAATTTTTAGCGAGTTCTCCGAAAGTAAATGGATATTTAATCGGTATTTGAAAATCTTTCTTTGTTGATTCATAATATTTATATTCATTCCACCAAGGTTCAAGTTCGTGTGCCGTAAAAAGTAGTGGCTTTATGTCCATTTGCAACAGCCTCCTAAATTGTGCAATTTCTCCTTGCGTAAAATCTCCTTTAATTTTTGAGAAAACAAGATGACATTTAATGCCACTTTTTTCTATTAACTCTTTTACCGCAATAAGACCGTCAATTTGTTTCCTGGTAATTAACTGCCCTGTTTTGCATTCGCCGATAAGTATCTCAATATCCTCTTTTGAAATTCTCTCCGTTAGGTCAAGAACGACAAGGTCGGTTTCTGCCTTCTGGATTTTTCCATCTTTAATAAAAGTTAAATCAAGTGCGGTTGAATAAAAATTATCTCCTCCAGAATGCATCCTATTTGCAAGATGAAGCAATGTAAGAATTACGGGAATTGCCCCTTGTTGTTTGTCATTTCTTCCCAGAAGCCCACTCAATCTATAAAACCAACGCACACCGTCTACTTTTTTACCGTCAATTACAATAGGGTCAACAACTTCAATAAATTTGCTTTTTTCAGAACAAAATTCGCACGTATAATACTCATCAACTTCTTTAAGATTTACCCAAGTTTTAAGACTGCACTTTGGACAACGAACCTCAATCCCAGCTTGTAATAGATTGTGTTCAATCAACTCATTAAATACATCTTCTGGAGTAAGGGGTGTTCTTCCTTTTAGTCCAAACTCATTTTCAAAATTCTTAAACGTTTCTCCTTTATCAGTTTTATCTCTAATCTTTTCAAGAATTTCATATTTAAATTTCTGATTAAGAGGATTTGTTTCTTCAATAAATTTTCTTACCCCTGTAATTTTAAAGATTCTGGCTGAACCAGTTATACCTTCCATCAGGGCAATTAAACGTTCAGCCACTAAACCTGCACCACTTTTTTCTGCAGTTATACCAGCTCTTTCAAAAATCTTTTTAACAACTTCAAATTGCCGAATTGGGCTTAACTGCAATGTATCTGCATCAATTTCTGTTATGAGGCTGATAGTTTTGCCCAAATAACTTTTCACAACTCGTAAGCTGTTCGGGTCAAAAACCATTTCTCTGGCATACCATTCATTTAGGTCTGGCAAAACTGGCAAGTTTGTTGTGTATTCTGGAAATTCTATTCCTACTGAGGGACGCAACGATACAACAAAAAGCTGATGTAAAAATTCTCTCCTGTCGCTTTTTAGAAATGGCTTGTCCAACAACTGAAAACCAATATTTGGTTTCCCATATTTCGCATTGACGCTTGCAATCGTTGTTGTTTCGTTTAAAAAATTATAAGTTGGGATTATATTCATTCCATTCCAAGAATGTATGGAAACATTGCTTAATCCAAAAGACCTATTTTTGGCTTGCAGAGGTTTTATTATCCTCTTGATTTCTTCGTAATCTTTTTCACTTTCCCCTCTGAACCAAGCTGTTAATGAAGGACGGTATGACTCTTTTGGTTTTTTAATTCTATTTATGTGAGCTCTAATATAAGGCAGAAAACGCCTTGTATTTTTTTTAGGCAAAAAGGTAATGTAGCTACCAGCCGCTCTAATGTTCCAAAAATTTATTAAATCATCAAAATTATTCTTATCTCCAACGTAAATGCCAGCGTCAATGCGTCTGCCACCATAATTTTGCATCTCGTGTTCTGTGAAGCAGATGGGCGTAATGGTTGATGTCAGTTTAGTAGGAATTTGTTTGTGTTCCTCTAATTTTATTTCACGAGCCCTTAAAGCTTTTTTAAAATTCTGCTCGTATTTAAAAACAAAATTTTCTTTTGGATAAGAACCAAACATTAAAGTAAGGATGTCTTTGTCGGTGTCTTTTGATTTCCAGGAAACGACGGCACAATTACTGTTTTCCGTCTTCAAAAACTTGAAGTCTTTGTCCCATAATTTTTTGAGGATATGGCTAACATCAAGAACCCTAACTACTTTTTTATTTTTATCGTTAATATCTTCAGTTAAAATTGACTCAGAATGATACATCAACGGGAATTTTGCCCATTTGTATTTTTCAGTAAATGTTTTTATTTCCGCCGAATCTGACAGTGGCACTAAAACATCAACTTGAAATAAACTAACTAATCTATGGTCAAGTCCTTCTTGTTGTCCAACGGGAATTATCGGATTAAAAATGCCTCCCCATAAGAGCGTATTCAATTTGGCAGCCTTTAATAAATCTTGGATATTGCCATTACGGACACAGAAGCCGAGCCTCAATGGTCTATATTCAATTCTTATATCTTCAAGAGTCATAAATAAATTTATTTTTGAAAGGCTTTTATTTTTTTCCAATCATACATTTTAACCTTTCCTTTTCGGTCAACAGCAAGAATGTAAAGCAGAAGCTTTTTAGCAACCTGCCAGGGAATGCGTCTTATTGCAATGTTTGCACTAACCGTTGGTAAACCAAGCCCATAATAGGTTCTTGTTGAGCCGCCGCAATTCATTCGGGTAATTATTTGGCCAAGCGAATAAACAAACGCCACCTCATCGGATTGCCTTATTTTACCCTCACCTTTTGTTTCAATAAGAAAATACCTTGAATATTTGTTATGCCTAACTCTTACGTCAACGCCTTTGTCTCTAAGTTCGCCTACTCTAAGATTATGCCCCCAGCCATTTCGGAAAAGCCAATTGATGATTGATTGTTTAACAAATTTTTCAGTTAAAAATTTTTTCATATTAACTTGATAAACATTGATTAATAAATTGCTGATAGTTTTCAACTTCTTTGTATTCCACTTTAATGACCTCAAAATGTTTTTTGGCTGAAGCGATTTTTACTTGTTCTGCGGGACGAAGATTAGTGAGGTCGCCCTTAGTCTCAATTACAAAATAAATTCGCTCTTTACTCTCGTTGCCTTTTAGGTCTCGCTTTACAGTAACAATCGCCCAGTCGGGGTTATAGCCACCAATAGGTGTTTCAACCTTAAACCAATTTGGGAGTTTAATAAAAAGTTTTATCCGCTCGTCGCCATCCAGCTCAACTGCAAAATTTTTCTCAGTTTCAGAATCCCAAACAATGGCATCGTAAATTGAATGGTTAACTGGTTGAATAACATCCTTATAGCTCGGGATATTTTCAAATTCTTTAACATTATAATTTTCTGAGACAATTTCATAACGTATCTGCTCAACATAATCTCGTATCAATTCTTCTTTGATAATGCGAGTGGCTTCAAGACAAAAGCGTTCTGGATTATTTAGGAATGCGGTGGCATTATTCGCTTTAGACAAAATATTGGCAACAGTCTGACGAGTAAGTTTAGTCTCGTTCTTAATAAATTCAACGCAATCAACACTGCGTTTAATTTGCGTTAAACTATCTGCTTGTGTGCCAATGAGTGTTGTATCCACTCCTTTTTTTGTAAGCGAAATTCCCGCCCGCTCAACCCTTATTTGCGGTTTTGAAATGTTTAATGTTTGAATTTTCTTTGCACAGTTCTCAATCAATCTTTCAGTATTAACTCTTACAAAATACCTGGTTTTCTTAGAAATTCGCTCCCAGATAGCGTTAAAGTTGGTATCCTTATCAAACCCCTTTTTAAGCTTAACTACACGCTTACGCTTGGCATTGAAGGGCACTGGCGGGGCTTTATAGATACCGTCTTCAACAAATTCACCCTGGAGCTGTCCCACGTATTCTGCATAACTTTCATTAGCAATCACAGAGAGTAAATTAACGTGCTTTAAAAAGACTCTATCGCCCTCTTGGTTAACGCATAATCGCATACCACGTCCTATCTCCTGGCGTTTTCTCATCGTTGAAATTGTTTCTCTAAGCGTGCAAATATTAAAGACATTCGGATTGTCCCAGCCTTCTTTAAGGGCGGAATGCGAAAAAATAAATTCAGTCGGTTCGTCAAAAGATAACAGCCGTTCTTTTTCTTTCATTATGAGCTCGTAGGCGGTTATATCATCTTGAGCTTCAGCGTCTCCACGAGAATCTTTAAACTGCCCAGTTTTTCTGTCTTGAGCAAAATAGCCCTTATGAACTTTATCAACTTCAAGGTTATTAAAGCCATATTCTTTTTTAAGTCGGTTAAATTCCTTAATAAAAGTTTTTCTAATAAAACCGTCTTCTTGAGCGTAATTATCAACCCTATCAATAAAAAATAATGAGAGCACTTTAATTTCCATCTTTTGCCACTTTTTCTTTTTTTCAAAATGCAATCTAATAGTTTGTTCAATCTGTTCTCGCATTAGTTGTTCTCGGTTACCGCCAATACCCTCGCCTTGGCAAAGCTCAACATTATTACGGAAACGAATTTTACCAACTGCTCCAAAATCGGGAGCATCCGCAACTAAATCATCAACAACATAACCACTATATGTATCATTCTTTGTTTTTTGTGCTAAATCATCGCTTAACTTTATAGTCAAACGTTTCTTCTTTGGGTTGCCTTTGGCGTCTTTTGTGATTGCTTCAATTTTTGCTTTAAGGGTTTTTCCAGGGATAACGGAGATAAGATTAAGGTAGGGACGGGAAACGCCAGTATCATCATCAACAACTGAATACACCTCTATTTTTTTAACTAAGCCGAGCTGGTAAGCATCATAGGGTGTTAATTGATACATTAAGTTATAGGGGTTTTTGTGAGTAGCGGAGTAGCGAAGACGAAAAAGTGAATTAAAATTCTTCAAAGCTTCTTTCGTGGCTTCACCTTCCATATTTTGTGGCTCATCCAAAATCAAAATCGGATTTGTTTTTTGAATATAACTAATCGGCTGTTCTCCTTGCATCTGGTCTCGTGCAGAATAAAGAACGTTGGCATCTTTATTAAATGCTCCGATGGTCATAACCATAATATTGATATTGCTGGAGTCTGCAAAATGTTTTACCTGGGAGATATTTTTTGATTGATATTCATAAAACCGATAAGGCGTCTTGTCATAAAGCTCGCTGAAATGTTCTTTGGTAATTTGAAGGCTTTTTATTACACCCTCTCTAATAGCCACCGAGGGCACTAAAATAATAAATTTTTTCCAGCCATATCGCTTGTTTAATTCAAAAATTGTCCTTAAATAAACGTAGGTTTTGCCCGTGCCAGTTTCCATTTCAATAGCAAAATCCAGCTCATCAACCACGCCACCATTGATTACTTTATTTCTTTCTTGGATTTTTTTTGCACCATTAAGAATTTCCTCTTTAGAGAGAGTAAGATAATTTGGATAAATACCAAGAAGTCCACTGCCTTGAATTACTTTGTCGGCAGTGGCTTTTTCTTGACCTTCAAAAATATCAACGATTGAGTTGATTGCTTCTAATTGAAAATCTTGGTTGGCATCAAATTTGAATTTCATATATTTTGATTCTGCATATTAAGTCTCCAACTCAATACTTCGCCTACCGTTTTAATATCTTTTTCTTCAACTTCTTTTAAGAAATCTCCCAATTTCCCAAAATCAACAACGTCAATTAAGAAATACTCGCTGATGCTATTTTTATCTTTATTGATATAGGCATAATTTACTTCCAACTGAAAATTGTCGGAGACTGACTGTGGTTTATCTTCTGTGCCAACCTCAACTTTGTATAGTCGGTTAAAGCCGTTACAAACAATGATTGGATAATTTAATGTTCTTAAAATCTTCTGTATCTTATTTCTGTTTTTGGGAAGTATGGAGGTGCTATTTTTGTAATAGACCATTGCATTTAAGCTTTGATTCAGTGCCTTGTAGATAATTTCATTTTCCTGGGACTTATCAGCCTTTGATGAAAATAGCTTCGCTACTGAATTAACAGCCATAAGGCGGTGTTTTTCTATGCTGCTATTTGTTCTGGACGATTCAAGACTCGTATCCTCCATAATCCTTTTAACGAGACTTTCTTTATTAACCGAATCAAACCAGAAAACAACCTCATTGTTGATATATTTGCACTCAATAAAAAGTTTTGCGTTGATTGTGCCCAACCAACTGTGAAAAAAATTAACATCAAATTCTTTTTCAGCTACAATGTCTATTTCCCTTGGTTTATCAGTAAGGTTGTCGTTATAATACGGACTGACTAAAACAGTCCACCCGTTAGTTCTTAAAAAATTAACAACTTGATAATGAAAGCTGTTGCCGCTTTTCTCTATTAACTCCTTAATTTGATTTTTTTGAGCCTCTCGCATAAGTCTTAAATTGTTTTTAATTCTACATTCAAACCAAGATTGGCTTTTGCAGTATCATCCAGGGCATTATCAAGACAAATAAATACTTTGCCTTTGTAATTTTTATTTGTGAGTTCATCAACGGTTTTGCCGTCAATTTTTCTATCAAGACAAACCAAAAGTCTCCGCTCGCCATCAGCTACGACATATAATTTATTCTTGCCAATTTTTTCTTCTGATATTTTGGAGTTTAATGAGAATCCTTCCTTAACGATGTTCTCATAAACAACATCAATTTCTTTCACTCCGTCCTCAAAAAGATTTGCCTGTTTTGCATTAGCAAGATATTTTTCAAAAGCTTTTTGATTTTCTTGTTCAGATTGTTCTGGGTCAAACTCAAAATTATTTTCTGGATAGTTTGATTCAGTCAACTTGAATACTTTGAAACCATCATCAATGGGCTGTGGCTTATCGCCATATCCTTTAATAACTCGTTTAATCCTTTCTTTCGCAATGTCTGTAATCTTTTGATACCCAGCTTTATATGCTTCTGACTGAGCATCAATCAATTCTGGCAATTGCACGAGAATGAATTTTCTATGTCCTCCATCATCTTGATTAACGCTCAAGACTGCTTGTGCAGTAGTTCCTGAACCTGCAAAAAAATCCAAGATAATATCATCAGCTTTTCTTTTTGATACATAAGAAATTAATTTTTTAACCAGTAGATATGGTTTTGAGTAATCAAAAATCTTTTTCCTGCCAAAAATTGCCTCCATTTGTTTTGTCGCCATAGTGCTGGAATACTCTTGGATAACACCCAATGGAGGTAGGGCTCTTACAATCAGTTTTCCTTCATTATCAACTTTGAAGTATTGTTTGGTATAAATTATCCACTTTTTGTCTTTCTCATTTTTCTTTAATTCAATAAAACCATTCTGTAGTCCCCAATCATACTTTTGCTTTGACCACCTCCAACACCCTCGTTTATTTCCTTCTCCTGGATAAATTTTTGTGCCGTCTGGTGCTTTAATTGGATAATCAAGAGAAGAAGAGTATTGAATACTGAAACTATTTAATTTAATCAGCTTGTATTTGCCTCGTTCTTTAACAAATTCGTCTGAATTTGTGTAATCGCTGTCATTCTCAACTTCAGTCCCAAAAATTTCCAACTTCTCCAGGTCTTTAGCAAAACACAAAACATATTCGTGCTTCACCTTAAAAGTTTTACTGTCAGAACCACCACCACCTTCACGATTTTCCCACACAATTTGAGCAACAAAATTTTCCTCCCCAAAAATCTCATTCAGTAATATTCGCAAATGATGGACTTCATTATCATCAATGCTCACGAAAATTACCCCATCATCACGTAAGAGATTCCAAGCCATCTTTAAGCGTGGATACATCATTGAAAGCCAATCACTGTGATACCTACCGCTTGTTTCTCGGTTAGATTGCAGTTTATTTCCATTGCTATCTATTTGCCCTGTTTGCTCCAGATAATTTTTCAAAGGTGCGGTAAAATCGTCGTGATAAACAAAATCACCACCCGTATTGTAGGGAGGGTCTATGTATATCATTTTTACCTGTTCAAAATAGGCTTTTTGGAGGAGTTTTAAAACTTCAAGATTATCTCCTTCAATAAAAAGGTTTTCGCTTTTATCAAACTTAACACTCTCATTTTTGGCTGGGCTAAGTGTAGCTTTACTTGGTATTAAAACATTTTTAATGGCGTTGCTTTTTCCAGCCCAACTGAAACTAAATTTTTCAATCTGTGAATCAATCTTGTTTCCCAGCACTGCTCTTAATTTATTCCAGTTAATTTTATTTTCACTAAAAGCTTCTGGCAAAATATGCCGCAGTTCCTGGAGCTTTTCTTCGCTTAAATCAGATGAGGTTAGATTAACTTTTTTATAATTTTTTTTCATAGTCATAATAATTTTTGGAGGTTATTTTTTACGGCTGGACGATTTTTTTCTGCCTTTTGCCAAGAACTCTTTAACATCTTCATCGGTAAAGAGCCACTTGCCGTGTTTTGAGCCGCTAAGCCGTCTTTCTTTGAGATATTTAAAGATTGTTCTTTCGCCAAGCTGAAGGATATTTTTCAATTCCTTTATGGTATAGACTTTTTTCATATCAGCTAAATTATTTTGACTAATTAGATGATTTTATTATAATATAATATTAGGGTATGTGCAACTTCTTGCAGGTTTACTCAAATGACTGCAAATGACTATGACAATTTTGTTTAAAAAACTTCTTAGTATTATCTCGGAGGAATTGGAATGTAGTAGCGATAATCAAACTGCCATATACGACGACGAACTGCGTAGCGTTGGATTTAGTGAAGGCGATATAAGACGAGGATTTAATAAATTAGTCGCCGATAAGCTAATTGTAAAAAAGCCAGAGATAAAATATGCACCAAATAAAAGACAGTCTACAAATCCAATGCACGCAGATTTTTCATCAGCACCTAATACCACTTATAGTAGACTTGTTTATTTTTTATTGGTTAATAAAAAGAAGTTTACAGAAATTAGTCAAAGAGTTTTTGCGGCAATTTATTATAATAAAAACACAGGCATCGGTTTTGTTAACGACAAGAGATTTAAATTTAAAGACGACCAAGCAGAATTTTTTGTATTTCCTCAATTATGGAAGAAGATAGGTAAAACGCTTGAGAGGGAAAGGGTCTTAGAATTGTCTAATTACAAACAGACAAGCGATGAAAAATTTTCTGTTCTTATTGCTAAAAATTCCAAAAGAAAAACATCTTTTTATATCTCTCAAACTTATTTTATCAACGAGCTGGTCAAAAAAATTCGGAGAATGACTGGTTTGAATACCAATCAACTGGCCAACAATAACGGCAATTTGACCCTTAGTGGCACAAAACTGAATACTCCTCCAGAATAGTCCCAAACTCTACCTAAACTCCATCTATTCTCGGGAAATATATAAGAGCAGACTTAAATAAAGAGTCTGTTTTTTTGTTTCCTCAAAATTATGACGATGAATCCAAATAACACAAAAGATTTTTTCCGCACCGCAGACCTCGCAATCACTGCGGCTCTTTGCGTTTCTGGATTCATCGTTGACGAGATGGAGAAGGTTTCGCCCACAAGGTCGGTCTTCATCTTCACGGATTCAGCTAAATTAAAAGAAGCAGTCAATCAATACTGGCGAGGGGAATCAAGAGTTGAACCGCAAGCTTATTTCAACCAGCTCAAAATTTTAAAGGCTCGCATTTACCAACGATAATATGATTTCCGAAAAAGCATTGGAACAATTTAAAAAGATTTGGAAGGAAAAATTCAACGAAGAAATTTCGGATGATTTGGCAATGGATGAGGCGGTAAATTTATTGACGATGTTCAATGCTGTCTTCAGGCCGTTAAAGAAAACTTGGTTAAAGGAATATAAATATGACAATGCAACCAATAGCGACAATAATAAAAAATAAACGGCTGAATAAACCCAAAGAAGGAAATTTTGAAGGGTTGCCGATAAGGCCAAGTAAGAAAAACACGAGATGGTTCGTGGATAATGAATATTATGAAAGGGGGTATGCGGCGATATTTCCAAAGAGTGTTTTATTGGTTTATGGGGTTTTGGCGAAATACGCCAATCAGAGAACGCAAACCTGCTTTCCTTCAATAAACACTATAATGCGAGAGGGTGGAATAAAAAATCGCAACACGGCAGTCAATGCCTTAAAAATTTTAGAGGCATATAACATTATTCTTACTGAACACTCAAAGGGATGGTATCCAAATCACTACGCCTTGCTCAAACCAGAGGTTTGGAAACCAATAAACAGTATTAGTATTGATACTATTATTAAGACAAAGAAAACTCGGAAAACCGTATCAGAAATTGAGCCACAACAGTATCAAAATCAACCTTCTAACAGTATCTCTGATGATACAAGAAATCAGCTAAGTAAGTCATCTAATGAAATCAAGGACGAAAATAAAAATAATTCTAATAACGAAGACGAGACACGAGACGAACCAGAGACAGAGATTACTTATAAGGATGAAGATTTGCTAAGCCAGCTATCTACCGCCAACCGTTCACTTTTAAGAGGCTACTACCACGATGATGACATTGTGGCGGCACTAAGGATTATTCGGGAGTCTGGCGTGGAAATCCGAGACCTTAATTATAAGCCTGTAATTGAGACGCTGAAAAAACAAGGAGCGAAGCCATTAAGGGAGCTTGACTCTTGGATGAAGGTATAAGTCGTGTTCTTTGACAATCAATAATGGTTTAGTGGAAAAATTCACAGACAAAAATAATTGTCCATCATTTATAAAAATGATATAATGAAAGTGTCGCCTACATTATTGAATAAACCCGAAGGTTATCGCTTCTTTAGCCCAATTGTGGGCAGAAAGGGGCGACGACCTCCACAATTGGAATCCTTCGGGGTTTCAGTAATGTGGGCGACAGGCTCGTCGTCCCTTTTTTCTTTGGGACGCCGCAAAATAAATATGAATATGAAGAATAACGAAAAACCAAATAGAAAAATACTGCTCGGCTTATTTGATGTAAAAACTCAAACTCCAGAAGAAATTACAAAAATAATGACGGAGCGAATTAGAGAAATTGGAAATATGCCCAAATCATCCAAGGGTAATCTTTCACAATCGCAAGAGGAATTACAGAAGTTATGCAAACCAGCAATAGACCAAATTCGTGAAAAGTACAGCATAAACAAAAACAAAAAAGTAAAAATTGAAATAGATGATGATAGAAAAATACATATCAATTTTGTTTCAGAACCCGAAGAATATTACCAGCAAAAAATCGCTAAGAAGAAAAATAATATTTTTGTAGCAATAGGTAAATGGGTATGGTCTGTAATAACCTGGTGGGTTGGATGGCTTACCTTGATTGCATTTATGTTTTTACCTCCTTTGTTGGTCGTATTGATAGTTTGGATACTCACTGGAATAGAACCAAATGTTTATGCTATCCTGGCCAGCATTATTCTAATTATTTTTTATTGGTTCTCATTGTTTAAAACAAAAACGGGCAATAAGTGTTTTAATTTTTTTGAAAAAATAGCAAGAATCCATTATTGATTTCGTTCGCAAAATTATGATTAAAAACCAAAACAATCCAATTAAATATCTTGTGTATGCCAGAAAATCCAGCGAAGCTGAAGACAGGCAAGTAGCGTCCATAGATGCCCAAATAGATGAACTTAGAAAAATTGCTTCTGATTCTGGCTTGTATATTATTGACGTTCTTTCAGAGGCAAAATCGGCAAAAGCACCTGGCAGACCAATTTTTAACTCAATGCTCCAAAGGATTTATGCTGGCGAAGCCCAAGGCATTTTATGTTGGAAGTTAGACCGCCTTGCACGCAATCCAGTTGACGGCGGTCAAATAAGCTGGATGCTTCAAGAAAACACAATTAAGTGCATTCAGACTTACGGAAGGGCTTATTACCCGACTGATAACGTTTTAATGATGAGCGTTGAGTTTGGGATGGCAAATCAATTTATAAGAGACCTTTCTCAAAACGTTAAAAGAGGGCTGGCAAGAAAAGTAAGCCTGGGTTGGATTCCTGGGGTCGCACCCGCTGGCTATCTTAATACTCCAGATAAAGAAAAAGGAATGAAAACGGTTGTCAAAGACCCAGAGCGTTTTTCTTTGATTCGCAGAATGTGGGATTTAATACTATCTGGTAATTATACCGTTCCGCAAATTTGGAAAATCGCAAACAGCGAATGGAACTATCGCACGGTAAAAAGACGCAATCTCGGCGGTCAACCAATATCAAGAAGTGCCGTCTATAAAATCCTCACTAATCCTTTTTATTACGGGCAGTTTGAATACCCTGAAGGAAGCAATAGCTGGCACAAAGGAGCACACGAGCCGATGATTGCCGAAGAAGAATATGACAAGGTGCAAATTCTGCTTGGAAGAAAAGGGAGGCCGAGACCAAAAAAACACGTTTTTGCATTTACTGGTTTAATGAGATGCGGTCATTGCGGAGCAATGATTACAGCTGAAGAAAAAATTAAAAGGCAAAAAAACGGTAATGTGCATAGGTATATTTATTATCATTGCACAAAAAGAAAAGATGAAAACTGTCCAGAAAAAGGAATTGAATTAAAAGATTTAAATTCGCAAATAGACCAATTCTTAAATAAAATAACAATCTCCGAAAAATTTAATAACTGGGCTATCAAATATCTGCACGAAATTCGCCAAACCGAAGCTCAGGGAAACGAGGTGATTTTGGTAAACAAACAAAATGATTTAGCACGAATCACTAAACAATTAGACGGCTTATTATTGAAATATATATCGCCAGAAAATGAGTCGGGTCAACTAATTTCTGAGGAACAATATCAAGAACTAAAAAACCGCTTAACCAACGAAAAAACGGTTATTGAGAGCGAACTTGAAAAACAAAATAGGACAATTGATGGTTGGCTGGACTTGAGCGAGAAGACGTTTGATTTCGCTCGCTACGCCCGCATATGGTTCGCTAAGGGCGACCTAAACACTAAAAGGGCTATCTTTGCCTGCTTAGGTTCGCACCTCATTATAAAAGACAAAAATCTCTCTATATCACCTCATCCTATGTTCAAAACCATCTTTGAATCATTGCCTCAGGCCGAGAAGGAAATTTCCCAGGTTAGAACCTATGATAAGCTGTTTAATAAACGGAAAAACAGGGCTTTTGACCCTGCTTTATCCACTTGGCTCCGCGGGCAGGATTTGAACCTGCGACCAACTGCTTAATAGGCAACCGCTCTACCACTGAGTTACCGCGGAATAATGTTTATATATTACTAAAAATTTGAAATAAAAT
>Ga0315294_10004909_pt1 | contig 14666 bp, 17 predicted proteins | sample YL17G13_40_MG_FD_203626 | JGI IMG/M metagenome (GOLD analysis project Ga0315294, IMG submission 203626) | Sediment microbial communities from Yellowstone Lake, YNP, Wyoming, USA - YL17G13_40 | ecosystem: Environmental > Aquatic > Freshwater > Lake > Sediment | place: USA: Wyoming | collected... | reverse complement strand
GTCTCAAATCCCGGTCAAAACTCTGGAGCGTGATATTGAGCGTGGCACCGACCTCGCAATCCTTACGCTCGGTCTTCATAATTAAACGGTTACGCTCGCCCAGAGTCGAGAGGAAACGGACGATATTCGGAACGAGCGCGGCGAGCAGCCCTTCGTTTTTAGTGTTACTCTGACTGAACTGCCAGGCGCCGACATTAAAGGCGTTTATCTGGAAGACCGTTCCCGAACCGTATTTCGCGTAGGCGATGACCGGCAAATTATCGCTCCGGCAGATCGTGACGGCTTTTGGGTTGGCGCCGACGACCCGGTTGACCGCGGATACGGGAGGGTACACCCCGGCCGGAGAAAGAACCGAGAAAGGTTCCTTAACCTGGAGCGGGTACGACCCGGTCGGCAGGCGGCCATAGATCGGTATCGGCAGGAGGGCGCGGTCCGCATCGGTCAGGTTATCGATCCCGCCGATCAAGAGGATCCCTCCCCGCCGGTTCAAAAACCCCGTCATATCCTTCCCGGTTAAGGTCCGGAAATCGATGTCGTCCAGGATCCAGATATCAAACGACTGCCAATCGTCAAGGCTTCGATGTTCGGTTTCGGTAAAATAATCCGTCCACCGGTCCGGGCTTAACCGGGCGACCGCCCGGAGATCGAAATTGCGCATCGCTTTCAGGATCGGCACGAGGAAGCGGGTGTTAAAGGAAAGGTGGTCGGTGTAATAAAGGACCTGGATCTTATCGGGCAGCGCCTCAAGCCGGAAGTCGTATAAATTATTGGCGTAATCGAACTCGCCCGACTGGGGCAAGAGCTCAATACGGAAGCCGGACGTTCCCGTCGACCGGACGACCAGCGGAAAAACCAGTTTTTCTTTTCCGGGAGCGCCGCTCGGAATGAACGACTTTACGAGCCGGATTTTTTTGTCCGCGGATTCCAGGACCGCGCGGCTGGTTTCGGGTTGCGTGAATCCCCGGGATTCGATCACCGCCTCAATGGTCGCGGTGTCGCCCCGAAAAATATAAGCCGGGAAATATACCTCCGCGACGGCCTGGTCTTTCAGAGTTTCCGCGCCGCAGCCGACCGCATAGACCGGAAGTTCCCAATCGTCTACGGCGGATCGGGGATCCGGTCCATAATTATGGTTTCCGTCGGAGATGAGAACGATCGCGGACGGTTTTGTCGCGGCGACCTTTTGCAGGGCCGCGGTCAGATCGGTAAAGGATCCCAGTGATTCGGTTGGTTCCCGGATCAGCTGGTGGTCTCGGATATACACGGTTTGATGGGTGAAACGCAGTTCCGGTAAGCGTTTTATGACCTCCGGCAAGTACCGTGCCATGCTTTGCGAAGCGTCGATGATGACGACCGGAGGGCTGACTTTCTTACGAAGGCTAAACCGGAACGCGGAGTTCGTCGCGAGCAAGAGGAGGAGCAAAAGGGACAGGACGCGCGGTATCGCCCCGAGGGCGAAGGTGCTAATTAAGTAGGGAATCAATATTGAAAGCTTCGGGTTTCAGGTCGATCAAATTTTCCTGGCCGGCCCGGACTTCGGCCCGGCCGTGAAAATTACCCCATACCGCGTCCGTATTAAATGCCAGGGAATCGCGGACCTCGAAGAGGAATTCGCCCCGGTCGACTTGGGCGATGCCGACCGGCCGGTCCCGGCTTAAAACTACCCAGCCGTTGGCGGCCAGGGTGTCTAAATGCTTCACTTTGCCCCGCAGGTAAATGGGTTGGTAAGCCGTATCCGGAGTGATCCGGGTGACGAGGGGGGGTGATTTATTGCCGCTCAGGTCCTGGCAATCGCGGACCAGGAAGTAATAGGTCGTATCGTACCGCAAAACATCCGCGGAATCACGGGGCAACACGTTGACCGTCTGGTAATCCAGCCAGGCGGCGGTGAACGATCTTTTCGGCAGGACTTTGACCGTTATCGAATTAGTATCCATGGCTTCGTCGAACTGAATAGACAAGGTATTTTTTCGGAAACCCTGGGAATAGGTTTTGACGAGCGGCGCGACCGTGTCCGGTCGGATCGAGCCGTTGATCCGGGTTTTAAAATTGCCTTTATTTTCCGAAGAATCGTAAACCGTGCCCGAGACCTCGTAAACGACCGCTTTTTGCGGCTCGGTGACGCAGACGATCTCCGAATTGGAAAGGGACGGATAGAACGTTATAATCCTTAACGCTTGGCTGTCCGCCGTGATCGTGACATCCTCGGTTTTCAATGATTTGAGGTCGATCCCCTCGGAAAAAGAAAACAGGATCTGCCGGTTGTTAAGGCTGGCAGCCTTTTTCAGGCTCGGCCGGAGCCGGTCCTTAACCAGGGGCGCTCCCTTGTGACCGCAATTACACAAAATACCAAAGAGGGCGACGGACAAAATTAGCGACGCGATTGGCGATATGAGATTCATCCCGGTCTTTATTGACGCATGACCTTTCTCATTACGCCCTACGCTCTTCGCCATACGCTAATTGTATTCCTTTTTTAATAAAAATCAACCGGCACGTGCGGATCGATATCTTGACAGGGCGGCAGATAGCATTATAATAATAATGGAGACGCCGATGGAATATCATAGAAGGCCAAAACCCCACCCCGCGCTGCGATGCGCCGGCTTCTTGATCATTTCGTGCCTGATAATCAGTGCGAATTGTCGGAATCCGCATGAATGGCAGCCCGGTGATCCACAGGGTCCGCCGCCCGGTCCGACCGAGATCATCGCGCCACCCGCGGATACCGGATTTATCGGCCCTCAGAAATTGGTCAGGATCGACTGGCGGGCGGTGAGTGGCGCCGAAAATTACGAATTACAGTGGGATACGACCGCGAAGTTCACGAATCCCTCAAGTCAATTATATGACTCACCGCCGGTCGATTTTCTCGCCCGGGTGACAACTTCGAAATGCACTCCGTACCACCTCCGCGTGAGGGCCGGCAGCCCGGCCTGGACCTGGTGGACGGATTGGTCGCCCACCCATATGTTCTATATTTTCAATCCCTGATTTACAAAACAATACATCGGAGTTCCACCGCGCCGGAGAAATTATTACGGCTTAAGTAGTTTGCGCATGGCTTTGGTTTTTGCCGCGGGTGCGTAATCAATAATATTTTCCGATAAAGACCGGTAGATCCGGATCAGATTTTTATCCTTCCTCAACATTTTCAGGTGGGCTTTCAAGGTCTGGAGATCGCCGCGTTTGATCGGTCCGCTCAAGGCGTTTTCGATGCCGGATTTTTTGAGGTTGGCGAGGGTTTCTTCGACCAAGGGCAAGACCGCAAACCTGAAAAGTTTTTCCCGGTCGGTCCCGCGGGGCGTCAGCTTATTGACCGCCGCGACCAGGCTGACGAACAAATTGCTGCACATAACGCCCATTAAATGGCAACGCGCTTTTTCCGTCTTGCTGATCCGGGAAACCGTAAAATGCTTGCCGCGGAAGATGCGGCGGATAAGGTCCATGGCTTTTCGATCGCCTTGGATGAATAAAGGGTAAACCGGTCGCGGAGGCGGGATGACCAGTTTGGGAAAAGTTGCGAAGGGGTGAACCGCAGCGCGAAGGGCGCCGCGCCCGCGGGGCAGTATTTCCGCCGGTAGCCAGCCGCTGAAATGAACGAGGAGGGCGTTTTTACCCAGGTACTTACGGATCCGTTTCGAGGCATCTTGGATCATGTCATCGGGCGTGGCAATGAACACCGCGTCGCTTTTTTTCACGAACTCCGGATAGGGAACCGGTTTTTTTATCCCCAGGATCGCCGCGGCGCGGTTTTGGGCTTGTCGGTCGGGATCGTAAACGCCGATGATCACATGCCGCTCCTTAAGATAATATAATATGGTTACCCCAACCTTACCGCAGCCGACGAGCGATATCCTCATGGATCATTATAAAAAAGTTTAAGCGGGAGTCAAGACATTAAGAAATATCTAAGCCCTGATTAAATTACACCAAAATCTTAAGGTTACCGCGTTAATCATCGAAATCAGTCTTTAAATCACTGTAATCACAGATTGTTTTTTAATCTTGACAAGGGGTATAAAATGATTAAAATAGTCAAATGTTTTGGATTGGCTTCCTTATTATTAATGCATTGAATATTCAGGCGTTTGATACTCCGAACGACGACGGTTCGAGTATCACTATAACCTGGCCGGCAGATACCATTTTAAAAGCCATGGGAATCACCCGCAGTTTGAATTCGAGCGGGGATTTTGAAAAGATCGCCGACGCAACTTCCCGCGATTCGATATTTCAGGATGCCACAGTGCAGCGGGGGATAGATTATTATTACCGATTAAAATGGAACGATCCCGAAGGCGAGCGTTTTTCCAACGTCGCGGGTCCGGTCCGCGCCCAGGTCCAATTTTTGAATTTTTTCCGCTTGCAGAACATCGGCCTCCTGATTGCAATCCTATTCGCGGTCATTATTTTTTACATTAATCACGCCCGGACCGGGAAAAAACTTACGATCCGCCGGATCCCCGGTCTGACCGCGGTCGAAGATGCGATCGGCCGGGCTACGGAGATGGGTAAACCGGTCCTTTACGTGCCGGGGATCATGGACATCGACGATCCCCAGACTATCGCCGCGATGAGCATTTTGGCCCGGGTTGCGGAAAAGACGGCGGAATACGGCACGACGCTATTCGTTCCCACCTGCCACGCGATGGCCATGACCATGGCTCAGCAAGTCGTCAAAGAGGCGGCGATCAAGGTCGGCCGACCCGACTGGTATAATATCGACAATATCCGCTATCTCACCGACGACCAGTTCGGTTATGTCTCAGCGGTCGACGGCATCATGATTCGCGACCACCCGGCCACGAATTTTTACCTGGGTTCATTCTATGCCGAATCCCTGATCCTTGCCGAGACCGGCCATTCTACGGGCGCGATCCAGATCGCGGGCACCGCGATGTCGGATCAGTTGCCGTTCTTCGTCGCGGCCTGCGATTATACCTTGCTCGGTGAAGAACTGTACGCGGCCAGCGCTTACCTTTCCCAGGAACCGGTCCAACTGGGTTCCCTTAAAGGTCAGGACCTCGGTAAGATCTTATTTATCACCTTGATCCTCTTCGGCGTGATCACCCGCCTGCTGGGTTGGAATTTTTTCTATAACTTGTTCTCGGTGCAGCAATGAAGCGGACGATCCCCCAGATCATCGTATTTGCGTGCGGGTTTTTCATGCTGACCGCCTTCTTTATCCCGGTCCGTTTCGTCCAGGACATGTCCCAGATGCTGCAGAACTGGTATATCGGCGTCGCCGCCTTCTTCGTTTTCATCGGCATCATCAACCTGATCAAGATCAATTTAGAGAAGATCCAGAGGAAAGTGCGCGATTGGCAATACAGCTATATCCTGCTCGGTTTTCTCTTTTTCATGATGTTCGCCGGGTTCGTCCTCCGAGGCCATACCGAGGGACCGGTTTTCAAATACATGTTCGCTTATTTCTACACGCCCTGCAGCGCTACCATGTTCTCCCTGTTGGCGTTTTTCGTCGCGTCCGCATCGTTCCGCGCTTTCCGGGCCAAGACGCCGGAGGCGACTTTACTGCTCATCGCGGCGGTCATCGTCATGATCGGCCGGATCCCGGTCGGGTACGGCATCTGGCATGGGTTCCCGAGCCTGGTAGAATGGATCATGACCGTGCCTAACACCGCGGCTAACCGGGGGATCATCTTTGGCATCAATCTGGGCCTCATCTCCATGGCGCTTCGTGTCCTCTTGGGTATTGAGCGTAGTTACATGGGCGGGGGAGATTGATTAATGTCAAATTACAAATGGCAAACGACAAATTAAAATGTCAAATAACAAATATATAGCGCAATGAAGATATTGGATAAACTGGCGGTTCTTGACCGGAGAATAATCTACCTGTTCGTCGGGCTGGCGGTGATCATTCCCATGCTCATTCCGCTCGGCCTGCCCGTCGATATCACGCGGCCGGTCAAGAACGTCTATGACAAGATCGAATCCCTGCCCGAAGGCTCGATCGTCCTCATGTCCACCGATTACGATCCGGGCAGTGAGGCGGAGCTTTATCCCGCGACCGAAGCGGTGATCGAGCATTGTTTCCGCCGCAACCTCAGGATCTACATGATGGGTCTCTGGCCGGCCGGCAGCGCCTTGGGCGAACGCGCTCTGGACACTCTCGGCCGCATCCACAATAAAACGTACGGCATCGATTATATCAATGTCGGCTACCGGCCCGGCGGCGCGGTCATGCTGCTCTCCTTGGGTCGGAATTTCCGCGACGTGATCCGGGTCGACTATACCGGCCGGCCGATCGATTCCCTGGAACTGGGCCATCAAGTCCATTCCGCGCGCGATATCACCATGGTCATGACCCTGTCCGCCGGCGATCCGGGCGTGATCCACTGGGTTCAATACTTCCACGCCCGTTTCGGTACGCCGATTTGCGCCGCCACGACCGCGATCATGGCGCCCCGGCAATACCCTTATATGAATTCCGGTCAGCTGGTCGGATTGCTGGGCGGCCTGAAGGGCGCGGCCGAATACGAGACCCTGGTCAACCGCCGGGGCCGGGGCCTGACCGGCATGGACTCCCAATCGATCGTCCACGTGCTCCTGGTTCTATTCATCATCCTCGGTAATGTGATCTTGATCTACCAAAAGCGGAAGAAATCTGCGGTCGGAGCGGCCTGATGTTCATTCAAACGATCGGGATCTGGGTCGGCGCCCTATTGACCCTCGCCATATTTTCCTTTCTCTATCGCGACAATCCCGTTTACAAAGTCGCGGAGAACATCTTTGTCGGCGTTTCCGCCGGTTACTGGGCGGTCGTGCTCTGGTTTGACTACGCCTGGCCCAACCTTTTCGCTCCGCTCTTCCAGGGCCGGATTTATTATATCATCCCGATCCTGATCGGGATCCTGATGTTCGCGCCGCTCTTTCCCAAGATCAGCTGGTTGGTCCGTATCCCCCTGACGTTTACCATGGGCGTAGCCATGGCGGTCGCGATCACCCAGTATATCCAGGGCGACATCATCCCCCAGCTCCAGGGGACGTTCCTGCCGCTCCGGGGCGTGCCTTTTTTCACCGCTTTTTCCAACCTGCTGATCATCTTGGGTGTGATCTTCACCCTGATCTACTTTTATTTTTCCAAGGAACACAAAGGGGCGCTGGGCGTCGGCGCGAAGATCGGCGTCTGGTTCATGATGGTTTCCTTCGGCGCTTCTTTCGGCTACACGATCATGGCCCGCGTGAGCCTGCTCATCGGCCGTGTTTATTATCTGTTGCATGATTGGTTGAGGGTGGTGCGATGAACGGTTTTGAAGTGAACCTAAAGGAATTCAACCTGGGCGATATCCTGCAATTTTTAGCCCGGGTCAAGAAGACGGGTGTATTGAAGATCGAGAGCGACACGCCCGGCGAAATTTATCTGAAGGACGGATTCGTTATCCACGCCGCGGACGCCAACGAGAAGGGGCTGGAAGTCTTGATCAATTTTTCCTTCGGCGATCTGGTCAAGGGCGTATTCGAGCCCGGGGTTGCCACGCCCGAGCAGACGATCAACGAGGATATCGGCAAACTGACCGAGGACGTCGACAAGCGGCGCATCGAGTTCCAGGAAATAAAACGGAACCTCCCGCCGCTGGAAACCGTACTGGCTAAATCGACCAAGGAGCTGGAAACGAGCGTGGCGATCCGCCGGACCGACTGGCAGATCCTGGCTTTGGTTGACGGCAAGCGGAATTTAAGCGAGGTTATCGTCCAGTCCAAATTGGGCGGATACGAGGCCACTAAAACCCTGGTCTGGCTGAAGGAGAAAGGTTTGATCTATGACCCCCGGGAGGCGGAGCGGGTCATGTCCGGTCTGATCCGGTACCTGGAAATTTTATTCCAGGTCTATACCGCCAACGGTTGGGTATGGCTGCAGAAGTGGGCGGAGCTGGCTCCGGAAAATAAGCGGATCCTGGCCGCCTTGGATGTCGACGAAAAGACCTTCAAGATCGAGCTCCGCGACCAATTGAACGCCGAGGAGATCAAGGGCTTTTTTAAGAGCTTTGATGAATTAGTGAATAATGAAGGGCCCAACGCTTACGGCAAACTGCTGTTTAAGAAAAAGCGTGAGGAATTCACTCAGAAAATGGAGCCCAAGACATAGGGGGAGGGAGATGGAGATCCTGGATAAGATACCCGGCATAATCGGTTACGCAGTGATCAACGCGGACGATGGGTCGATCGAAGAGGTCCGGGGGTCGTCGACCACGCCCCTCGGCGACCTGGCCGCGTTCTTTTCCTCGGCGGGCGACGTCATCAAAAACAGCCTGGCCCTGGGTGGGATTAATTATATATCCCTCAGTTACGGCGCCAACCGTTTGGTCATTTTCCCGTTTGACAGCAAGTATCTGGGTATCGAGATCGAAAGGGACGGAGATCCGCTGCTTTTCATGGAACAGGTCAAGATACCTCCGACCGAGGTTGCCCAGCCGAAAACGATAGAAGTCCCGCGCAGCCTGAGCTCCAAAGTTACGCAGGTCAACATGCTGGTCGAGGAATTTGGCGGCGAGGCCAACCGGGGGCACTGGTTGGAAGTGCTCAATCAGGGTGTGGGGATTCTGGGTGGCGACCTGTTACCGTTTATCGGCATCATCGAGAATAAACTGTCCTTTAAGGACAGCCCGCCGGCGGAAAAGGAGGATGAGTTTGTTCAGGGCCTCCGTTCGATCATCGATTTCCTGGTCAAAAAAGCGGTCGAGGAGATGGGGTCTTCGCAGGCTCGGGTCAAGGTTCAGGTGGTCATAGAAAAAATGAGGCAGAGTTAACATGAACCAGCAAATGATATCCAAACTCGAGGAAAACGGCCTGAGCTGCCCTTTCGTGATCGCCAAGACCGGGGAGACCACGGTCAGTGAGAAAAATTCCAGCCTGAAAGCCAAACTGTCCCAGATGGGTACCGTTATTTACGAGTCGATCGGCGCCGTGGGCCGGATCAAGATCGAGAATATCGAAATCCTGGGCGAGATCAAAGGTCTGGTCATGGAGGTTGAGGACGATCATATCGTCGGCAGCCTTTTTGATCAGCCCCTGGCGAAAAGCATCCCGGATATTTATGCGTTGATCAAAAACACGAGAAGTCAAGCGAAACCGGCGGCGGTAGCCGAGGTCAAGTCCAAAGTCCAACTCGTGCCGGCCTTTCTGGATGAGTTGAAGGCGATCCTCAAGGATTACGTCGGCGACTTCACCGACCGGATCTATCAGAATCAACTTAAAGCCCAGCGCATCAACCCGAACGAATACAGCGAGGAGGATGTGCGGCGGTTAATACTGGCCTTGGGCAAGGCGGCCGGGATGATCATCGGCCCATCCAAAGGCCGGGAAGCCATCAATAAAATGCTGGCGAAATTAAAATAAGCAATTGAAGGAGGTTGCATGATGGAATTGATTTTATTCTCTGCGCCCTTCGGCATCGAAGCTGGTCAGTATACGTCCCTGGCCGTGATCCCCAATTATCTGCTGGTGGTCGGGGCCATACTGCTGTGGTTGGCGTTCATGTTCCTGGGTATAATCGCGAGGCGGTACGAGATCGTCCTGGGTGAAAGGACTAACTGGCAATTCATGGTTTTCGCGCCGACCGGGATCCTGATCTTCGCGATCATCCAGCTATCCTTCTGCGGGATCGGCGGTAAAATGATGCTGCCCAAAGGCGGCGTGGATTACGTGGCTTACGGGTTATTCCTGATCTCCGGAATTCTGTCCCTTTTATCGAGTATTCGTTTTTACGGCGTAACCAAAAGCCAATAAGGAGGAGAAATGAGAGCCGATGTATTCGCGGAACTGCTTTTTATCGTCGCCATCGCGCTGGCCATCGTTTCCTTGTTTATATACGGTCTGATCATTAAAAGGCTTCTCGTTTTGATCAAGGGGAAAGGCATATGGATCTTCCCGATCATCGCGAGCGTGTGCCTGATCGTCCTGGCGATATTTCACATCTACCGGATCACTTTTTACTTTCCTTTATTAAGCACCGCCGGACCTGGCGATTTATTCGACCTGATCGTCGGTTCCCTGGGTTTGGCCCGGATCGAGAGCTACCTGTTGCTCGGTTCCGGTATTTTCGCCCTGATCGGCGGAGTGCTGTATTATAAAGCCAGCTCCCGGTAAAACCAGCTTTTTGGATCCATAACCCACATTTTTGACAAATTTGTGAGGATTTTGCGTTATAATATAATAGGAGGTTAACCGACCATGATCCAGGAATTTCTGAAGGGCGGAGGAGTCATGTGGCTGCTACTGGCTTGCATCGTTTTCGGCCTGGCGATCGTCATCGAACGGCTTTTTTCGCTGTTCGTTAAGATCCGCCTGAATCCCCGGGTTTTTTTCGAACAACTCCGGGCGCAGGTCAAGGAAAAAGGAATCCCGGCTGGTATCGAACTGTGCAGCCGGACATCGTCGCCGGTTGCAAAAATCTTGAAAGCGATCCTTGAAAAAAGCAGCGAGGGTAAGGTGGCCATGGAAGAGGCCATGGCGCGTACCGCGGTTGGCGAGCTGGCTTTTCTCGACCGGGGCATGGCGCTTTTAGCCGGCCTGACCACGGTCGCGCCTTTCCTCGGATTCCTCGGCACGGTCACCGGCATGATGCGGTCCTTTGACGCGATCGCGGCCGCCGGCGAAGTGGAACCGACGATCGTCGCGAGCGGCATCGCGGAAGCCCTGATCACGACAAAATGGGGGCTCCTGATCGCAACCCCCCTGGCGATCATCCACATCCTGTTCGCGGGTAAAATCAACAGTTACACGCGGGACATGGAAGAAAGCGGCGTGGAATTGATCGACCACCTGCTGAACCAACCCCGGAAATAACCATGCTCTGGAAGGGTCAGGAAAAAGCCAAGCCCAATATCCCGACGGCGTCCATGGGCGACATCGCGTTCCTGATCATAATCTTCTTCATGACCTCCACGGTCTTTACCCGGGATAAGGGGATCAAGATGCTGCTGCCGGAAAAGACCGACCTCGAGGCGATCGTCAGGGTCGTGCCCGAGAACATCGTGATGATAACGATCAATCCCTCAGGCGAGATCAACGTGAAATCCTCGAACCTGGACCGCTACCTGACCAGCCAGCAATACGATTTGGTTCGGGAGATCATCGAGGCTAAGCTTCGGGAACGCGATACCTTGCTCGTCGTTTCAGTCCGGACGAGCCCGGACGCGCCTTACCGGTGCATGATCGGGATCCTCGACCAGATCAAGCTGGCCCGGGTCCGCGCGGCGGACGGAAGAGAAGTCGAGGCCAACAAGATCAGCCTTATCCCTACCCGGGTTGAGCCGTGAGAAAGAGCATCTTACGCCGGTCCGGACAATCGCCGGATATCCCGACCGCATCCACCGCCGACGTCGCTTTCCTGCTCATCCTCTTTTTCATGGTCACGACCGTGTTCCGCGCCACGACGCTCAACCTGGGCATCCGGTTGCCGGAAGCGAAATCGACCCAGCGCATTCTCATCCGCCACCTGACCGCCTATATCTGGGCCGACGCGACCGGCCGGATCTATATCGACGACAACCTGGTGCCCATCGAAATGGTCAACCCGAAGATGAGCCAGAAGATCTGGGGAAAACCGGACCTCGTAACGATCCTGAATATCGACCAGAACCTGAGTTACGGGTCCGTCGACCGCCTGCTCGACCAGTTGAAGCAAGCCCGCGCTTACCGGATCACTTTTGCCACCCGGTTCAAAGGAGAGCGCTAAGTGCGCGATTACAAATCCTGGTACGGAGTATATATCCGGGCCGGCACGCTATCGAGCATCATCATAACCATCCTGCTTTTCCTGCTCATCCCCTATGCCGAGCCCGAACCTTACAAGCGCCGGGCCGAATCGATAACCCGGGTCGAAGAGATATCATCCGTGATCATCCAGAGCGGTTATTCGGCGCCCCCGCCGTCGGAACGGCCGAAAGTCGCGGTCGTCGCCGAGGTCGGGAACGAAGAAACGTCGAACGTCGAAACCATCGCCTCAACCGAGCTTTTCGAAGGGCGCACCGGACCAGGTGACGGGACCGGTAATGGGATCGGCGGCCCGGAGATCGAGGTCGTGCCGTTTTACAAGGTTGAAGTCAAACCCGAACCGGTTTATATCCCGAAACCGGAATACCCGGATCTGGCTAAAAAAGCCGGGATCGAAGGCCGGGTCGTGGTCAAGATGGAGATCGAGATCGACGGCAGCGTGATGGATGCCCAGATCCTCCGTTCGAGCGGTAATCCGAACCTGGACGAAGCGGCGCTGAGCCAGGCTCGAAAATACAAGTTCACGCCGGCCCGGCAGCGGGATAAACTGGTCCGGGTTTGGGTAAATATGCCCTTTGATTTTCGCCTGGAAGATGCCCCTTAATCTTATCTTGACATTTTATTGTATTCATATATAATAATAATGATAATTAATGATAAACAAGGAGGTGATACGATACAAATCAAGGCTTTTTTGATGCGCGCGACAAACGTGATAAATGATATTTTTTTATGGTTAATAAACGACAACAAATGAAAGGAGGAAGAATGAAGAGATGTTTGGCCTATCTCTTGGTGATCGCCAGTTTTGTCATGATCAACTGCGGTAATGAGCCGCCGGAAGAATTTTATGACGGCACGCCCGCGGACGACTCGGCGATTGTTAATTTGCTTAACGCCAATCCCAACCTGTTGGTAACTGCGGACTTATACAACCCGGCGATAATCGGTATCGATATCGCCGCGGTGTCCTTCCCGGTTGCGGATAGCTACTTCCGGAATATCGAACCGATCAAAAAGCAGCATATCGACAGCATCGCCCTGGATCTGACCGATACCGTACGTTTCCAAGACCTGTGGTACGCCAAAGATACGACCTGCACCGTGTATCTCTGGGATACCTTTACGGTGATCGCGTCGTACCACTGGGACATGAGATACTCCGGTTACTATGACAGCATAAGCATCAGTCCTTCCGGGGATACGCTAAGACAGTTGAAAACCATCGTCGTCAATGATACGGGCGATACCGACGAGATCACGGGCATCGCGGCCGAAGGTTTGCGCCATATCTTCTTCGAACCCAAGCGCGACTCGACCAAGCCCGAGACCCTGGACGGCAAGATCGTTTACCCGGTCAAGGATCCCCGCGAATGGCAGCTTAAAAGGATCTCATACGGTTCTTACTATTTCCCGAACCGGGGCGCGGAACGTCCGACCATCGAAACTGTCTTCCTGCAAACCGGCACCCATGTCGATACGATCTTTTCCTCCAATACCGACACGTTGTATGCCGGCCACATCATGAACCGCTTTCGTTCCGTGGATTCCCTGCTGCAGCATGGCAAAAAAGATTCAATAATAGTGACCATCAACCTGTCCACCCTGACTCCGATCGTCGCGGGCAACTGCTCGTTCTACGCCGTTTTCAACGGCGAGCGGGTGCCGTTGGCGAACGGTACGGGTACGATCGTGCTGAACGCGACCACGGCCGGGATCTACAACTTTTACATCGAAGTCGTGGGTAACGACGCATTATACTATCTTCAGCCCGTCAAGACGTACCAGGCATCAGTTTGGTTGATTCCATTCGCAATTCAATAATTGCAGGAGGTACAGATGAAAAAAATATTATTGCTGCTCCTTGCCGGCGTCTTTCTCTTCGCTGCCGAATACGGCAGAATCACCGGTAAGGTGACCGACAGCGAAACGGGCGAAGCACTGATCGGCGCGAACGTGGTCGTGGAAGGTTCGGAACTCGGCGCGGCGACCGACGAAAAGGGCGAATTCACGGTGCCCTACGTCCCGGCCGGAACCTACACGGTCAGCGCTTCTTATCTCGGTTATGACCCGTACACCTATACCAACGTGGTGGTCAATGCCGACCAGACCACGATGCTCAATTTCCGCCTGAAGCCGACGGTCATCGAAGTCAGGGGCGTGACCGCGGTTGCGATCCGGGAACCGATCGTTCTCTCGCAGACCCAGACCGGCCACGCTGTGACTTCCCAGGAAATGAACCGTCTACCCGTGACCAGCATCAATCAGGTCATTACCCTGCAGGCGGGTGTGGTCCAAAGCGGCCTGGGTACCCATATCCGGGGCGGCCGTCCGGGAGAGATCACTTATTATGTGGACGGCATGGTCACCAAGGTGCCCCAGACCGGCGCTCAGTCGGCCCAGATCAACGCCTCGGCGGTGGAAGAAGTTTCCGTAATCAGCGGCGGTTTTGACGCCGAGTACGGCGACGCGCTTTCGGGCGTGATCAATATCGTCACCAAAGAAGGCAGTAACAAAGTGGCCGGCCGGGTCAGCTACCTGACCGACGACTTTTTCCCACAGGAAAACCTGAACTACGGCTACAACCTTTATCAATTATCCTTCGGCGGACCGATCCCGATCTCGACCCGCCTGCGTTACTTCCTGTCGGGTGAAATGATGCTGACCGATTCTTATCTCGATACATACTATAAAGTGCCCTCACCCCGCATGAATTACAAGGCGCAGGCCCGCCTTTCCTACAATTTCGCCAACGCCAAGGGCAAAGTGACGCTCTCCGGTTTCAATTCCCGCGATCAGTTAATGACCTGGGCGCCAGGTAATATGAACCTGAAGTATTTCAAGAACAACCCGATGAGCCGTTCCAAGAACTCGATCGGTTCGGCCACGTTCAATTACATGATCAGCGCCCAGACCCTTACCTC
>Ga0315294_10004904_pt1 | contig 14675 bp, 14 predicted proteins | sample YL17G13_40_MG_FD_203626 | JGI IMG/M metagenome (GOLD analysis project Ga0315294, IMG submission 203626) | Sediment microbial communities from Yellowstone Lake, YNP, Wyoming, USA - YL17G13_40 | ecosystem: Environmental > Aquatic > Freshwater > Lake > Sediment | place: USA: Wyoming | collected... | reverse complement strand
TCGACAAACGGTCTGATATCTTTAACCAAAGTCTCTTTCGGATCAACTTTTTTAAGAACGTCAAAAACTTCAAATCGTTCATTAATGAACGATTCTCTTCCCCCGATGATGTTTTTTATCACTTTGGTGATTGCTTCCTCTGTTCTTTTTAGCCCTTCCTTCCCTGTCTCTACTGAAACTCCCAAACTTACGTTGTCGATTAAAGATTTCCCTGAAGCAATTTTTCTTCCCATAAAAACAACTTTTCCAATCCCCATTCTCTTCGCTAATAATAAATGCTTTTTGGACTTTCTGGTTAAAATAACAAAGGCCGGTGTAAATCCGGTTGAACAATGAAAATCAACCACGACATTCGGTTTTATTTCTTTAATCCTACTCAATATTTTTCCGGCTAAAATTTCCTCCAGGGTACCTTTTTTCTTTCCGGGGAAAACCCTATTCAGGTCTGCTTCCAAAAATCTTTTCCCTTTTTTAAGAGCCGGCTTGTTAGCAACCAAAAATTTAACTTTTGGCCGAAATTTTTTTATTACTTCTACCGGTGTCTTCTCATCTCCGTGTAAACCGACAATAAAAAGTACCTTTTTCATTTTATTCCCCTTCCCACCAAAATCCGGGCATCGCCGTCAAAGTAATCAATTTCATCCATAAAGTTCTTTACCCTTGGATTTTTACTTTCCGGTTTTTCTCTTGCCCCAATCATCGATGAACCGTAATGTTTCGGAGTTATCAATCGTTCGTCTGTACAGTTAATCCCGCAAGTTGTAACCGCTTCAATTTCATCAGCTTCCGGTAACCGGTCCAGAGGTATCACTGCTGTACATAAATCTAATAGCATGTCCACCACATGAGGATTTTGTGTCCGGGTTACAACATAATCCGGATTGGATTCCTTCAAAATTTTTCCGGTCAGCTCTCTTATCAAGTGTCGGGGAGATAAAGGTGTTTTAACCGCTCCTGCCAAATAGACGATATCGTGTCGGGGAATCTCAATTATCCTGAAAGCCACCATTTCTCCTGTCTGATCAAAACAACAATATAGTCTTCCAGCTCTTAAATGTTGTTTAACATCTAAAATAAATTCGGGTGTTTTTTCTCTGGCAAAACCCAAGCTGGCTACACCTATTGCTCCTTTTTCAATCGTTACCACCCGCTCCGGTGACAATTCCGAAAACTCCTCCTTCTCAATCTTAAAAACTTTAGTTCCCAAACAATCAAATAATGGTTGGCCAAACCAACCCCGGATACCTTTCCAGACCCGAGCCTCTGGTTTCAAATTGTTCAAGAGTCATTTTTCCTCCTCTTTTTAATATTTTAATAACAAAAAACTCGTCCATATCCACCACTTAAAAGTGATGAACAAGGACGAGTCGCCTCGTGGTGCCACCTTGATTTATTACTTATTCTTGACGCACTCCGTTACCGACATACGTTGCTGACTTCCTACGGTTTCGCCTCCGTCTCCGTATTTTGCGGAGCCACTCCCCGGTTCCAACCCTCCGGATCAAAGTGTTTATTTAACTTCCTATATTATAACATAAAATTCAAGTTTTGCAGGGGCGCCGCGATTCGAACGCGGGACCGTTGGTTTTGGAGACCAATGCTCTACCAGCTGAGCTACACCCCTATGGTATAAAAAAAATCCGCCTCATCGGCGGGTCGCTCAATTCACAATTGTTCATAAGCGCTCCGTTGCCGACACGCCTTGCTCGTCTTTCCCCAGTTTCGCCTCTGTCCGCCTCTCAGCGGAAGCTCCGGAGCCCCAACCATGCTCCTTCATTGCTTGCTTAGAGTATAAACGCCCTGTCAACTATTTGCAATACACCCTATTGACTTTTCCCATAAATAATTAGTAATTTTATTACTAAATGACCGAAGAAAACGAACCTCCGGAGTATTTCCTCTAAGACTATGTTTTTCGTCGAAAGAGAAATATTTCATCCTCTTGAGAAAAAACCGTACGTCTTGGACGGAAGAAAAACGGTAGAAGAGCTTGATGCTTCCTTCTCCCGTTTAAAAACAAAGTATGACTGGAAAAAAGTTTATCTTTATACCCAGACATCTCCTTCTGTCAATACCGCACATGATATATTTTTTTATCTTTCCCCTTCTTGCGGCCAGGCAATCTGGTATTTCGGAGGCATTCACGGAGAGGAATCGGCCCCGCCCAACGCTTATGCGGAAAATGTTGACCTTTTGGGCGACTTAGGTAAAAATATCCCCATTGTTTTGGCACCTGTTTTAAATAAGTTGGGCTACTGCATAAACCAACGCTATCTCAATACTTCTGAAGATTGGGGGCTTAGTATCAGCGACCCGGATTTTTTACTTCCGGACCCGGTTGATCCGCAAAAACCAAGAACACCCTTTCCCTCCTCCTATCAAACATTTTTATTGTTTCAAAAAATCATTGATCTTTTGCCTGATTACCCTCCTCTTTTGGTCTATGACGGACATGAAGATTTTGTCGAAGAAAGCAAACCAATAATGGAAGACAGCCACCTAAACCCCAATTGTTATATTTATTCTCAAGGGAGGCTTGGACCAAATGACCCGATAGCGGTCAATATCGTTCAAATTTTCGAAAAACACGGCTTTACTCTTATAAAAGAAGGTAAAACCAGGTTTCCTCACGAAATAGTCAAGAATGGCATTGTTTTTAGGGATGACGGTCAAATAGTTAAAGACGGTTCTCTGGAAGAATTTTTTGCCTGCGATACATACTTTTATAACAATTCAAGAGTAAAAAAAGTACCCGCACCCCATATAATTACTGGAGAAACTACGATTAATGGATACCCGCTTCCAAGAAGAATTGCCGCCCACAGCGAAGTGATACAATGTACCGATAGATTCTGGAAAATTGCCAATCAAAGAAAAAATGAAACACTTTATCCGTAAAAAAGAAGATTTTATTTGTGAAAAATGCAAAACTAAAGTCAAGGGCACCGGTTATACCAACCATTGCACCAATTGTCTTTGGAGCAGGCATGTTGATAAAGAACTTCCCGGCGGCCGCGCTTCCGAGTGTTTAGGTTTGATGGAACCGATCGATATTGATTTTAAAAACGGAAAATACTCTCTCCTGCACCGCTGCATTAAGTGCGGAAAATTAAGCAAAAATAAAATTGAAGAAAATGACAATTTTGAGGCTGTTTTGAGGCTGGTTAAAAAAGGTTGACCAAATGTTTTCTTGAAGGTATAATGGGTCACGGGTTGAAAAAAGACGTGCGGGGTAGTGTAAAGTCGCACGCGAGGCTCATAATCTCGCAGGCTGGGCGCAATTCCCAGCCCCGCAACCAAAGTCAAAAAAGCCCCGCCAAAGAGGCAGGGTAGCTTAGTTGGTTAAAGCGCGGCATTCATAACGCCGAGACCGAGGGTCCGATTCCCTCCCCTGCTACTTAAATAAATTCACCCATTTTTGCCAATTGGGAATTGTCACTTGGTTGATTTCGGCTTCCGGCCCTTCTTTTTTTATTATTTTCTCCGGTAAAAGACCATCTTTTGTCAGACCAAACAGCCTACCGGCTTCGCTACTTAAAAAGTCCGGTTTTTCTGTTTCTTCCAGTCTTTCTTTTAGTCTTTTATTTTCCTCTTCAAGCTTTTCAAGCTCAACTTTTCTTTGGTCAAGATAAAGATTAATTTTCTTTTGGGAAATAATTTGTTTAAATAAACCAAGGATAAGATTGACGATAAGAGCGCAGGCAACAAAAAAGATTAATAAACTGGCCGTTGACCTTAGTCTCATTTGATGATATTATAGGCTCCAATATGAATAATATTGTTTCTTTAAGGGATGCTTTAGAAAAATTTATTGATTTTCTAAAAAAGCAAAAAAGGGCTTCAGCTACAATTTTAGCATACAAAGCGGATATCGCCCAATTAACGAAGTTTTTAGAGAAAAAGGGTTTAACCTCCCCCGGCGGTGTTACTTCCGCTCTGTTGGATGAATTTAAAGCGGATTTGGAAACCAATGGCTATCTTGCCAAATCGGTTTCCCGGAAAATAAACTCTATTAAAACCTTCTTTAAATTTTTAAAGACAGAAAATTTTATTCAAGACGACCCAGCGGTCGCCGTTACTCACCCGAAGTATGAAATCAAGCCTCCCAGAATTCTTTCCCGGCTTGAGTACCGCGCCTTAAGGGATGCCTGCCGCGGAGACGCCAGAATTTCTGCGGTGGTGGAGATAATGCTGCAAACGGGAATCAGAATCGCCGAAGCCGCCAACCTAAGTATGGACGACATTAAAGAAAATGACATTCACATTAAAGCTTACGAATCCCATGGTGAAAGAGATATTCCCCTTAATAAAGCGGCCAAAGAATCATTAAGCCGTTATTTTGCCAAAAGACCGAAAGTTAAAGAAAAATCGCTTTTTGTTACCAAAACCGGCCGGTCTTTTTTGGTGCGTAATATCCGCTCTTCGATTGAGAAATATTTCGAGCTTGCCGGCATAAAAGACGCCACCGTCAACGATCTTCGTCATACTTGGATCTTCCATCATTTGGCCTCCGGAACACCATTAGTGGTAATTTCCAAACTGGCCGGCCATAAACGGCTTTCAACTACGGAAAAATATTTAAAGCTTATTGACGAGAAAAAAGAAGGCTCGGTTAAACTGGAAGAACTGTAAACTTTGTGGGCTCGGAAGGGATCGAACCTTCGACCATTATCTTATAAGGATACCGCTCTACCACTGAGCTACGAGCCCGGACATCCTTCGTATTATAGCAAAATAAGCTCTTTTGTCTTTTAAAGTCTGGCGCGCTTGGAAATTTCCGCTTCCACCATCGCCTGATCTCTTCCATACCGAAGCCTGGAAAGCTCCTTAATTTTTTCGGACAGGTCTGGATTTTGTTGCGCCCAGATTTTTTGCATATCTTCCTTCATGCTCATGGAAAATGCCGGCACCGGCTCGTTATCGACTATCGTTTTAACATAGGCATTAAAGGCCTCAATATTTAACAGGTCACTTTCGGTAAAAGTCGGCTGAAATTCGTGCACCAGGTACTGGGCATCGGTAACCCCAACCCTGAAGGCGATTTTTGTTCCGACGTTGCCGAAAACCGCGTTTTTCACTTCATCGTCCATCTGACCGATAAACTGGTTAGCAACGCAAAGCCCAAGACGGAATTTTCTCGCCTCAGATAAAATCTGGGCAAAATCCGGCGTGGCAAAATTTTGAAACTCGTCAACATAAAGATAATAGTCCTTGCGCTGTTTTTCAGGAACATCCGCCCTCGAAAGCGCCGCCATTAAAATTTTCGGGACCAAAATTAAACCCAAGAAACTTGAGTTCTCCTCCCCAATCTGACCTTTGGCCAGATTAATTATTAATATCTTGCCTTCGTCCATTACTTTTCTAAAATCAAATGAACTTTTTGACTGGCCGATGATGTTGCGGATCATTTTATTGGTCACAAAACGGCCGAATTTGGAAACAATGTAATCCAAAACCTCCGATTTGTGAAAGTCGGCGGTTTGAGCAATCTGATCAGTCCAATACCGTTTTACAATCGGATCTTTTACTTTCGGTAAAATTTCCTGAACATAACGCGGATCCTGTAAAATCCGCATTACTTCTACAAAAGTATTACCGGGTTCGCACATCACCGTCAGCATGGCATTTCTGATTGCGTGTTCAAAACGAGGACCTATAATTCCTGTTTTGTAAGGGTCATATAATTTATACATTAAGTTGATAATGGAAGTGGTAATAAAATGTTTTTGGTCTTCTGTCTCTGCTTCCAATAAATTCAACCCCATTGGTCTTTGTAAATCTGCAGGACAAAAATAAATGACGTCTTCCGCTCTTTCCGGCGGAATGATCTGCATTACCTGTTCAAAGGTATCGTGCGGATCGATAAAACAAAAACCACGCCCGGCGCGGGCGTCCTGATACATCATTTTTAACAGCAATTGCGATTTTCCGGTTCCAGTGGCTCCAATAATGTAAGTATGGCGCATCCGGTCATTCTCTTTTATATGAATTGGAACCTCCATTCCCCGAAAAACGCTCTTGCCCAAATAAAGGCCTTCTCTGGCAATTTGCTGGGGTGCCGGCGCCCGCTTGGCGTTCAGCCAAAAAATAAACGGGGTTTCGATTGATTTATTCGGAAAATGAAAAATTGTCGCCAGCTCTTCACTGGACAAAATAATCTTGTTCCTCCCCAGATAAAACAGGGGTTGGTAGCGGTAAATAAAATCATTCATAAAAGAGCTCGCCAGTCTGATTTTCCGTCCCTTAAACCCGTTCTGGTCTGAAGATAGTTGTTCAAAAACACCTTTGAGGTTTTGCAGATGCGCTTTGGCGCAGGCCATATCCGGAGAAGAAACAACAATTCTGATGCTGACCTCAAATCCGGATTTGGAACACTTATTTTCAACTGCCTCCATTTGCTTCGGATCGGATTTAAAACTGGCTTTTTCCGGATCACTCTCGGTTTTTTTGGTTTTAGAAAGATATCTACGGCCGTCTCTACTCCATTCTTTGTCGGCTGGGGTCAATAAAACCTGAATCGCCGCCCCTTCCCCTTGTTTCATTTTAGCCAGGGCCGAAGTAATTGACGCCAGCGGATCAACCGGCAAGTCTTTATAAACTTTTATGGGGAAATAAGCGGTGGATCGAAATTGAAACTCAGTAAAAGCAACTTTGCCGTTCTCGGAAAAAATGTTGTACTCGTTTACCTCTTTGATTTCCGCTCCCGGATAAGCGCCATTTATTTGTTTTTCCACCATATCTTTAAGATGCTGCGGAACGGAAACATAGAAACGGATGTCTTCAGGCAAGCCGACAACTTCAAAAGAAAGATGGTCCTGCAGTTTCAAAAAAGAAAATTTACCGCCTTTTCTAACCGAGGTTAAAGCACTAATCATCTGCTCGGCGGCATCAATTTTTATCTCATTATCCCGCGGCAGAGAAACTTCAAGTAAAACAAACTTTAACGACTTCTCTTCTCTCCTGCGGTTACGGCACCAGATAATTAAAGCCTGGCCGAGAATAATCAACAAGACCACTGCGACCGCAAGAAATATTAAAAAGGCCAAAACATAATTTAGACTGGCGATGGGGTTGTTTATAATATCAAATTTCATTTTTGCGAAAATCAGCCCTGTTCCCTAAAATTTTTACCAGCCGGCCGCACCAGGCCACCAGCCAGCGGATTGATTCAGTCACTTTTTGTTTAAAACCGGCCAAATATTGATTTTGGGTTATTGGCAAAACTATTTTCGGCTGTTGTGGGGCTGGTGGTGAAACCAGCGGCTGACCGTAGTTGTCGGTTATCGGTTGAGCCAAAAATTGTTCTTTTTCAACCTTTTCAATGTAAGATTGAATCTCTTTTGCCACTTCAGGATTGGGTTCGGCATCAATTACCGGATATTTTTCTCCATCGTCACTAAAAAGTTGATTTAAAATTTCTTTTTCGGACCGGTCGGGCATAATTTAATGATACACACTCCCGATAAGGTTTTCCATAAGACAGACTACCGTTACCGGTCCAACTCCGCCGGGAACAGGAGTAATGAAAGAAGCAACTTCCTTAACATTTTCAAAATCCACATCCCCCACAACCCCCCGCCCGCCTTGCTTCGCAACGCGAAGCGGGCAGGCCAAATCCCTCTTTTTTTCAATTCCAACGTCAATCACAACGGCGCCCGGTTTAACCATTTCTCTCTTAATTAAATAACCAACCCCTGTTGCTGAAATTAAGACATCCGCGTTTTTGGTAACGGAAGCCAAATCCTCTGTCCCCCGATCAATCCCCTCGGCATCTTTTAAATAACTTAAGATTCCCTTCCCTACACTTCCGTTGCTTCCGACGACAACGACTTTTTTTTGGGCAACCCCCCCCGCCTCTTTTAAAATCTCCCCCACTGCTTTTACCGTTGGAGGGACAAATCTTGGCCGGCCTTCGGCCAGCAGTCTCAAGTTTTCACTGGTTAAACAATCTACGTCTTTATCCGGTCTTATTTTGTCCAATACGATATATTCATCCCATTCTGCCGGTAAAGGAAGTTCCACAATAATTCCGTTTACTGTCTGGTCCATATTTTTCTTTTCGATATAGTCAATAACCTCTTGCGGATTATTCTCAGAGAATTCGCGGAATTCGAAATTTATTCCTAATTGCACCGCTTTTCTTCCTTTTAAACTTAAATAAAGTCTGCTCTCTAAATTATCTCCGACTAAAATCGCTACCAACTTCGGTTTCTTTTTAATATCACTAAAATTCCTGATAACCTTGGCTAGTTCCTCTGTTTTCTTTCTCGCAAATTCTCTACCGTTAAAAATTACCGCAGTCATAATTGTCTAATGCGACTTTTATCTCCAATGCAATTAATCAAGCTTATTTCGTCCGCGACAAGAAAAAAAAAGTCATAAGATTGGCGAAGTTTTAAATGATCCTTTTTAAAAACATAACATGGCGAGCCTTGAGGAAAAATCGGATAGACAAGATCGCCCCTAATGCCGAAATCTTCATAAATTTTTGGGCTTCGGTCGGTTATTAATCTAAATATCAATATATCTATCGGATCTGAGGCACCAAAACCGCCGGCTTCTTTTTTAAATCGGTAAGAAACTAAGGGTACCGCCCTAAAAACTCCCTCCTCTTTATTAAAAACATTTTCTAATTGTCTAAAACCATTTCTGACCTGTTCTACTAAAGACTCTCCTTTCCTTATATATCTTAAAGCCCAGCGAATTGGAGTACTTCTATCTTGATTAAATTCCGGCATTTTATTAAAAGGTTCTCTGTTTTTTACCATTCTGGTAACAACTTCTCCACAACTAAGACGAAAAACTTTTAAGTTTTCCCTGTAAATTACACTCGCTTCCCAAAAAGGAGTTCTTTCTGCCCGTTCTATCATCCCTTCTGTCTCCAGTAGTTGCCCGGGTGAAGTTGTTTGTTCCTTGCTGGTTGGCGACATTCTAACGATTAATTGGAAATCTGGCTGTTAACAGTTTTACTTTTTGCAAAATTTCCTGCAAAATTTCTCCGTCAGAAAAATTATCTATAACCCTACTAATTAAAAAGGCTACCTCTTTCATTTCCGGCTCTTTCATTCCCCTGGTAGTTATCGCTGGCGTTCCTAAACGAATTCCAGACGGGTTCATCGGCGGATTGGGATCAAAGGGAATACTGTTGGCATTACAAATAATCCCCGCTTTTTCTAAAGCTACGGCCGCCTCTTTGCCTAAAATGTTCTTATTTCTCAAGTCAATCAGAACAAGATGGTTGTCCGTTCCTCCAGAAACCAAATTAAATCCGTTTTTTTTCAACTCTTCCGCCAAAACGGCCGAATTTATAACTACTTGTTTTACATATTGCTTAAACTCGTCAGTCGCCGCTTCAGCCAGGCAAACAGCGATGGCCGCAATCGCGTTTTCGTGAGGTCCGCCCTGCAAACCCGGGAAAACCGCTTTATCAATTTTTTTGGCCAATTCTTGGTCTTTTTGTAAGCCTTGGTCGGTTACAAGAATGATTGCCCCTCTCGGCCCGCGGAGGGTTTTATGGGTAGTAGAAGTAACAATATCAACAAAGGGAACCGGTGACGGATAAACCCCGCCGGCCACTAATCCGGCGTAGTGAGAAATGTCCGCTACTAAGTAAGCCCCAACCGACAGAGCAATTTTATGGCATTCTTCCCAATCAAAAAAACGCGGGTAAGCGGTCGCTCCAACCCAAATAAGTTTTGGTTTTTCCTTTTGGGCAATTGCCAAAACCAAGCTGTAATCAATCCTCCCCGTTTGTTCTTCAACACTATAAAACACCGGCCGGTAATATTTCCCGGAAAAACTTACCCGGGACCCGTGGGTTAAATGACCACCGGCAGATAAATCCATCCCCATAACCGTATCGCCTAAATTACAGCAGGCCATATAAACCGCCTGATTTGCCGGAGAACCGGAATATGGCTGAACGTTGGCGTGAGGAACCAAGAAAAGTTTTTTCGCCCTTTCAATGGCTAAATTTTCAACTTCGTCAATTATCAAGTTACCTTGATAATACCTTTTGTCTGGGTATCCCTCGGCATATTTATTAACCAAACACGAACCCAGCGCCTCTAAAACCGCCCTGGAAACATAGTTTTCGCTGGGAATCAGATTGATTGTTTCTCGTTGTCTTTTCTCCTCCAGCTCGATTAACTCAAAAACTCTATCCATGCCGCCATTATACTCCCCTTATGCTCGTTTGAGGAATAATTTTCTGAAGTTTTCGGCAGACTTTTTTCAATTCTTCTTCGGAATATGGCTTTATCGTTAAATATTTTTTATCAACACAATTAATTGGTCGAAACTGTTGGAGAAACCAACGACAATTTTCAAAGATTGTCCCTATTTGTCTTGCCAGCTTGATTAAATTTTTTAAATTATGAAGCCCCGGCACTACCGTTGTCCTAAATTCATAATCTACTCCGCTGTTGGCAATTAATTGTATAGAGGTTTTGATATTTGATATTTGATATTTGATATTGCCGACATATCTGCCGTAATTTTCCAGGTCTCCTTTTAAATCCATTGCCCAATAGTCAACCAACTTTTTCTTAATCAACTTTTCTATCACTTCCGGTTTGGTTCCATTTGTATGAATCATGGTCATCAAGCCCATTTCCCTAATTCTGCTTAGAAATCTGCTTAAATCTACTTGTAGAGTGGGTTCCCCTCCGGTGACAACAACGGCATCAATCCACTTTTTTCTTGATTTTAAATCGGTGAAAATCAGCTTCTCCAGTATCTGTGTAAATCCCTTTCGTGATACCAAATCCGCATTATGGCAAAAAGGGCAACGGAAATTACAGCCCGGCACAAAAATTACCGAAGAAATTTTCCCCGGCCATTCAATAAGCGAAGTTTTAATAAAACCGGCTATCTCCATTTAAAACCAAATTATTTTATTTTGAAGGTTTTTCTTTCGGAAAATTCCGACTGCTTTCCGTCGTTCCACTGAGAAACCGGCCTCAGATATCCGACGATTCTTGAAAAAATCTCGCACGGCTGCCGTTTTGAAACATTAGTTTGCATGAGTCCTCCTTTTAAAAAATTTTAAATAATAATACAAATCAGGTTTATTTCAACTCTTGTTTTTCTATTTCAAGGTCACACTTAGGGCAATAATAATGCTCTCCGGCCAAATATCCGTGAACCGGACAAATACTGAAAGTTGGGGTAATGGTGTAATAAGGCAGGTGAAACTGCTCGGCGATTTTTTTGACCAAGTTTTTCAGCGACTTTACATCCGGCAGACTTTCTCCTAAAAATCCGTGTAAAACAGTTCCGCCGGTATATTTGCATTGCAGCTCATCCTGGTGCTTAAGGGCCTCGAAAATATCATCTGTATAACTTACGGGCAGCTGAGTCGAATTGGTATAATAAGGTTCGGCTTTTTTTTCTTTAACTGCTTTGTCATTGGCAAAGATAATATCTTTATATCTTTTTTTATCTTCTCTGGCAAAACGATAAGAAGTTCCCTCTGCCGGAGTTGCCTCCAGGTTAAACAGTTGGTTCTCTTGTTTTTGATAATCTACCAGCCGGCGGCGCATAAAATCCAAAACTTCAACCGCAAAGGCTCTTCCTTCTTTTTCCGCGATATTTTTACCCATAAAATTTAAACAGGCTTCGTTCATTCCGACTAGTCCGATCGTACTAAAATGGTTTTTCCAATATTGCCCAAAATGTTGTTTAATATCTTCCAAATAATAACGGGAATAAGGGTACAAACCTTTTTCCGTAAATTCTTCCACCACCCTTCTTTTGATAATCAAACTTTCTTTAGCCAAATCCATTAAATGCCCCAAACGATCATAAAAATCTTTTTTATTTTTATGCAAATGGCCAATCCTCGGTAGATTGATTGTTACTACCCCCACCGAACCGGTCAACGGATTGGCACCAAAAAGACCCCCGCCTTTTTTGCGCAATTCCCGATTATCCAAACGTAACCGGCAACACATACTTCTGGCGTCCTCCGGCTTCATGTCCGAATTGACAAAATTGGAAAAATAGGGAATGCCATACTTGCGGGTTGCTTCCCAAAGATTGTCAAGATATGGATTTTCCCAATTAAAATCCTTGGTGATGTTGATTGTGGGAATCGGAAAAGAAAAAACCCGACCTTGAGCATCTCCTTCCAACAACACCTCACCAAGTGCTTTATTCAGAATATTAACCTCTTTTTGGAAATCGCCGTAAGTTTTTTTCTGCGGCTCACCGCCGACAATAACCGGTTCTTTGGCCAACATGTTCGGCACCACAAAATCCAAAGTAATATTGGAAAAGGGGGTTTGAAAACCGACCCGGGTCGGCACATTCATACCAAACATAAACTCCTGAAGACACTGTTTAACCCCTTTGTAATCCAGTTTGTCGTAATAGATAAAGGGCGCCAGCAAAGTATCAAAATTTGAAACCGCCTGCGCTCCGGCGGTTTCTCCCTGAAGAGTATAAATCAGGTTAACCAATTGGGCCAAAGCTGTCCTTAAATGCTTGGGTGGCTTGCAGCTTATTTTTCCCAAGACACCGCCAAAACCCTTTCTTAAAAAATCCTGCAAGTCCCAACCGCAACAGTAAGCCGCCAAAATCGCCAAGTCATGCAAGTGCAAATCACCGCTCAAGTGTGCTTCCCTTACTTCGGGCGAATAAATCTGGTTTAACCAATAGTTTGAGGAAACAAGACCGGCAACATGATTATTTAATCCCTGCAAGGAATAGGTCATATTGCTATTCTCTCTTACCCGCCAATCCAGCTTTTGGATATAATTCATCACCAGCTCGTCGCTGTCAACCAAACTGTTAATACTGCGGATTTTATTGTGAAGATCCCGATACAAAATATAGGCTTTGGCCACCGCTACCAAACGGTTTTTGATCAAAACCTCTTCCACAATATCCTGAATCTCTTCAACCGAGGGAACGGTGTGACCGTCAAATCTTTTATTCAAAACTTGAGTCACCTGCTGCGCCATCGTTTCCGCTTTTTCCTTATTCAACTCCCCTACTGCCCGCATCGCCTTTGAAATAGCCGTGAAGATTTTATCCTGATTAAAATCAACAATCCGGCCGTCGCGTTTTTTTATTTTTCTGACTGACAAGTCTCTCTTTTCTTCTTTCATTTAAGTGAAACCATTATTAACTATCTTAAGAAATCCCTGTCAATTAGCATTTTTTATATCAAAACAGTTCAGAAATGGTGATTTGATGCATCCCTATGGCAAAAAAACAAACCTTACTGGAAGAATTAAAAATTATGACAAGACACAGATGGTTAAAAATATTCCTCAAAAATGCAAAGAAGGGCTTATCGTGGAGATTAAAAAGAATTCGTTTTCTTTTGTATTTCCTGTAAATATTCGATTATTTCTCCCAATGCGGTTTTTCCTTCCCCGTTTACTTTTTCTTTCAGTCCCAGTAAAACTTCTTCATGTTTTAGAGAAGAATTTTTTATTTTTTCGGCAATGGTGTTTACTCCCAAACCTTTTTCTTTGGCGGCCAGAATAGTATCCACCGCTCTCTCTAAGTACTTTTCCCCTTTCCATAAAGTGGCAATCCCCAGATCAACTTTATTCCCTTCAACCAAAACCTTTCCGGCTCCTAACCTTTTATCGGCATACAAAAGCAACAGTTCTGACTTATCCAGCACATCCGTAGTCAACCACAACCAAATCCGGTCTCTGACCATTTTTATTTTATACAACGGGTGATCCGGCAAGATACCCGGATAAACCAGATAGTAATTAACCTTGGAAACCGAGGATTCGCTCGAAAGTTGAGATTGAACCTCAAATTGCAGGTTTGCGACCGCTAAGCTTTGAGGAACATTATTTGTTGAACGACAAACTGAAACAAGTAAAATCAAACACCCGATCAGAATTGCGCCGGAGACCGAAGCGATTTTTCTTTTCATAGGGTAAAAGAATTATATCACAAAATTAATTAACTTTCCCGGTACAAAAATTGTCCTTTTTATCTCCTGGCCTTCAAAATATTTTTTAATTTTGTCGTTTCCTTTTACAATTCTCTCAACTTCTTTTTGATCTTTGGTTTTTGCGCTCTGAAATTCCGCTGTTCCTCTCAATTTTCCGTTAATTTGAATCGCAATGGTTACCACTTCTTCCGCAATTAAATCAGGATTATATTCCGGCCAGGACTGTTGATGGATTGAAAATTGATTGTCCAATTTTTCCCAAAGTTCTTCGGTCAAATGAGGAGCAAAAGGAGCCAAAAGCAGTAAAAACTTCCCCAAAGAAGGTTTACCTAATTTTTTGCCTGAAATTTCATTTAACAACTCCATCAAAGCTGCAATCGCCGTATTAAACTTCGTTTCCCCAATATCTTCTCCGACCTTTTTAATTGTTTGATTCAATTTTATAAGGAGAGTCTGATCATCGGCTTCTGTTTGGTTTAGTTCGGTAAACAAATTCCAAACTCTTTTTAAAAACCGGTAGCAGCCTTCCAGGCTTTCTTGGTTCCAAGCCATAGTGTAATCAAACGGCCCCATAAACATTAAATACATCCGCAGACTGTCTGCTCCGAAAGCTTCAACTGCTTCGTCCGGATTAATCACATTTCCCCGAGACTTGCTCATCCGCTGGCCATCTTTTCCTAAAATTACGCCATGCGATAGTCTTTTGTAATACGGCTCAGGGATTTCTTGGGGAACCGCCCCGATATCCCGT
>Ga0315294_10004903_pt1 | contig 14678 bp, 11 predicted proteins | sample YL17G13_40_MG_FD_203626 | JGI IMG/M metagenome (GOLD analysis project Ga0315294, IMG submission 203626) | Sediment microbial communities from Yellowstone Lake, YNP, Wyoming, USA - YL17G13_40 | ecosystem: Environmental > Aquatic > Freshwater > Lake > Sediment | place: USA: Wyoming | collected... | reverse complement strand
TTTTTGAATGGCCTCAGGCCGCACGTGGCACGACCGTCACTTCGGATACCTTTTCGTCCTTCCTGCCACGCTCATGCTGGCAGCGGTCCTGGTGTTTCCCGCCTTTATGACCTTGAAGCTTAGCCTTACCCCCGAAGGGGGCAAAGGCTGGACTTTCACTCTGTCCCACTACCAGAAAGCCTTTCGGGACCCGGTACTCCTCCAAACGTTCAAGAACACCTTTGTCTTCGTCGCCTGGAGTCTGGCAGGTCATTTAACGGTGGGCCTGGCGCTTGCTCTGGCGTTGAACCAGGCCCTTCCCGGGCAGACCTTCTTCCGGCTGGTGGCCCTCATCCCCTGGACTATTCCCGACGTCGTCGCCGGGATTATCTACCGTTGGGTGTTGAATCCCATTCACGGGTGCCTGAACCCGCTGATCCAGATGGTATTCCCTGCTTTCCCGGCGGAGTTCCAGTGGCTGTCCAGTCCGACGCTGGCCTTTCCCAGCCTGATCTTCGCCAATGTCTGGCGGGGCTATCCCCTGGTGATGGTCATGCTCCTGGCCGGGCTCATGGCCATCCCGCGGGATTTGTACGAAGCCGCAGAGGTGGACGGGGCGGGGAGGTTCAAGCGTTTCATCCATGTAACCATTCCCGGGCTCAGGACCATTATAATCATCGCCCTGGCCCTGGACATGGTGTGGGAGTTCCGACGGTTCGCCCTGGTCCTCACGATGACCGGGGGCGGGCCGGGCACGCTCACCGAGGTGCTCTCCACGCTCGTGTACAAGACCTACTTCCAGTTCTTCACCTTCGAGTACGCCTCGGCCATGGCCATTCTGATGAGCGCCGTGCTTTTCATCCTCAGCCTGCCGTACATCTTCCTTGTCGGGAGGGAGCGATGAACATCCGCGTCCCGGGCACGGTCATGCGGGAACGAAGGCTGGAGGCCACGATCTCCTACACCCTGCTCGCCCTGTCCGCCGCCTTCGCTCTCTTCCCGGTGATGTGGATGCTTTCCACCTCCCTCAAGAGCGAGGCGGAGGCCCTGAGCCTTCCCATTCGCTGGATCCCCCAAAGCCCAACCTTTGACGCCTACGTCGAGATGTGGACCCTGAAACCCTTCGGGATCTATTTCTGGAACAGCACCATAGTCTCGGGGTTGACCGCCCTCCTCTCCACCGCGCTCGGGGCCCTGGCGGGATACGGTTTTTCCCGCTTCCAATTCCGTGGCCGGACCAGCCTGCTCGCCTTCTTCCTCGCGACTCAGATGATCTCCGGCGTGCTGGTCATCGGGCCCTATTTCCAGCTCCTCGCCGCCGTGGAGCTTTATAACACCCTCACCGGCCTGATCATCGCCTATGTTACCATCTGCCTGCCCTTCGCCGCCTGGATGTCCAAGGGTTATTTCGACTCCATCCCGAAGGAATTGGACGAGTCCGGCCTCGTAGACGGGGCCTCCCGCTTCCAGATCTTTTGCCGGATCGTCATGCCCATCGCTGTCCCGGGCACCGTTTCAACCCTGCTGTTTGGTTTCCTCCTCGCCTGGCAGGATCTCCTCTGGGCCCTCTGTCTCATCTCCATCGACGAGAAGCGGACCGTGACCCTGGGGGTGGCCTTCACCGTGGGCGAGTTCATCATTAAGTGGCCCATGCTGACGGCCGCCTCCCTCATCGGGAGTCTCCCGACGATCATCCTCTACCTGTTCTTGCAACGGTTCTATGTGGAAGGCCTAGCCCGGGGGGCCGTGAAGGGGTAAGGGGACAAGGATAAGGTTCAAGGTAAGAAAATAAAACGAAAAACCAAATCCCCCTTCCCGATCTCTATAAATCCCTGAAGGAAGGGCGGGCGGATGCCTCCGAGGGGGATCTAACTCAGATTTCCTCTTTCAAGCTGGATGAAGTCCAGTCCCATTTGACCATCACCAACCATCTTGTTCAGACCGGCGGGGTTTCGATCAATAAAGCCTTTTTCGATAAACTGGCCAAGGGGAATCAGGATTTAATTTTCAAGGCAGTCAGAGAAGCCACCCATTGGGCCAACGAGAAACTCAAGAGCGGAGAGACCAGGCTCTTGGTCGACCTGCAGCGCAAGGGCATGCAGGTGGTGATCCCGGATGCGGGCGCCTTCCGGGAAAAGGGAAAGCCCGCGGTGGAGGCCCTCTTCCAGAAAGAATGGCCGGTGACCACCTGGAAAGAGGTCCTGGCGCAATAATCAGCCCAATGGATATCCCCTCTCCCCCCGCGGGAGGCGATGAGGGGGAGGAAGATTATTTGGGTTCTCATCCTGTAGGGGCGGGTTTGAAACCCGCCCCTACCACCGGACAACCAATCAAGCCCCAGGGGCAATTTCATGATTTGCTCCTGCCCTGCCCTTTGTGATATGTTCTGAAAGTCCGCCATCTCATACCGAGGTAAAAGAATGACCCCCTTTAAAACCCTGTTCAGCCCGTTCCGGATCGGTCAGTTGGAGTTGAAGAATCGGATCGTCATGCCCCCCATGGCCACCAATTTTGCCGGCACGGACGGCAAGGTCAACGATCGCCACATCGCTTACTATGTGAAGCGAGTCCAGGGGGGGGCGGGGTACATTACCTTCGAGCACACCGGCATCCTGAAGGAAGGAAAAGCCTCCCCCGGCATGGCCTTGATTGATTCGGATGAGAAGATCCCCCTCTTCAAAAAGCTGGTTGATGCCATCCACCGGAAAGGGGGGAAAATTCTCATCCAGATCAACCACGCGGGACGGCAGACCTCTGCTTCGGTTACCGGCGCGCCCATCGTGGCCCCTTCGGCCATCCCCTGCCCGGTCCGGAAGGAGATGCCCCATCCCCTCAGCGGGGGGGAAATCCAGCGCCTCGTGGAGGCTTTCCGGCAGGCGGCTCGGCGGGTGAAAGAAGCCGGTGCCGACGGAGTGGAAGTCCACATGGCCCACGGCTACCTCCTCTGCCAGTTTCTCTCCCCTTTTTCCAACCAGAGGGACGACGAATACGGCGGCTCCCCCGAGAAGCGGCTGAAGATGCCCCTTCAGGTGCTGAAAGCGGTGCGGAAGACGGTGGGCCCCGATTTTCCCATCGTCTGCCGCCTCAGCGCCGACGAGTATGTGGACGGGGGGTTGAAGCTCGACGATTCCATCCCCATCGCCAGGGCCCTCGAGAAAAACGGTGCCGACGCCCTTCACATCTCGGCCTGCATTGCCGCTTCCGGATATTTGAACCACCCCCCTTATTATGTGGGGGAAGGGGTTTTTACCTATCTGGCTCAGGGAATCAAGGAAGCGGTCAAAATTCCGGTCATCACCGTGGGCCGGATCCGCACCCCCGAGCTGGCCAACCAGGTCATCGAGGAAAAGAAAGCGGACCTGGTTTCCATGGGCCGGGCATTGATCGCCGATCCGTTCCTTCCAAAGAAGGCCCTGGAAGGGAAAGTGGAAGACATTATTCCCTGCATCTCCTGCAACCGCTGCATTCTCAGCATCCGGAAGGGAGATTTGCAGTGCGCGGTCAACCCGGAGACCGGCCGGGAGTCGACGCTGGTGGTAAAGAAGGCCGAACACCCCAAGAAGGTCTGGGTCATCGGCGGAGGGCCCGGGGGGATGAAGGCTGCGGAGATTGCCGCCCGGCGCGGCCATCGGGTCACCCTCTATGAAGCCCGGGATCAATTGGGCGGCCAGTTCCTGCTTGCCGCAATTCCTCCCCATAAGCAGGTCTTGAGGGAATTGGTGACCTACCTTTGGAAACAAATCGACAAGCATGGGGTAAAGACGGTTCTGAACAAACCCTTCGACCTGAAACTCCTGGATAAGGAGAAGCCGGATGCAGCGATCGTCGCCACCGGGGCCAAACCCCTAATCCCGGAGATCGAGGGGATCCAAAAAGCAAAGGTATTCAATGTGTGGGAGGCTCTCTCCAAGCCCGGCCCCCTGGGACAGAGAGTCCTGGTCGTGGGAGGCGGAGGGGTGGGAGCGGAGGTAGCCGACTTCCTCTCGGAGAAGGGCAAAAAAGTCACCCTGGTGGAGATGCGGGAGGCCATTGCCCTGGATCTGGTCGGGCATCTCCAGCATTATTTGAATCTCCGGCTGAAGAATAAGGAGGTTCAAGTCCTGACTTCCACCAAGGCCCTCCGCTTCGAGGAAGACGGCCTCTGGGTGGAGGACCCGAAGGGGACCCGGAAGTTGAGCGGATTCGACTCCGTGGTGATTTCCATGGGGTCGGTCTCCAATGTGGAGCTCGCGGAAGGGCTGAAGAAAAGGATTTCCCAGGTTTTAGTGATCGGAGATGCGGCCAAACCCAGGGAAGTCATGGAGGCGCTGCTGGAGGCGGAAGAGGCCGCCATTCGAATATAACCAAAATTATTCGGAATTTATTCAATGAGTCCCTCCCCCTTGACGGGGGAGGGATAGGGTGGGGGTGATCAAAAAGACGGCTCCCCCTCCCCTTCATCCCCTCCCGCCAGGGGAGAGGAAATTGGGGGATTGTTTTCCGTAGACAAGACTTTCTTATTAAAAACCTTTTTCTGATCAATCCAAGAAGGAAGGAGGAAGGATCATGAGAAGAGCAGCTTTGATTCTTTGTCTGGCCCTGGTCCTGGCGATGACGTCTTTCGCCTGGGGAGCGGAAAAGAAGGTCGTCCGCATCTGGCACACGGAGACCGAGCCCCAATCCGTCGCGGGATTCCAGCAGATCATCAACGACTTCGAGAAATTGAATCCCGACATCTCCGTAAAGCAGGAAGCCATGGCCTGGGGTGACCTGGAGGCCAAGCTGACCGCCGCCCTGGCCGCGGGTGCGCCCCCGGATGCCTCCCATGGACAGGCTGTGACCTGTGCCTCCTTTTACGCCAAAGGGCTCCTGCGGGACCAGGAGGACATCGCCGACTCCATCGGACGGGACAACATCTGGGAGGCGGTTCGCCGGCAATGCTACCACGATAATAAGTACTATGGGATCCCCCACTCGGCGGCCACATCGCTCTTGATTTACCGCAAGGACATCTTCAAGGCCAAGGGTTTGAAGCCGCCGGAGACCTGGGACGACTTCATCAAGATGGCCCAGGCCATGATGGAGAAGGACAAGGATGGGCGGGTGACCCGATACGGCCTGTCCCTTCCCGGGGTGGGGCTATTCATCAACATTGCCGTGGGAGAACTGACCAAGGCCAACAGCGGGCGGCTCTTCGACCCGAAGACGGGACGGCCTACTTTCACCGAGAAGCAGGTCATCGAAGTCCTGGATTTCTACAAGAAGCTTACTGCCACGGTCCTGCCGCCCGGGTGGCTGGGCCATGGCTACCTGGACACCTTCGCCAACCTGGCTACCGGCAAGGCCGCCATCCTCTACCAGGGCTATGGCCGGGGGGCCGGTTACATAGAGAAGTACGCCGCCAAAGGGACCGCCGATCCCGATCATTTCGGGGTTTTGGTGAAGCCTCATGGCCCCTCGGGAAAGGAGACGGCGGCTCAGATCGATGCCGAGCCCTGGATGATCTTCAAGAACGCCAAGTACCCGGAGGAGGCCGCCAAGTTCCTCAAGTTCTTCTTCAAGGAAGAGAACTACATCAAATACCTCCACACGGTGCCCATCCACCTCCTGCCGACGCTCAAGTCCGTGCGGAACAACCCTGCCTACCAGGCCAACGAGATGGTCCGCAAATGGAAAGAGTGGCAGGACATGCAGTACCGCTACTTCGACTCGGGCCAGGCGAAGCCGACTCTGATCGTGGAATGGAACGACCTGAACCTCCCCTTCGGGCTGGAGATCCTCGGATCCGGAATCGTCCCGGACATGGTGACCGACGCGGTCCGGGGAATGCCGTCGGCCCAGGCGGCGGCCAAGGCCCAGGCCCGGGCGGAGGAGTTGATCACCCAGCTGGGTTATAAGCGCTGGTAGGCGGCCCGCGGCGCTATGCCTGGAGTATTCAATCTCGCGCCTAAACCTGGGGGTCCCCCCGGGGCGCGCTCCCGAACTGAGGCCAACTCCGCCGGGCCCGGATTCGCCCGGCGGGGCTGGATCCCCGCAACCACGCCCGAGCGTCACCAGCTGCTGTGGGGGCTCCTGACCATCGCCCCGGCCCTGTTTCTGATCCTGGCCCTCACCCTGTATCCCGTTGCCTATTCTCTCTGGCTCAGCCTGTTGGAAAAACATTCCTTCTTCCCCCAGGAACGCTTCATCGGCCTCGAAAACTACTTCTACCTGTGGAAGGACGAGGAGTTCTGGACCAGCCTCTGGCTGGGGACGGTGTACTCCATCTGGACCATCCTCTTCCAGATTATCCTGGGGGTGGCAGCGGCCCTCATTCTGAACGAGACCTTCGTGGGACGGGGCCTGGTCCGGGCCATCGCCCTCTTTCCCTACATGATCCCCACCATCGTGGCGGTGATCCTGTGGAAGTGGCTGCTCAACGACACCTACGGGATCGTGAACTATTGGCTGTTCGCCCTGGGGATCGTCAGGGATCCGATCAGCTGGCTGGGCGCCGACCATATCATGCTCTCGGTGATCGTGATGAGCGTCTGGCAGTTTTTCCCCTTCGTCCTGCTGAGCATTTTGGCCCGGCTTCAGACCATCCCCCCGGAGCTTTACGAGGCCGCCAAGGTGGACGGAGCCTCGGCCGTCCGCCGCTTTCTCCACGTCACCCTTCCCCAGATCCGCGGGATTCTCTTCGTGGTCATCCTCCTGCGCAGCATCTGGATGTTCACCAAGTTTGACACCGTCTGGCTCATGGGCGAGGGGGCCGGCGCCGGCCGCTTTATCCGCACCCTTCCGGTCTACGCCTATATGCGCACTTTGACCTACTATCAGGCAGGGCTGGGGGCGGCCCTGGCGGTGATCATGTTCGCCATCCTCATTGTGTGCACGGTCATCTACTTTCGCATGTTCCGGGAGGAGGCGGACATCGGATGAAAAGTTTCCGATCCCGATTCCTTTCGACCCGCACCCTCCTCTACGTGGGGGCGGCGCTCCTGGCCCTCCAGGCGGCCTTCCCCTTCTTCTGGATGGTCTCCACCTCGTTCAAGCCCCCTGCGGAGGTCTTCGCCCAGCCCCCGGCCTTCATTCCCGATGACCCGACCTGGGACAACTTCCGCCGGCTCTTCACCGCCACCAACTTCCTTATTTACTTTAAGAACAGCCTCATCGTCTCAGGGTTGGCCGTTTTGCTGACCATGGTGGTGAGCGCCGCCGGCGCCTACAGCCTCACCCGGTTTTCCTACCTCGGCCGGGAGAAAATCGCCGGGCTCATCCTCTGCACCTACATGTTCGCCCCCATCATGGTAGTCATCCCCTTCTTCATCCTGGTGAAAAAGATGGGTATCGAGAACACCCACTTCGCCCTGGTGTTGGCCTTCACCTCCTTCTGCCTCCCCTTCACCCTCTGGCTGATGCGGGCCTTCTTCGCCACCATCCCCCTGGAGCTGGAAGAGGCCGCCCTGGTGGACGGGGCCGGGCGGGTGCGGGCGCTCATCTACGTCGTCCTCCCCCTGGCGTTGCCGGGTATTATCGCCACCTCTATCTTCACTTTTATCCTGGCGTGGAATGACTACATCTTCACCCGGATCCTCATCACCTCCGACGAATTGAAGACCCTGCCGGTGGGGGTGCAGGACCTCTTTCATTCGGCCCTCATCGACTGGGGGCTGATCATGGCCGCGGGCATGATGATCACCATCCCCGCGCTCCTCTTTTTCCTTTCCGTACAGCGCTATTTGATCCGGGGCTGGGGGGCCGGCGGAGTTAAAGGCTGAGTGCCGTTCAGCTATAAAGAATTTATTTCTCGCAGAGCCCGCAGGGACCGCAGAGGGTAAGCCCCCTTAAATACCACCCCCAAAATACCTTTTTCTTTCTCTGTACCCCTACGATGTAAAATCTTTAAATTTTCTTAAGATTTTTTTATGAATTTTTATCCGTGTTTATTTGTGTTCATCCGCGTCCCATTAGGTCTTTTGTCTTTAAGTCTTTGGCGAATATAAAATCTGTGTTTATCTGTGTTTATCTGTGTCCTGATAAAAAATTTTTTGCTTGCGGCTTTGCCGCCCTGTGTTCTCTGCGGCCTCGAGCGCAGCGGGCGAGAGAAAAGCCTTTGTCTTTATCCCATCTTCAGGACCGACCGGATGAGATTTTCGGTAGTAAACTGGCCGTTGGTCCTTTGGGCGCGGGGGTGCTCGCCGCCGAAAAGAGCCTCCATGATCTCCTGCACGGTCCGGCCCTGCGCCTAGAGCTCTTTGGCCTTTCGGGAGAGGGCCCTTAGGTAGCCGGCGCATTCTACCAGAGCCTTCCGGCCGTTTTCCACGATGCGCCCGGAGGAGGTAAAAAGGACCAGACGCTGGGTTTCAAGAGCGGCGAGTCTCTCCAGGGAGGCGACCGTGGTCTCCATGTCCTCCTCGGGTCGAATGACCCGCACCGCCTCCCCGGCAAAAATATCCCCGGAGAAGCACCATCCCTTCGAGCGCTCGAAGAGCGCTACGTGATCCGCGCTATGGCCAGGGGTCTCGATAACTTCGAAGCTGAATCTCTCCGTTCGGATGACCGGCGGGATGGGTAGAACCTCCGACGGTTCCGGGTATCCCCATACCTGTTCCTGGTAGGGAAAGAGAGTCGCGGGCCGGCCGATGAAGGGCACCGAATCAGGAGGAGCGTAGATGTTGATCCCGAACCTCTCCTGGATGGCGCGGTTGGCCCCGATGTGATCCTCGTGATAGTGGGTGTTGGCGACCCATTTCGGTGGATACTTTTCAAGGTAAGACATCAGCTCTCCTGCCGTGTAGCTGCACCCCGTGTCGATGAGCAGCCCGTCCCCAAGATAGGAGGCGACCCAGTAGGCGGGTTTTCCCCCGATCTCCCGGCTCATGCGGATTTGGGAAATCTCCTCAAAGGTTTGGATTTCGATCACCGATTTCTCCCCCTGGATGGGTAATCCTTTATCTTGCTAACGCCTTATGATTGCTGGAATATAATAAAAAGGGGGCATTGTCAATCCTCTCCCCGGCCTTGCCCATCATCAGTTTCTTATGCTCGTTGGGGGCTGGAGGAATTCGGATCATCAGGCTCGGCGGGATCATCGCTTTCTAATCCCCTTCCCGGCTATCCTCCGCAAAGAGAGGCCTGCAAGGAAATAGCTCCAGAGGCAAGACTGGGCGACACCATCTCCCCTTGCGAATCTCCTCGGGACAGGCCCGACCCAAGGAAAGAATAACCGCCTCAGGATGATGATCCGAATTCCTCCAGCCTGAACCCCATGGTTATCCCCTCTCTATTCCGGGTTTTTCTCGGCCATGGGTTCTTTTCTCAAAAACTGGGTGTAGGCAAGGAGATTTTTTCCCTTGACTGTCTATTCAGTTAAGAGTATTTTTCAATTATCGTTTCTCACCTGGCCAATTTAACTCAACAATCTAACCCCGTAGTTCTGGAGGATTTATGGAATGGATTTTCCAGAAAGTGCCCTTAGGATGGCTCCGGGGGGATTTAAATATCCCTTCGGGGCCTTTTTGATTTATCTATTATTATCACGTTTCGGTCCCAATAATAAAAAGGAGGTTACTAAAATGCGTACGCTTTTGATTATCGGATCGATGATCCTCTTTCTTTTCTCCGGGCAAGCATTCGCTCAGCCCATAGCCAAGCACCTTATTGACGCAAAACCCCCGGAAGCCTTGCTATTTGATGTCGAGAAGTGGTTTCAAGACCATCCCATAGAAAAAGGCAACGTGAGGATGGAAACAGTTTTTCTATCACCACGCGCCCAAGTGGCTTTTATCCGGGGTAAGGGGATGGTCCTGGGTAGGCATATCCACTCTCAGGTCGATGAGCTTGTATATATCTACAAGGGCCGTGGAGAATATTATATCAATGGGAAATGGGTTCCGGCTAAAGCTGGCCAATTCCACACCTGCCCGCGCGGGGTCGCCCATAGTTCCCGCGCTGCGGATGGTGAGGAGCTTTGGCTCATCTGCTTTTTCACGGATCCTTTAACCCCTGCCGGTGATCGAATCATGATCGACGAATAAAAACAGTTTCGTAGCTCCATTTGCAGGACGTGAAAGATTTGTTGAATAGACTTTAAGAAATTCAGCAGGCCTGTCATTATCAAGAAAAAGAAAACCATAGATCAACAAAGGCAGGGTTATTGCTTACTCTGCCTTTTTATTTCATAGAACCAATAGCGTGCAGCTGCTATTTATAGCCTGGTTCGAGAAATTCTTGGCGGGTAATTATGTGTCCCTTACCAGTAGTGTCCCAACGTTATTAGAGTAATTTTAGCTGGTTAGAAGAATCAGCCTTTTTTTCTTCGGGTTTAATTTGTGAAAGCAATTGGAATAATGGTGTTTTCTCAAAAAGAGACACGCTCAAAATCTGTAACATGGTATAGAGGCTCGCCTTCACTTTGAGCTTCTTCTTGACGATGGCAACCAGGACATAGACGCTGATCGCAATCCAAATCTGAGTCTTTACGGCATTCTCCGAGGTCCCATAGAAGGCCTTGATCCGGAGATGTTGTTTGATCCATTTGAAGAATAATTCGATCTTCCACCGGCAACGAAAAAGCTCGGCAATCGTGAAGGCTGGCAGGGCAACCTGGTTGGTTAGGAAGATCAGCCGCCTGTTCTTTTCGGCGTCGAAGTAGCGAATCCGGCGAAGCCGTTCGGGATAGTCCTGGCGGGCATAAAAGCCATGAAGCTCGATGATCTGATCGGCTTGAATGCCTATGGATTTGTCCGCTGGTTGGGAATATATGCGCCGGAAACGAAAATTGCTTTTGGCCCGGATGATGAAAAAAGCCCTGGCCTGATGAATCTTGTAGAGACGTGCGAAGTCCAGATAGCCTCGGTCGAAAATGTAAATGGCTCCCGGTTCTACGATGAGCTCGTCGAGGAGATGGATCTCGTGGATTTTGCCATGGGTTACGAAGATCAGCTTAGGAATGCTGCCTCGCAAATCCATCAGGGTGTGAAGTTTGATCGCTCCTTTGCGTTGGCGGAACTGAGCCCAGGGGAAAAGAGACAAACAGAGATCGATGGTGGTTGCGTCGAAGGCATAAACGGTTTGCTTCAACTCGACGCCGAAGCTTTCCTTGGCATAGAGACTGCGGGCCTGGGCGATCAAGATTTGGGCGAAGTCGGCGTATATTTTCCAATCGCGGACCTGGTTGGCATGAGCCAAGGTATTGCGAGAGACTTTTCCTCGAAAGCCCATGTGATAGAGTTTTTGTTGATTGCCCCGGAGGCAGGCATGGATGTCTCGGAGGCTTTCGCGATAACTGAGTTGGGCAAAAGCCATACAGAGGAATTGATCCCAGCAGGAAAAGGATTTGATCTTGTAGTGGCCCCGATATCGTTCGACGCATTGGCGGAACTCGTAGCTGGGCAGGAAATCCAGGAGCTGAGAGAAAATGGTTTTGCCGGAGTTCATGTGCCATCTCCTTCATTGAGGTGAAGGAAGTATGGCATTTAGGGGATTTGGAATTCAAATCGATTAAAGCCATTTTCTTCAGATACCTGAATAATTATTTATCGTTATAAGACTCTTCCAACTCAACGTTGGGACACTACTGATTGCCAATTGCAAATTAAGTCTGCTTTAAACCGTTTATTCCATTATTCCAGTATTCCATTATTCCATCATTCCAATTGAAAGGAGAGTTAGCCCATGAGACTCAAAGACAAAACCGCTTTGATCACCGGCGGAGGTAGAGGCATAGGGCTGGCCACGGCTCTGTTGATGCTCTCGGAAGGGGCCAGGGTGGGAATCGTGGAATTAAATGAAGTCCATGCTCAAAAAGGCATGGAAACAGCCCGGTCGAAGGGGCATTCCCTGAAGGTTTTCATGGGCGATGTCTCCAAGAAGGACCAGGTGGTCGGTTTTACCGAAGCCTTCGTCAAAGAATTCGGCCGGATCGACATCCTGGTCAACAATGCCGGAGTCGCCATTTCCCGTCCCTTCCTGGAAAAGACGGTGGAAGACTGGGTCAGGACCCTGGAGGTCAATCTCATCGGGGTCTTCCTCTGCGCCCAGGCAGCGGCTCCCCACATGCTGGCCCGGAAGTCGGGAAAGATCATCAACATCTCCTCCATCCGGGGCATCGACCACTGCGGCCGGGAGGGGATCATGGATTACAGTTCTTCCAAGGCGGCGGTCATCAACCTGACCAAGACCATGGCCAAGGAGTTGGCGCCCCATATCAACGTGAACACGGTTGCTCCGGGGCACACCTTGACGGAAATGACCGCCTCTCTGCCGGACGCCGTGAAGAAAAACATGATCGATGGATCTTACCTCAAAAGAATGGCCCAGCCGGAAGACATCGCCAAGGCGATCTTATTCTTATCCTCGGATGATGCCAACTTCATCACCGGCCAGGTTCTATTAGTGGATGGAGGCTTCAGCCTCAAGTAGAAGCCCGGACAATTGGGGCAATCCCCTCACCCTATCCCATCTTTAGGACTGACCGGATGAGATTCTCTGAAGTAAACTGGCCGTTGGTCCTTTGGGCGCGGGGGTGCTCGCCGCCGAAAAGAGCGTCCATGATTTCCTGCACTGTCCGGCCTTGGGCCTGGAGCTCTTTAGCCTTTCGGGAGAGGGCCCTTAGGTAGCCAGCGCATTCTACAAGAGCCTTCCGCCCGTTTTCCACGATGCGCCCGGAGGAGGTAAAAAGGACCAGGCGCTGCGTCTCAAGAGCGGCGAGTCTCTCCAGGGAGGCGACCGTGGTCTCCATGTCCTCCTCGGGGCGGATGACCCTCACCGCCTCCCCGGCAAAAATATCCCCGGAGAAGCACCATCCCTTCGAGCGCTCTAAGAGCGCCACGTGGTCCGCGCTATGGCCAGGGGTCTCGATAACTTCAAAGCTGAATCTGTCCGTTCGGATGGCCGGCGGGATGGGTAGAACCTCTGACGGTTCCGGGTATCCCCATACCTGTTCCTGGTAGGGAAAGAGAGTCGCCGGCTGGCCGATGAGGGGCACCGAATCAGGAGGAGCGTAGATGTTGATTCCGAACCTCTCCTGGATGGGGCGGTTGGCCCCGATGTGATCCTCGTGATAGTGGGTGTTGACGACCCATTTCGGGGGATGCTTTTCAAGGAAAAACATCAGCTCTCCCGCCGTGTAGCTGCACCCCGTGTCAATGAGCAGCCCGTCCACAAAATAGGAGGCGACCCAGTATGCGGGTTTTCCCCCGATCTCCCGGCTCATGCGGATTTGGGTAATCTCCTCAAAGGTTCGGATTTCGATCACCGTTTTCTTCCCCCGGAGAGGCATTCCTTTACAGGGCTAACGACTTATTCTTGCTCAAATATAATAAAAAGGGGGCATTGTCAATCGTCTCCTCGGCTGCCTATAGGTAAGCTCCGCAACTTCTTCCGGTACGCTTCGGGCTTTTTTTCTGCCTTTCTTGGTTTGCATTTTCTGTCACTTGGAAAAAATGTGTTGACCTTCTTATCCATTAAATAATAGAATAACTATTTAAGCGATGAACTATTTTCCTTCAAGATCCGGCACCTCTGGAATGGTGGAAAACAGAAGGCCGTTCAACTTTAATAAGGTACTGATCATCCATCGAAGACGGCTCAGAATACTTAGGCCCCACATGAAAAATTCAGTGGGCCATTTTTTTGGAGAAAAAGATGGACCTTACGCCTTCCGCTAATAACAAAATCAAGGAACTCATCAAAAAAGGTGTGAATATTCCCAATCCCCTCAGCATCGATGTGGGCGAGGAGGTCAATATCGACCAGATCTCGGGCAAGGCTGTCAAGATCTACCCGGGATGCCGGATTTACGGGGAGAAAACGGTTATTTCCTCAGGGGTTCAGCTTGGGTATGAAGCCCCCGTAACCGTGGACAATTGCCAGCTCGGGCCTAAGGTAGAGTTGAAGGGAGGATATTTCAACAAATCCGTTTTCCTAGAAAAGGCGAGCATGGGACTCGGTGGACACGTTCGTGAGGCGTGCCTGCTGGAAGAACAGGCGAACGGCGCGCATTGCGTTGGCTTGAAACATACCATCCTGTTTCCTTTCGTGACCCTTGGGAGCCTCATCAATTTTTGTGACTGTCTGATGGCCGGGGGGACGAGCCGTAAGGACCATAGCGAAGTAGGGAGCTCCTATATCCATTTTAACTTTACTCCTGAAGGGGACAAAGCCACTGCATCCCTAATCGGCGATGTTCCTCGGGGAGTCATGCTCAACAACCCGCCGATTTTCCTCGGAGGACAGGGTGGCATGGTCGGGCCTTTCCGGATGGGTTACGGCAACGTGGTGGCTGCCGGATCAGTGCTCCGTGAGGATGTGGACATGGAGAATAAACTGATTATGAGCAGGAGCCATCCGGGCAAGGTTGTTGATCTCATCCCGCGAGCCTACCCGGGCCTTTCCCGGGTGGTCGAAAACAATATCCTTTACCTAACAAATCTTATCGCTCTGGAGCAATGGTATATCCATGTACGGAAAATTTTCTTCGAAAATCAGGAATTTGGTAATCTGATTTTTGAAGGTGTACTCGAAAAGCTGCGAATGGCCAAAGAGGAGAGGATTAAACGGCTCAAAGATATGGCTTCTAAAATGCCCGTCTCGCCCGGTAAGGGGAAAGACACGACGAAGACCAGCGGAGCGAAACAGGAGTTTCATGAAAAAGTCAAGGGGGTGGAAGAACTATTGGTTAGCGACGCCGGTAAGACTGTCGAGGGGGAGGAACGGGACCGGTTCCTCACCGCATT
>Ga0315294_10004902_pt1 | contig 14679 bp, 10 predicted proteins | sample YL17G13_40_MG_FD_203626 | JGI IMG/M metagenome (GOLD analysis project Ga0315294, IMG submission 203626) | Sediment microbial communities from Yellowstone Lake, YNP, Wyoming, USA - YL17G13_40 | ecosystem: Environmental > Aquatic > Freshwater > Lake > Sediment | place: USA: Wyoming | collected... | reverse complement strand
GAACCATCCACTCCCGCTATAGATCGCAGGCGTTCTGCATCCGTCAGCGGCTGCCGCGGCCGCAGCTCGTCGCCACCAGCCGGCACGTCACCTGCGGCGGCGTCGATCTTTTAGACATGCATTGGGAGAACGGCCGTTTGAGCGGCCGGAGCCTCGTCGTGGGCGGCGATCCTTATGTCATCTTCCTGACCCAGCCGGCGGGCTATGCCTTCGCCGACATCGAATGCCGCGGCGCGGCCGTCCAGAAGAAAGAGAAAGACGGACCGCTGGTCAGGATCACGCTTCTCGCGGCCAAGAACGGAGAGATCGAGTGGACCGCCAAATACGTCGAAACCGGGGGCCAATAGGCTGCGAAAGAAGAATCTCATGACGATTTTTGAACTGCGACAAGGATACGCATCATGAACAAGTCTTTCATTCATTCTGATTTTCTGCTCGAGACTCCTCAGGCCGGAGACCTTTATCATTCCTTCGCCGAACCTCTGCCCATCATCGACTACCATTGCCATCTCTCCCCGGCCGACATCGCCGGCGACCGCCGCTTTGAGAACCTGACCCGGATCTGGCTCGAAGGAGACCACTACAAATGGCGGGCGATGCGCGCCTGCGGCGTCGACGAGCGGTTCATCACCGGCGGCGCCTCGGATTGGGAGAAGTTCAAGAAATGGGCGGAAACGGTCCCCCAGACTCTGCGCAACCCGCTTTATCATTGGACCCACTTGGAGCTGAAGCGGCTGTTCGGGATCGAGGATCGCCTCCTCGACCCGGAGACGGCGGGAGGCATTTGGGAGGAATGCAACGCGAAGCTCGCGACTCCCGAATTCACGGCCCGCGGCCTCCTCCGCCGAATGAACGTCGAGGTCGTCTGCACGACGGACGATCCGGTCGACGACCTCACGCACCATCAGAAATTGAGCGGCGAGGCCGGCGTCGGATTCGGAGTTTACCCAGCCTTCCGGCCGGACAAAGCCCTGGCGGCAGAGAGGCCGGATCTTTATCGCACCTACGTCGCCCGCCTTTCGGAGGTCTCCGACACGGACATCACGTCTTTACCGAGCTTATTGACGGCTCTTCGCAAACGTCACGACTTTTTCCATTCGATGGGCTGCCGTCTGTCCGATCACGGGCTGGAGACCGTCTTCGTCGAAGATTACACCGAAGCCGAGATCCGCCGCGCTTTTAATAATCTGTTGGCCGGGAAGTCACTCGCTCCGCACGTTATTTTTCAATTCAAATCGGCCATGCTCTACGAATTCGCGGTGATGGACTGGGAAAAAGGCTGGGTCCAGCAATTCCACCTCGGCGCTTTGCGCAATACGAACTCGCGGATGATGAAGGCGGTCGGGCCGGACGCGGGCTTCGACTCGATCGGCGATCTCGAGATCGGACGCCCGCTGGCCCGTTTCCTGGACAGGCTCGATGCGGAGAGCAAGCTGGCCAAAACCATTCTGTACAACCTCAATCCCCGCGACAGCGACATGGTGGCGGCGATGACGGGCAATTTCCAGGACGGATCCGCGTCGGGAAAGATGCAATACGGCCCCGCCTGGTGGTTCCTGGACCAGCTCGACGGCATGACCCGCCAGATCGAAGCCCTGTCGAACATGGGCCTCCTCAGCCGCTTCGTCGGGATGACCACCGACTCGCGGAGCTTCCTATCGTATCCGCGGCATGACTATTTCCGCCGCCTGCTCTGCGACATCCTCGGCCGCGACATGGAGCGCGGCCGGCTGCCGGAGGATATGGATCTGGCCGGAGGAATGGTCAAGGACATCTGCTATTTCAACGCCAAGCGCTACTTCCGGTTTCCGGAAACAAGAAACGATAATGCCGCTTGAAAAATACTCCCTGGGCCGTTAAATTCCGGGGACACTAACCTTAATTCGTTTAAAGAATATTTTTTAGCCCAAGCTCTACACGAATTAGGGTTAGTGTCCCTGGAATTAAAGCCCAGAAATTCGGCGGAACTCTTGGGTTTAGTGCTGGGTTTAGTGCTTGACTTGCGGCCGCATAAAAGTTACACTATTGTGTAACATTGTAGGGAGGCTTTTCATGCGCTTCGCAGGGATCAAAGAGCTCAAACAAAAAACCATGGAGCTTATCAAGGAATCGGAAAAGGACGACATCATCATCACGGCTTACGGCAAGCCGGCGGCGATCCTTCATCACGTCACGAACGAGGACATCGCTGACTATCTCATCGAAAACGATCCCGAGTTTCGCGCGAAGATCGAGGAAGCCTATGCCGAATACCTGAATCTCGGAGCGATCAGCGCGGATGTTCTCCTCAAAAAACTGGAGCAGCGCCGTGCGAGAAAAGCGGTTTAAGGTCGTCTTCAGTCCGGCCGCGGTCCGGGACATTGACGGACTCGAGGTTGAAACGGCGGTTCAAATCGTCAAAGATATCAAGACGTATCTCGAGACGCTCCCGATACCGATTGGAAAGAGCCGGCTCAAAAAGCTCACCGGCTTCAACCCGCCCCTGTTCAGGATGCGCAGCGGCGATTTCCGCGCCTACTACAGACTCCGCGGCGATGAGGTCGTCATCCTTGTCGTCACGCGGCGCAAGGACAGCGACAAACGACTGAAAAGAATCGCCGAAGGGACTGCCCCCGCATTTAGCCGGACTAAAAGACCTGTCCGCAAGCATTGATGCTCATTATTTGAAAACAGACAACACATCCCCTTAATTTCCAGAAATCCGTCAGAGGACCGGCCATGGATGAACGAAATTCGGCTGGAAATGGATATTGTGTCGCCAAAATTTCTCTAAGTCCTCTATCTCCGGTGTTCACTTTTCGACTTTAAATAACACCGGCAAAATTCCAGGTTGACATCCTCTTCCCCCCTTCTATATAAATGATTCGTGCGTTTTCCTAACTCCTCACGGACATCAACGAGCCCAAGGAGGGTCTCCCAACATGTTTAAAGGTCATCCCAAAGGTTTGTTCGTCGCTTTCTTCGCTAACATGGGCGAACGTTTCGGCTTCTACACCATGATCTCGATCTTCGTCCTGTTCATGCAGGCGAAGTACGGCCTGTCGGCGGCATCCGCGGGGTTCATGTACTCGACGTTCATGGTCGGGGTTTATATCTTCCCCCTGCTCGGCGGATTCCTGGCCGACCGTTATCTAGGATACGGGAAAACGATCTCGCTGGGCATGATCACCATGTTCATCGGCTACGCCATGCTGACCCTCCCGACCCAGATGGAATCGGGCTTCGCTCTGATCGTGGCGTCTCTGGCCGTCATCTGCCTCGGGACGGGGCTGTTCAAGGGCAACCTTCAGGCTTTGGTCGGCAACCTCTACGACGACCCCAAATACAGCGGCATGCGCGACCGGGCCTTCAACATCTTCTACATGGGCATCAACGTCGGGGCCATGTTCGCCCCGTCGGCCTCGGAGGCGGTCTCCAATTGGATTCTCGGCAAGGCCCATTTCTTCTACGACGCCCGCATCCCGGCCATGGCCAACGACTTCCTCAAGGGCAAGCTGGCCGACGTGGCGGCCTACCTCGGGATCGCCCAGGCGCAGGATCCGGCCGTGACCATGGACTCCCTGCGGGGCTTCTCCGAGACCTACATCAACACCTTGAGCAAATCCTACCACTTCGCGTTCGGTGTCGCCTGCATCTCGCTCATCATCTCGATGCTGATCTTCTGGGGCTTCAAGAAGCACTACAAAGTGGCCGCCATGGCCGAGGTCCAGAAGAAGAAGTCGGCGGCCTACAAGGACCAGGTCGTCGAGCTCACCCCCCAGCAGACCAAGGAACGGCTGGTGGCCCTGGGGCTCGTCTTCTTCGTGGTCATTTTCTTTTGGATGGCCTTCCACCAGAGCGCGGTGACCATGACCTTTTTCGCCCGCGACTACACGGTTCCCAGCGTCGGCAAAGCGACCAACCTGTGGTTCGACCTGACCGGCCTTCTGCCCGTCTTCTTGGCCGTCGTCGGCCTGGTCTTCGCCTTGCGCAAGAAGGCCAAGCCGCTCGCCCGGGGGATCGGCGCGGCCGCCTTCCTCGGATTCGGACTGCTGGCCTTTCTCCGCTTCCAGAGCTATCCGGCCGTCAACCGGTTCATGCCCCAGATGTTCCAGCATTTCAACCCCTTCTTCATCGTCGCCCTGACTCCGCTCGTCGTCGGCATCTTTGCCGCGCTCAACAAGAAGGGAAAGGAGCCTTCGGCCCCCCGCAAGATCGGCTACGGCATGCTCATCACGGCCGGGGCCTACACCATCCTGGTCCTAGGCTCGCTCGGCCTGCCCAGCCCCAAGTCGCTGGGCGGGTTGGTGGCGCCCGCCGCCAGCCAAGTTTCGGTCTATTGGCTCATCTCGACTTACTTCGCCGTCACGATCGCCGAACTTCTCCTTAGCCCGATCGGGATCTCCTTCGTCTCGCGGGTCGCCCCGCCCAAGTACAAGGGCCTGATGCAGGGCGGCTGGTTCGCCGCCACCGCCATCGGCAACAACCTCGTCGGCGTGATCGCCTGGTTCTGGATGCGGGTGCCGCTGTGGGCCGTCTGGGCTATCCTAGTCGTTTGCTGCCTGCTCTCGGCCGCGTTCATCTTCAGCATTATGAAGAGATTGGAGCGGGCCTCCAATGTCTGAGCGATAAAGAGAGAAACGCTTCTTTCCATCTGTAAAGGAGAAATAATGAAACGCAGGAGTCTGCTAAGAATTTCAGTCCTTTGTCTGGCCTTGACGTGCCTGCCCGCGATCCTCGCGGCCCAAGGGACGTTAGCCGATTACGAACGGGCCAACGCCCTCCGGACCAAGTTCCAGGGGCTGGCCGTCAACATTCCCGAGCGCCCCATTTGGATCGAGAAAACGCCGCGCTTCTGGTACCGCAAATCGGTCAAGGGCGGCAATGAGTTCGTCCTTGTCGACGCCGAGAAGGCGACGAAAAAGCCGGCCTTCGACCAGGCCAAGCTGGCCGCGGCGCTCTCGGCGGCGGCCAAAGAAAAATATACGGCCGTCACCCTTCCCTTCTCGACGTTCACCTTCGTCGACAACGAGAAGAGCATCGAGTTCAATATCGGAGATTCCCGCTGGAAGTGCGAACTCCTCAAATACGTCTGCGTGAAGGTCGGCCCGGTCGCTCCCCGGCCTCAGCGAGGCCCAGGCGGCGGCGGGCTCGGTCAGGGCGGCCCGCCGGCCCAGGCCGCCTCGATCGAATTCAAGGCCTCCCCCGACGGGAAATGGGAAGCCTTCATCAAAAATTTCAACGTCTTCATCCGGTCCAAGGACAAGAAGGACGAGTTTGCCCTGAGCCTCGACGGCTCCGAGGGCGATTACTATGTTTACCGGTCCCTCCTCTGGTCGCCCGATTCGAAGAAGCTCCTCGCCACCCGCCTGAAACCGGGATTCCACCGGATGATCCAATACATCGAGTCCTCGCCCGCCGACCAGCTCCAACCCAAGTATTCGACGATGGAATACGCCAAGCCGGGCGATGCCCTCGATCTGGACCAGCCCGTTCTCTTCCATATCGAGACGAAAAAGCAGATCCCCATCGACAACACCCTCTTCCCGAATCCCTATGACTTGTCGGCCTTCGCCTGGCGGAAGGACAGCCGCGCCTTCACCTTCGAATACAACCAGCGGGGGCACCAGGTCTATCGGGTCCTCGAGGTGAACGCGGCGACCGGAAAGACCTGGTCCCTGATCACGGAAGAATACCGGACCTTCTTCTGCTATTCCGGGAAGAAATACCGCAGCGATCTGGCTGACGGCCGCGAGATCATCTGGATGTCGGAGCGGGACGGCTGGAACCATCTGTATCTTTTTGACGGCCGCACCGGAGAGGTCAAAAACCAGATCACCAAGGGTGAATGGGTCGTCCGGGCCGTGGACAAGGTCGACGAGCAGAAACGGCAGATCTGGTTCCAGGCCGGCGGGATGGTCTCCGGCAAGGACCCGTATTTCATCCATTATTGCCGGATCAATTTCGACGGCACGGGCCTGACCCGGTTCACCGAGACCGACGGGACGCATTCGGTCACTTTCTCGCCGGACATGGCCTATTACGTGGATTCCTGGTCGCGCGTCGATCAGCCCCCGGTTTCGGAGCTGCGCCGGACCGGAGACAGGAAGACCATCCTGCCGATCGAGACGGCCGATATCCAAGAGCTGGTCAAAGCCGGCTGGCGGGCGCCCGAGGTTTTCACCTCCCTCGCCCGCGACGGCAAGACCGGCATCTGGGGCGTCATCTTCCGCCCGCTCGGCTTCGATCCGGCTAAAAAATATCCGGTCATCGAAAACATCTACGCCGGACCGCAGGGCTCGTTCGTCCCGAAGGCCTTCAGTTCTTACAGCGCCATGCAGTCGCTGGCCGAGCTGGGATTCATCGTCGTCCAGGTCGACGGCATGGGCACGTCGAACCGGTCCAAGGCCTTCCATGACGTCTGCTGGAAGAACCTCGGGGACGCCGGTTTCCCCGACCGCATCCTCTGGCACAAGGCCGCCGCCGCCGAATATCCCTATTACGATATCAGCCGGGTCGGCATCTACGGCAATTCGGCCGGCGGCCAGAACGCGCTGGGCGGACTCCTCTTCCATCCCGAGTTCTACAAGGCCGGCTTCGCCTCCTGCGGCTGCCACGACAACCGGATGGACAAGATCTGGTGGAACGAGCAGTGGATGGGCTGGCCGCTGAGCCCCGAGTACGCCGCGTCGTCGAACGTCGACAACGCCCACCGGCTCCAGGGCAAGCTGCTGCTCGTCGTCGGCGAGATGGACAAGAACGTCGACCCAGCCTCGACCTACCAGGTCGTCAACGCCCTGATCAAGGCCAACAAGATGTTCGACCTGCTCGTCATCCCCGGCGCGGGCCACGGATCGGGCGGGGCTTACGGGGAGCGCAAACGGAACGATTTCTTCGTCCACAGCCTCCTCGGCGTGGATCCTCCGGACTGGAACCTTTCGGAAGCGAAGAAATAAAAGCGGCGGTTTTTGGGAGGGGGGGGAATGAGCCGGCCCCGATTTATCGGTCCATTCCCATCTTTTTGAGGATCACCGCGAACCTCGGGTCGGCCCGGACGGAGTCGAAGGAAGCGTCCATACGGATCTGCCGGGCTTGGCTGTCGTGTTCTTCATAGGCTTTGTCCAGCATCCGGAAGCCCTCATCGTTCCGGCCAAATTGGAAATAGAGGATCGCCAGCAGGGTCGGAGAGACGAAGTTCTGTTTCTGCTGTTCGAGCAGCCGATCCAGGATTTCCCGCGTCTTGTCCCGCTGCCCCAATTTGAAATAGACGACGCCGATCCAGGCATCGACTTCCTGGCCCCAGCCCCGGGAGATCTGCTTTTCATTCTGGAATTCTTGAAGGGCCTCCTGGTATCTCTCCGTGCTTAGATAGATCTTGCCGATATAAAAATGCAGATAGCTGAAATTCGGGTCGGTCTCCAGGGTTCTCTTGAGGATCTCCATGGCCTCATCGAATCGTTTCGCCCGGAACAGGGCCTGGCCGAGATTCCGGTTGATCACGAGAGAATAGGGATCGAGCTCGCGGGCCCGGCGGATCTCCTTGATCGCTTCGTCGTACCGGCCCACGCACATCAGGTCGTACCCGTACCAATGATGGGTCATGGCGTCGTTCGGGTCGTATTCGAGGGCGAGTTTGAACTCGACCTCGGCAGCCGTCCAGTTCCATTCGTATCGCCGATAGATCTGGGCCAGGGCGAGCCGGGCCTGGGCCAATTTTTCGTCGATCTGGAGGGCCTTAAGGGCGTACGCCTTGGCCTTTGGGTAGGCCTGGTTGGGCGGGAAGCTCCCGTAGTCCGGGAGGATGGAGTAGGATTGGGACAGCCCCGCATATGCCAGGGCATAGTTGGGATCGAGCTGGATCGCCCGCTCGAAATGGGCGATGGCCCGCTGGAGGTCCGCGACGGTCCTCTTGTTCCAGAAATAGCGGCCCTGGGAATAGGCATAAAATGCTTCATAGTTCCCGGTATAGCTCCTGGCCATCCGGCGCCGCTCTTCGCCGGTGAGGTTCAGGCGCAGCTCTTCGGTGATCGAATTCGCGATCTGCTCCTGGACGGTGAAGACATCGGTCACCTGGAAGGGATACTGGCGGCCCCAGATCCGGCTGTTGTCCCGGACCCGCATGAGCTCGACGCTGATCAAGATCTCCTCGCCGCGGCGGGTCAGCCGGCTGACGAGCACCGCATCCACGCCGAGCTCCCGGCCGACGATCTGCGGATCCACCGTCTTGCCCTTGTAACGGAAAACAGAGCTCAAGGCGATGACTTTTTTCAGGCTCGGCAGGAGGGTCAGGCGATTGATGATGTTCTCGGTGATTCCCTCGCTCAGATAGTCCGTATCGGGGCCGGCCGCGGCCGTCTCGAAGGGCAGGACGGCGATCGAATCGATCGTCCCGCCCCGGCTCCTCATGATCACAATTGCCGACACGACCGCCAGGAGGGCCAGAAGCGCGGCGATCCGGAAGGGCCATCTCGTCCGCGATTTTAAGCTCCCTGCCTTGACGCTTATTTTCCGTCCTGACCGTTCCTCGGCGGAAAGCCCGAGTTCGACCCGTTCCAGTTCGGCCAGGAGGGCCTCGACGCCGGGAAATCTTTTGTTCCTGTCTTTTTCCAGGCAGCGTAGAATCACCCGGGCGAGCGGATCCGGGATCTGAGGGTTCAGCCCCCGGGGATCGGGAGGGATCTCATTCTTCTGTTTCAGGGCGATGGTGACGGGAGTTTCATCGGCGAAGGGACGCCGTCCGGTCATCATTTCGAAGAGGAGGATCCCGAGGGCGTAGATGTCGGACCGCTGATCGACCTCCTGCCCCTCGACCTGCTCGGGCGACATGTAATCCGGCGTTCCGACCCATCCGCTCACCCGCTTGGACTCATCTCCGGTGAAAGACAGGGCGATCCCAAAATCCATGATCCGGGCGTTCCCCTCGCGGTCGATCATGATGTTCCCGGGTTTGAGATCGCGGTGGACGATCCCCAGCCGATGAGCCTCTCCCAATCCCTGGCAGATCTGCTTGGCCAGAGATAGGGCTTTCGAGATGGTCAGCCGGCCGGTCTGACGGATCAGTCCCTTCAAATCCTGGCCGGGAACGTACTCCATGGTGATGAAATGGTTTCCCCGGTCTTCGGCCAGATCGTACATCCGCCCGACGTTCTTATGGACGATCTTGCGGGCGGTCTTCAATTCATGACTGAAACGCTCGAGCGTTTTCTTTTCGGCGGCGATCTCGGGACGGATCAGCTTGAGGGCGATCTCATCGTCGATCAGCTTGTCGATCGCGCGATAGACTCGGCCCATGCCCCCCCGGCCCAATTCCTCGATGATCAGGTACCGGCCGGCGAACATAGTCCCGGAAGCCAGCCGTGCTCCCGGCAGATCGATTGTGGCCGTTAAGTCCTCGCCCGGGTCCGTCATCGGCGCGCCGCAATTCGCGCAAAAACGGGCGGTGTCGGAATTGTCAAAACGGCATTGGGGGCAGAATCGGGTGGTCATTCTTCGTTTGTCTCTCCAGACCCGCACAGAATACCAGCCCAACCGGCGAGAGTCAATTTAACCTGCTCCTCATTCCGCCGGAGGCTCGGGCGTCTTTGAATGGCGGAGGCGATGGAGCCTATCGATGATCTTGTCCTTCATCAAAAGGCCCGCCGCGAACAGGACCAGAGCCGCGATGGAGAGGATCCAGACGACGCGATAGTTCTTTTCCTGGAGGTTGGCACCGATATAGGCTGAACCCCAAAGTCCCGGAAACCGGGCGATCGTGCAGATCAGCAGGAAGCGGAGAGGCTTGATGGGCGTCAGGCCGGCCACATAGGTCAAGGCGTCCTTGGGAATTCCGGGGATCAGAAATAAGATGAAGATGGCGATTTCGGACTTCGGATTGTTCATCAGGAAGTTGAACCTGTCCAGTTTTGCTTGCGGAACAAACGTCCTGACCAGGGAATAGCCGAGGAGCCGGGTGGCGAAGAAGACGATCAGCGTGCCCAGCACCGTTCCGCTGACCGCATAGAGGGTTCCGAGGACCGTTCCAAAGGCATACCCCCCCGCGATCTGGACGACCTCGCCGGGGATTACGGCGATGACGATCTGGGCCGCCTGGAGCAGGATATAAATGAGCGCGCTGACCGCGCCGTACGAAGCCAGGAACTCCTTGAATTTCTCAGGCTTGCTCATCAGTCGGGTGAGGGCCGGCGCGTACTTGATCGAGACGAAGACGAGCAGACCGAGAACGACGACGATCAGGAGAATGTGGAATAGGGGAAATCGTTTTTTGGGGGGTTCAGGGTTCATGGTTCCTCATAGCTTCCGAATTTTTCGACGAGCTCCGCGACGCGCCTGACCCGGGATTCCAAGCCGTCCGGCGGAACCTGGTCGGCGACGCCGAGCACATAGCGCGGATCGGTTCGCATGACGGCTAGAACGGCGGCGACATGGCGCTCGAATTCCTCGTCCCTCACGATGGGCGTGAAGTAGCTCCCCGGGATGCCGCCCCAGAGGATCGTTCCGGCCTCGCCCGCGGCATCGGCCCAGGCTTCGACGGCCAGATCGCCGACCGGCGCGGGCGTCATGGCCTCGATGACGGTGACGCCGGTCGAGGCCTCCTTTCCGAGGAGTCCCTTCAACGTCCCGTCCATGTGGATGAACGATGATTTTCCGGCCGCGGCGATCTTCCCGATCCATTCCTCCTGATACGACCGCATATACGTCTCGAAGAGCCGGGGCCCGACCATCTCGGCCGACAGGTTCTCCGGGATCATCAGGGCTTCGGCCGGGCTGTCGAGCGCGATCCGGGCGGCGCGGTCGAAGGCGGCCTTCATAGCCGTCAGGGTCGCGGCGAATTCCTCCGTCGCGCTCGATTCGGCGAAAGCGACCGTCTCGATCCCCGCCTCCAGGGCAACCATCTGCATGAATGGGCTTTTAGGCAGATAACAAAGGAGAATCCCCTGCTCGCCGATCTGGTCGCGACGCCGCGAGGCATAATCATAATCGGGTTCATAGAAAGTCCGTTCATATATGAAGCGCAGACCGGCCAGGTCCTTCTCTGATTTCACCAGGTGCTCGACGGGGGCTTCGGCGAAGGAGCCGGGGAGATATTCCCAGCATTCCCGAAGGCGCCCGCGCGGGGTATCGATCTCGCGGAAGCGCCGGCAGTCTTCGTGCCAAACTTTTTGCCCATATTCCGAGATCGTCCTGAAAGGAAAATGGCCTTGGAGATAGTATCCCACGCCGAGCTTGCCGTGCCATCGAATATAGTCGGCCGAGGTCTTGAAATCCCGGGGCTTTTTTCCCCGGGCGATGAGGGCGGAGGCCCAATAGTCCAGGTCCCCGAACCAGGGAACCCGGTCGGGCCGCCGGCCATTCAAGATCGTCAGGATCCTTTCTCTGGGCGTCACGTCATTTTCCCCGGCGGGCCGGCGGCAGGTCCCCCGGGCCGGCTTTGGCCATCGCCAGGGCCCGGGTGGCGACTTGGTATTTGGCGATCATGTTCGCAACTTCCCATTCGGGAAGCCGGCCGTCCCGAAGATATTGAAGATACCGCTCCATCACCTGGCCGAAATGGGCTTCGTGGCCGATCCGATAGGCATCGGGGACGAGAATATGCCAGCGGTCTTTTTCCTCGATCAGCCCCACTCCGGGAAATTTTTTCTGGAGAAAGACCATGGCCCCGGCAAGACCCGCGGCCAAGTCCTTCGGGGCGACGCCCGGAGCGGCCTGGACGTACAGCTCCGGCCGATATTGTTGCTCTTTCTCCTGAAGGATGGCCAAACTGGCCTTGGTCCCGCGGACGATTGACAGGTGCGCGTCCCCGCCCCCCTCCGGCGGTTCGAAATTCCAAGTGACCGTAGCCCGGACGTGGACGCCCCGAAGCCGATAATCGAGGCGGCCGTTGCTGTAAACCCGAAGCGTCCCGTCACGGATGTCTTTCCGTAAATAGTCCGGGAAATCCGCGAGTTTCGTGACGGCCCGGAACTCGTCCCGGGACAAAATCGTCGGCCAGTGGCTCGCCCCGGTCATTTCAATCTCGGTCCGCCCGTCAATGATCTGGTCCGGGAAGCACTCCCAGGCGGCAAGGTCAATGAGATGAGAGGCCACGTCGACGAGAGCCTCTCCCTGTTGGGCGACGTCGAAGAACCAGGCCGGGCGGACGAGCGGATTCCCGGCCACGGACTTGAAAAAATGATGGACGCTGGCCATGACGACCGCCGGCTCCTCGGGCGTCCCGGCGGACAATTTCCCGAAAACGGCCGGAAGGGCCATGATCTCCCGTTGAAGGACGGTCGTGATCTCGCTTCGCTCGGTCATGATGTCGTAAAGAAGAACGCCGTTCGTCTTGGCCGCGGCGAAAGCGGCCTTGACCAGTTCGAATCCCGCTTCGTCGATGCACATGGGCTTGTCCGCCAGAACGTTCAGGCCGGCGTCCACCGCCGCTTTGATATATTGGGCTTTGCGCCGGTTATTGCCCGAGATGACGACGACATTGCCCGGTTTGTCCCGGACCATCCTCTCCAGAAAATCGGGTCCCGCGGCGACCTTCTCCGTCCAGCGCGTCGGGTCCTGGGCCCGGGTGTTGAAGCCCTCGATCCGGCTCAAGTGGTCCTGAACATCGGGGCCTTCCGGAGCGTAGACGTGAACGAGCGGAGAGACGTTCGGGACCATGATCTTTTGGACGAGCGAGGCGTGAAAATGCCCGGGGTCCAAGGTGATCAGCCTGACCTCGCCGGCGGCGCCGCGTGTCTGGGAAGGCGGATCGGCAGGCGTCGCGCACGACAGGGCCGACAGGACGAGGAGAACCCCGAAGATGTTTTTCATCGGCTATTTCGACGAAGCCTTCGCCCATCGCGAGAATTCCCCGGCCAGATCGGCCTGGGCGGCGGTTCCGGCATGGACGACGACGCGGTAGCGGAACATGAACGATTCCCCCGTCTTCAGCCGGAGGCCTTTGTCGTCGATCCAATTCAGGTTGGTCGGGGAAAAGAAGCCGTAGTCCCTCGTGAACCATCGGCTCGGGTACCACGGATTGCCCGGCGCGTCGAAGATGGCCAGCCCTTCGGTCAAGCCGAAACGCGTTCCCGAATAATCCATCCACGGCGAAGGCCGGCCGGCCGTCTCCTTTTCCCCGGATTTGCCCTCCGCGTTGACCAGAACGCCGCCCGCGGCGACCGACAGGGCCGGCGTCATCCGGGCGGAAAAGAGCGAATGGTTGGTCTTTTCGAAAGCGATGTCGGCCAGGGCCGTCATCCGGATGGTGAAGTCGATGATCCGCGCGGCGTCGGAAGGGGCCGTGATCGCGATCTCCCGCCTGTCGGTGATGATGGGCGGCTGTCCCGGTTGTCTCCAATCGCATTCATCCCGGATCTGAACCCTGTCGGGGCCGTTGACGGTCACCTTGGGTCCCCGCGAAACGATCTGGCCCCGCTCGTTCCCCTCCTGCCAGTAGTTGCCGCCGTTGACCCGGTCCCAGCCGAACCAAAGCGAGCGGTGGTGGGGATACGGCAGGCTGGACTCCGTCGTCACCGGCAAACCGGACAAGGGGCCGTTGACCGGATAGAAATAGGGATACTTCTGGCCGCCGCCGAAGCGATAACAAATGAACATCGCCTCGTCGATCCGGACGATGATCATCTCGTCCTGCGTCTCGGCCGTCAGAACCCGTTTTTTAAGCGGAGTTTGAGCGGTCTGCCCCGCCGTCAGGCAGGCGAGAAGCAACAAGCTCGCAGCCGCTCTCCAGAGCCTCATCGATGTCCTCATATTCATATTTTCCATGGCGCGCGCATCGGCCGGGAGAGCAGGGCGTTGGCCGCGTCGTCGCCTTTGAAGCGTTCCTGGGCCGGGTCCCAATACAGCTTCCGCGGGATCTTCATGGCGGCGTGACTGACGAGACAAGCCGAACACGTCCGGTGACCGACCTCGGCCGGGGCGATGGGCTGCCGGCGGGTCCGGATGCAATCGAGCCAGTTCTTGTGCTGTTCCTCGCTTTGGTAGAGATGGACCTCGTCCGGCCCGATCTTCGACGCCAGAATCTTCGGATCGCTCGCGTCAAGGGCCTTCGTGTTTGAGCCCTGGGCGACGGGATCGCTGGCCGTCACCGCGTAATCGCCGCGCGTGACGAAGATCCACCCGGACGAGCCCTCGAACCGGACGCCGTTGGGGAACTCGTCGCAGACGGTCATGATCACGCCGTTGGCGTATTTGGCCGTGATGCGGTATTTTCCGTGGACATCCCAGAGGCCCTTTTTGGGGAATTCCGCCCGGGCTTCGACCTCGACGGGACCGGAATATTCCAGATCCATCGCCCAATGGGCGATGTCCAGATGATGGACTCCCCAGCCGGTGATCATCCCCGCTCCGAACTGCTCGCAGCGAAGCCAGCCGGGCCGCGAATAATCGTTTTGAGGGTGGACGCGCTTCTCCGTATAATAAACCCGCGGCGTCGAACCGAGCCACATGTCATAATTGAGGTTCTTGGGGACGGGCATTTCGGGTTCCACGTCCCCGGCGGGGTCGATCGGCAGACCGATCTTGATCGAACGGAGCTCGCCGATCCGTCCGTTGCGGACGAGCTCGCAGGCATAGCGGAACTGAGGCATCGATCTCTGCTGGCTCCCGATCTGGAGGATCCGGCCCGTCCGGTGGATCGTGTCGCTCATGGCCCGGCCCTCCGCGATCGTGAGCGACGCCGGTTTCTGCAGGTAGATGTCCTTTCCGGCT
>Ga0315294_10004899_pt1 | contig 14682 bp, 18 predicted proteins | sample YL17G13_40_MG_FD_203626 | JGI IMG/M metagenome (GOLD analysis project Ga0315294, IMG submission 203626) | Sediment microbial communities from Yellowstone Lake, YNP, Wyoming, USA - YL17G13_40 | ecosystem: Environmental > Aquatic > Freshwater > Lake > Sediment | place: USA: Wyoming | collected... | reverse complement strand
TGTCGTTACGGTCGGGGCGTGATGCCCTTCGCCTTGCAGGTGAGATGGTCGAATTGGACTTCCAGGACGACGACACGGGACAGAGCTTCAGCGGGGAAGACCTCCTCGGGGACGCCGGGGTGGCACTGAGAGAGGATGGCGTTGAGGTCTCTGCGCTTGGCCTGGGGATCGAGGACGAAGGACGCCGTGCCCGTTCCGATGACAGTCACGTAGGTCGCCGTGCAGTCTTCACCTGTCGCGCCAGTCACGATCTGCACGTCCTCTTCGACCTCGACGCAGACATGCGGATTGGCGCGCAGGATGTCCAGCTTCCTGCCCTGAACCGCTGCGTGGAGAAGCAGGTGTTCGCCGTCCCAGCCACAGTTCATGGGGACCAGGTACGGCTCATACCCGTCCACCATCGCGACGCGGCACAGCGTGGCACGTCCCAGAATGCGCCAGATGACCGCCGTATCGGTCACCTCGCACTCGTTCCTTCTCATTGGTCTCTCGGTCGCCCCCATGGTTCCTCCCCTGCCCCTTCAGGGGCACGCGAACAGTATATGAAAAACTCCGCAGCCGTCACGGGCTGCGGAGCTGGAAGGGCATCCGGAACTGGGTCAGGGGTTGAGCCTGTGCACAGTGAGGTTGCCATTCGTCGTCCGGGCGGACAGCATGCCTTTCGGGACTCCAAGGTCACCCCTGATGCTGCGCTTGGACATCGTGGCGTTGTCGAGAGTGATGCCGTCCATCACCAGGTTGCCGTTGGTCGTCGACGCCTCGAGCGTTGCGGGAAGGTCCGATGCCACCCAGAGAGTAAGGTTGCCGTTGGTCGTGTGAACGTCGACGGCTGCTCCGTCGAGCGCGGCAACCTCGCATTCGATGGTCCCATTGGTCGTGGTTGCCCCGGTGATGGCGGCAACGTTGCGGAGTGTGACGTTCCCATTGGTTGTCGCGGCGCGCACGGCTCCGTCGATGTCCTCAGCTGTCACACTGCCGTTGCTCGTATGCAGCTCCATCGTGCCTTTCACACCGGTCACCTCTATGGAGCCGTTCGTGGTATTGGCTGTGCGGACCAGCATGGAACGTGGGACACGAAGCTCGTAGTCGATGGAGACACGGGCAGGCTCACGCAGCACGGTTGTCACGACAGTGAACGGGTCTCCTCTCGTGACGTCGATTTGAACCTTGTCGAACTCGGACCTGCCGTAGTTGGTGTGCTTCACGGCGTGGACGACGATGCTGTCCCCGTCGGCAGGCACGATGGTGATGGTGCCATTGCGGTTCTGGACGTCGAGGCGCGTCCCTGCAGTAACGGGATACGTCTCCTCGAATGTCTCAGTGGTCGTCGTTCCGATGCCGCCTCCATCGAGCGTGATACATCCGGGGACGACCAGCACTACGGTCAGGACCAGGGCGGCAAGCAGGAGACTTCTGTGGTTGAGCTTCATGTACGCACCTCTCGAAGGGAATGTCATGTGTCACCTCGTCTACGAAGGAATCATATCACAGGTTACGCCTCGGACCTCCCGGGCGCGCAACCCATGAATCGCTGTCGCGCTTGCGGCCGGGACATGCTCTCGGGGCTTCCGCAGTCATCCCCTGCGATGCTGCGAGCTGGAGCAGGACATCAATATCTGACCGTATACATCAGTCTTTGACCATTTCTCTGAAACACTTGTGTTCTCCATGCAAGTCGTACACAAGCATTTTCCGCATCCGTCCATTAGTCTGGTGTGTCGTTTGTTGGCACAGCAAAAGCTGGCGTGCGGGTTGAACTTTCGTGGCGAGTGGCTACTATGGGTGTCGAGGCGGGAAATCTGCTGCGAAGGCTCTTGGAGACTCTGGAGGGAACATTTTCTGGCGTGACGGAGCTATCCTTGAGACCGATGGCTTTTGCGGGCTTGGCATGAACCGACGGAGGGGCGCGAAATTGACGGAAAACGATCACCCAAGGACAACTCGACAGACACCAAACACTAGCTCACAGGTCAGAGTATTCAAGAAGCTACCGGCGCACTTGCCCCTTGAGGCTCGCTACTTGCTGTGGCAGGGAGACACCGAGCGGCTCATCGACAGGGCATTGGCACAGAACAAAAAGTTCAATCTCATCATAACCTCCCCCCCATACAATCTGGGCAAGGAGTACGAAGCTCGACAGAAACTGGATGAATACCTTCGGTGGCAGTCGAGCATCATCCACAAAACCGTGGGGTTGATGGCACCCAACTCGAGCATCTGCTGGCAGGTTGGCAACTACGTCGAGAACGGGAGTATACAGCCGCTGGACCTCCTGCTTCACAGCTACTTCGAGGCTGAGGGACTTCGACTCAGGAATCGCATCATCTGGCGGTTTGGCCATGGACTACACTGCCACAAGAGATTCTCTGGAAGGTACGAGGTCATCCTATGGTACACGAACGGCGACGACTATACCTTCGACTTGGACGCCGTTCGCATTCCGAGCAAGTATCCCGGGAAGAAGTCGTTCAAGGGACCCAATGCCGGCCAGTGCTCGTCGAATGTCAAAGGGAAGAACCCTGAAGATGTCTGGGACAACATCCCAAACGTCAAGGCGAACCATGTCGAGAAGACCAATCACCCGTGCCAGTTTCCAATTGGGTTGCCAGAGAGACTCATCCTGGCTCTGTCGAAGGAAGGTGATACCATCTTCGATCCATTCTGCGGAGTTGGGAGTACTGGAGCTGCAGCAGCCCTACACAAGAGATTCTTCTGGGGATGTGACTTCGTTCCGGGGTACATAGTTCTGGCGGAAGAACGGATTGGCCTGGCGTTGTTGGACAAGCTTTCCTATCGACGTCACGACAAACCTCTGTACGACTATCGAACGAGCAAGCTGTCAAAACGGCCAGAACAACTATGAAGGTGCGACAGACGCTGTTGAATGGTCCCCTGCCAGAGCCAGGTCCTGAGCTGGCCAGCGAACTAGTGTCCACTATGAGAACGATCGACAGGCCAGATGCACCTGGGTTGCATTCAGTACAAGGAATCCGTGCAGTCATGAGAGACCGACTCACCGTGCTCGGTTGGTCGGACCGCGTCCGGATAAAGTCTTCTTGCGGGATAACGATTTCTGCTATGAACCGAGGGATTGGGTTGTGCGTGCAAACGGGCAACATGGCTCGCTTCTATGCCGACCTCATGAAACTCCAGCTCGTCTTTGCCGATGGTCTAGCGAACGGGGCGCTCTACGTCATACCAACCAAGAAGGCCGCGCAAGAGCTAGGCAGTAACATGGTGAACTACGAGCGCGTCGTCGCCGAAACGAGGTTGTTTGCCAAGATCATTACCGTGCCTTTGCTCGTGTTGGGATTCGAAGATGAGGAGGGAGCATGATAGAGTGCTGGATAATGCCACAAAGGAAGGACTGGCTAGACAAGCTCAACCCGCGAGATGCTATCTCACACCAGACACTGCAATTTCAAGGTCGCGTTCAGGATATCCCTGTCTACTTGGTCCCGATTGCGCTGCCGTGTTACCGTCTCGCCAACGGCAGGACAAGAGCTGTGCAAGCTGAGTACCGAATACAGCACAGCCTTGCGAAGGACTTCTTCGATGATCCTGACTCAACGGCAGCTCTATCTGCACAGGATGAGCTCTTGAGCCGCATGGTAGATGATAAGGGCTTGATGGACGTGCTCCGGACCAACCAACAGACTGAAGCTCTTGTTCTTGATAACCGAGGGTACGTCGTCAACGGCAACCGAAGACTCTGCGCGATGCGCACGTTACTGGCTGTGGATGCGATTTACTACGAGCATTTCCAAAACGTGCGGGTTGTCATCTTGCCCGCATGCACCGAAGAACAGATCCGTGAGCTTGAGGCGCAACTTCAGATCAAGCCGGACACGAAGGCCGAGTATACGTGGATAGACCTAGCCTTGATGCAGCGTCAGCTCCGCAATGACCACAAGTCCGATCTGCAACTCGCCAAACTGTATGACATCAGCAAGGCTGCTGTTCAGGAATCAATAGACATGCTCTCGCTGGCGGAAGACTACCTGATTTCCCGGGGGCATCAGGAAGAATACAGCAGGATATCCTCATCAAACAAGTACGCTTTTCGACAACTTCTCAGTGGGCGAAAGGCGATCAACTCAGAAAGTGAGAAAAGCGCATTTACGCAGTTTGTGTATCTCCTCATCGATGATCCGGAAGGAGACCGCCTCTATAAGAGCATCCCCCGACTGGCGTCCAAGCTCCGAGATGTGATCACACAGCTGAAAGCCGAGATCACATTGCCGTCATCTGAACCGCAGGTAGACAAGCTTTTTGGCGAAGACAACGATGATTTCTCAAGAGACTGCGCACATGCCGTTGAGCTGCTCGATGATACGTCAAGGCATGACGACGTCCGAGAGATCGTGAAAAACGAGATCGAGCGAATTGACCGGCTAGCTCAGGAAGACAAAGGAACGCGGTTCTGTCTCAAGAACGTACTAGATGCACACACTAGCCTTGAAGCCGCCTTGGTATCGTTGGATGAGCACTCGAAAACAGAGGGGCTTCTCGACCAACTGGATACCATCGAGTCTCTGGTGGCTCAGCTGCGTCAGACGGTGAATGAGCTTCATTAGCTTGGAATACGATGCCAAGACTCATGAAGGCGTCCTAGGGAGTTCAGAGGACTGCCCCCCGGGAGCATGGGCAGATGTACGTAGGGTGTTCGAGGAGGTGTGCCTAGAAGCCACCAACGTTGATGGACAAACGCTGAGAGTACCATGGTGGTCGATCCTAGCGTTCCGCGGCGACATTGGGTACGTGTTCTCACGAGTTCATCACACACATGGCGTTGAGGTCAAGTTGTCTCCGCAGGTGAAGCGTCTTCTGGAACAAGCGAGGGAACGGGCAGCTAGCTACACGGCGTTGTCGTCCTCGGGTCCAGAAGGTGCGGATACGGCGGAGATATGCCAGATGCTGCCGGAGAAAGGCTTCACGGGGAGGCCCCTCACGGCCGAACAAACACGAAATGTAAGGAAGCTGCTGATGCTGCTGTCGGGAGCAACATTTTCAGTGCCGGGAGCCGGGAAGACGACCGAAGCACTCGCTGTCTATGCCATCAAGCGCTCTGCCGACACTCGGTTGGTCGTTGTTGCTCCGAAGAATGCGCTGTCTGTTTGGGAAGACGAGGTAGGCATATGCATGCCTGCACTGAAGAAAGACGTTGTACGTCTTCAAGGAGGAGCGGCGCGCATCGAGGCGACTCTGACGACAGCTCCACTCATAGCACTCATAAGCTATCAGCAGATGGCGCGCGTCTCGGGATTACTCGGTCGATACTTCAGCGAGCACCCAACATTCCTCTTTCTTGACGAAAGTCACCGCATGAAGCGTGGCGCAAGCGGCGCAAGCGGATCGTGTCTCCTAGAGCTGTCCTCCCTCCCTGTGCTGAAGCTTCTTCTGTCGGGCACGCCCATGCCCAATTCCATCACCGACTTGGTGCCCCAGTTCGAGTTTCTCTATCCGGAGATCCGCGTCACTGATGAGACGGTCATTTCCGAGTTCAAGCCTATCTTCGTACGAACAACCAAAAGTGAACTTGGGCTAAGAAAGCCAATCAGAGTGTATCGCGACGTCGCCATGACTCCTCCCCAGAAACGCCTCTACGAAGCCCTGGCAGATGAGACTCTGAGGAGCCTAGAGGCCGCGCTTAGGTCAGCACGCGAGCAGCGAGCCTTTCGTGCTGCAGGGGGGTGTGTCATGCATCTGATAGAGGCCGTGTCGAACCCCGCCCTGCTATCGCGCAGCGAGATATCGGAACATCCGCTGTTGGCAGATGCCATGTCAACTGAAACCCCTCGCATTAAGGAAGCGTGCAGGATTGCCAGGGATTTGGCTAGTCAAGGATGCAAGACAGTTATCTGGTCGTACTTTGTCGGTACAGTGGAAGGCGTCGCGGACCTCTTGGCTGACTGCGGCGCTGTTTTCATTGACGGCGACGTCGATTCCAGCGTCGATGAGGCTGTGACTGACTCGCGCGAGGGATTGTTACGTCGTTTTCACGACGACGCTGCCTGCAAGGTGCTTGTTGCAAATCCCGCTGCATGTGCCGAGGGGATCAGTCTGCATACGGTCTGCCATCATGCTATATACATCGACAGGACCTACAACGCTGCCCAGTACATCCAGTCAGAGGACAGGATCCACCGGCTCGGGCTCGCTCCCGATCAGGACACAATCATCACCATCCTTCGTACGCCTGGGACAATAGACGAATCTGTCGATCGGAGATTGATAGCGAAGATTCAGGCAATGGGGCAGGTTCTTGATGACCCAGACCTGAGCATCAGGCCTGTTGACCTGTCCGATGAGGCAATGTCAGACACGTTGGGAATGGATAGGGAGGACTTGAATGACCTCAGGAAACTTCTCCTGGGAGAGTAGCGCGTTTAGGGCGGGCATTCTCTACAGGGTTGAGGAGTTCCTCTGTTTCCTGAGAGATGGACCACTGCACATACGGCAAACTAGGAACCACTTCAGCGAGTGGTGTGGAATATCGATGCAGACAGTCTTGAGGGTGGCGGAAGGCGCTGGATGGATACTCCGGGATCAGGCTGGCGAATATCGCCTTTCGCCTACAGGGGTGGCCTTGGCTTGTCAGTCGGCTCCTACCTTGGCACTCCGGGAAATGGTAATGCAGCTTACATTCGCACTCAAACCTAGCTGGATGAGGCTAGCCATGCGGGGTCGCGCCGCCGTCCTTAACTATGCACCAGCAGAAGTCATCCAGTGCCTCAGTGAGTCTGGACTAGCAGAGGCCATTGATCCCACAACCGTGGCGTGGTGGGATCGGTTCTCTGGCGTGGAGCGAGGTGACGAAGACCAAAAAAGACTTGAGGAAGGGCGCCGTGGCGAACGTCTGTCCTATGAGTATGAATGCTTGCGAACTGGCTTCGAACCGCGATGGGTAGCCTTGGAGAACTCCGCTGCGGGGTATGACCTTCTCTCGGTAGTGTCCCGTACGGACAGAACGCCAATGGTGATCGAGGTGAAGACGACCATGCAGGCATGGAGCACTGGCAGGTTCTGGTTGACATGCAATGAATGGAGCATTCTGAGTCGAGCGGACCATGCCAAGTTGCATCTGTGGGGGGTTGCCGCGGAAGATCTGCTTTTTTCCTCTGTTGCACCGTCCTTACTGTTAGCTCACATACCGGTGAACCAGGGTGCAGGACAATGGGAAACCCTGTCAGTGGGATTCGCCAATACTGCAATTGAGCCTACCGCCGTGAGTCGGATGACAGACCTCATAGTTGCTGAAGGTACACAGTGCTCGTAGATGCTTGGCCCAGCTGCAGCCGATTCTGACGAAGGGGCAATCTCAAGACACTTACGTCACGTCTGGCGTGAACCGAGCGCGTAAGGGATTTGGGCTTCTTCGGCGATGAGTTCGTTCTGCGGAGTGTTGCCAATGATGTATGCAGACTATGGGTGCACGGGGCGGCGGACTGGCGTTCCTGCCATACCCTTACGCTGACGAAACCATGGGGAACGTCGTCAGCAGGTATGCGATGCGTGCGGGACAGACCTCTTGCGGAACAGCCTTGGATGCCTTGAGCGGATCGGATGGCTGTCGCCCAAGCGGCAGCGCCCTCAACTGGTTCAGGGTCTTCGCGCGTACGGCCCGGGACTCCTTGGGAGTGGACATGAGAGCATATCTGAATGCCACGACTCTCTTGCCGTTCTACGGAGCGTTCTGGTCCGCTAGCGAGAGGGAGGCGGCGACAGCATGGCTTTGCGACGAGGCGGACGGGGCAATCCCGACTCGGCTGCACGACATAGACAGTTTCGCGCTGGTCCTTGGCATCCCAAGGCACCGCAGTCCCTTCTGTCCAGCATGCTGCGCTAGGGATCTTGCCGAGCGCGGAGAGTACTACTGGCACCGCTCCCTTCAACTGCCGCTCGTGCGTTGCTGCCCTGTCTGCGGGACCCCGACCGTTGCGATCAGCATTCAGTACGGGGGTTCGTTGCAGTCCATATTTACCGCTGATCAAATAGGCAACACTTCGGTCGGGCGACGCACCGACGTGGCTCTCCCAAAGTCTCAATACCAGCTTGCTGTCTGGTGCGAACGACTCCTGTCAGGAGAGGTCGGTCCGTACGTGCCCCGACGCCTGGCACATCTCTACAGAGAGATCCTGCAGGATTGCTGCCCGTTCCTCTCCGTGACGGCTTCCGCGTCGCAGGAGACGGCGAACTGGGAGGGATACGTTCTTACGCGGCTTTGGAGAGAGGTCGAGCCAAACCTATGCCGAGAAATGACGCAAAGCATGCGGTTCTTCTCTTGACGTAGGTTCATCGACTGGGTCCGTACCGGCACCGAGAACGCAGAATCCCGCAATGCCTGCGCTCACCTCATGTTGTGGATTGCTCTAGGATTGGATCCGCGTGACCTGAAGAGTGCCGAGGGTCATGGGGATTTCGGGTGCTCGCCATGCGACGGTGTCGCCGTGACTGTTCAACAAGGATACAGACGTCTTTGATGCTGGCTCAGGGGCCGACGTTTGTTCCCCTGGCATCCCCGCGGGGCCATGTTGTCTGGGCGCAGGAGTTGGGGACGTCAAGAACCCGGCTCGGGCTATGGTGTTGACGTAGAGGGAGCCGACCCTAATCTGTCAGATAGAGGTCCTTGTTGGGAGATGCAGGATGGAAGAGGAAGTACTCTTTAGGAAGGCAGAGATATTCGACGTGCTCGCTCACCAGGACGAAGAGATGCTGAAGGCTGTGGAGTCCTATGATGCTGACTCGCTGCTGAATACGGCTCCAGAAGACCTAGCGAGATTCTTCGCGGAGAAGTACCGAGTCGATGCGCTGAAGCTTGATGAACAGAGCATCACTGTGGAGTCGCACGAAATACGCGTCAACATCACGGACTACCCCGGCCGGCATTTCCACGATTCACAGGACCACTACGCTCCAGCGACGCAGTTCATCTATCATGTGCCATTCTCGGGAGATCGGGTACTGTTCTTCGTGCAGCCGAGCACCGGGGGGTACAGTTCCCCTACGGCTATGGTGCTTGGGCAGGAACTCCAACTGGTTCAGTCAGGAGAGAACCTGAGCGCTGCACAGGTTAAGGCGGCGTTCGAGCAAGTCCTGCAGCGGATTCAGACGAATCTGGGCTATCTCCGCGACAGCATCGAACCGTTCAACGCGAAATTGGAGAAGACGGCGTTTGGATATATCGACGCGCGTCGGAAGCGCCTACTTGACATGCGGACACTGACGGAGTCGTTGGGATTTCCGCTGAAGAATGTCGGCCAGTCCAAGGGCTTCTCCGTGGCCCTTCAAAGGCAGAAGATCGACGTGGCGCCTCCGAGGCCGAGTGCTGGCACGTACGAACCGGAGCCGGTGCTGGACGAGTCGGCGTTCGAGGAGATTCTCCGTTCGATCACCAACATGGCCGTGGTCATGGAAAGGAGCCCATCAGCCTTTGCCACAATGAGTGAAGAAGACATCAGGTGGGTCCTCCTGGTTCCGCTGAATGGCAGCTTTGAGGGCGGCGCGTCGGGAGAGACGTTCAACTTCGGCGGAAAGACAGACATACTGCTCAGAGCGGGAGCGAGGAGCGTCTTCATTGCGGAGTGCAAGTTCTGGCACGGCCCATCCGGTTTCACCAAGGCATTGGGTCAGCTGCTAGGGTATCTCAGTTGGCGAGACACGAAAGTAGCGCTGATAGTCTTCAACAGGCAGAAGTCATTCTCCGCCATACTGAGCGCAATACCTGACCTATGCAGCAAGCACCCCTGCTACGAACGGACGTTGCAGCAGCAGTCCGAGAGCAGTCTCAGATTCATCTTCCACAGTCCAGCCGACTCCAATAGGAAGATCCACCTCGCAGTGTTGGCTTTTGACGTTCCACGAAGCCCGGAACCAACTACGGAGCAGGGCTCCTGATGTCCGCCGCAATCCCACGGATGCCGACGAACAGAATTCGGGACGACGATGTTGCGCCACGAAGACCGGCTGGTTCTTGATAAGACACGGATATTGGTTCTGGGAAGGCCCTGGCTGGCATCGCGTTTGAGTTGTGCCATGCCCCGGACCTGACGGAGCGCGTACGGGAGTAGTCTGACCCGATAGACGTGGACAGGCAATCAAATTGACTGAATCGGGAAGAAGAGCTGTTTGACAAGCATCTAGGAGGAGCGATGGAGGACGGGGGCAACAAGAACATCAACATCATATGGCAACAAGGCAAGTACTGGCTGTCACTTGCGGACGTCGTTGCGTGGCTCGATGAGGCGAGTGATGAGAGGCTTAGGGCCTGCGAGGATGTGCTCGCTGCGTTGGGGAAAGTCGGTACCTATGATGGTGGCGTCTCACTTCCTGGCCTGGGACAGAACGAGTCTTGGGAAATGCTCAGTAGGCTGGCGAAGGCCCAGGGAGCCGTTGAGGGCGTGAATGGGGTATGGAAGGATTTGAAAGCGATGGTAGACAAGGCCATTGATGATTTGCTGACGAGGGGTGGTATCGGAAGTCCATGAGGCCAAGAAGCCGTTTTCCGAAACCTTGACCGTGCTCCTTATTGACCTGGCAAGAAGTGCAGGAAGGCTGGGGTAAAGTGCAGTACATGCGCCCAGGAGGTGGCTCTGTCGAGGCTGTCTGCCATAGCAGGGAACGGGGCCGCCTCGTATATGGGTCGCTTTGCGCGTTGATGCATTGTCCGTTTTGCAGCCCGTCCCCCTGCCACTGAGTCCTCGACTGGATTCGTGCCGGCTCCGAGAATGCGGAATTCCATAATGCCCGTACTCACCTTATGCTATGGATTGCCCTGAGATTGGATGCCATTGACCTGGAAACAGCCCAAGAGCGCGGATACTCCAGACACCGAATGTAGCACAGCACTCACTAGAACCGCGTCGACGAAATGGCGATGGTCCGGATGCTTTCACGCAGTCCTGGCAGGGTTCGCCTCTTGGGAGACGTGAGACTCGCCAAGAAGCGAACGTACCTAGCTAGGACCGGGGCACTATTACCGAAGGATCTCCACGATGGAACATCGATTCCAAGCACTCGTTCACCACCTGTAGGTAGTCACCTGCGTACATTGCATACGAAAGCACATCAATAGAGGGTCCCCGCATCAGATCCTCATGTACGATGGACCTTCGCTCGTCGCCTAGCCTCCGGAACCGCACAGGGTCATAGACCCAGATGGCATTGTCGTCATTCGCACGAAAAGGAATTGACCTCTCTATCCGCAACGGAAGCATCCTTTCGAGGATCCGAAAGCGTGTCTCATAGCCGACATTTGTCTCGTCGACGAATTGGAGAAGAGAGTCATCGCTGGCTGGAAGAGACAGCTTCGGCTTCTCAAATGCGATCACGTCTCGCACTGCACCGCGATCTTCCTGGCACACGATGTGCACGGCAGTCTTGTTGATTCCATCGACCGCACTGTACAGGCACATGATGGACGAGTTGTGGCAGATGCGCTCAAGGTCCCCGTACTCCCTGTCGGCAGCCACAGTGCAGACTGCCTCTGTAGTGGTCTGTTGGGGCAAGACTCCGGATTCCGTCAGTTCCTGCGCCCACCGTGTGTACCTCTGAAGCATCGCAGACTGGATTTCATCTCCATAGGCCTGCTTACAGGAGTTGAACAGCAGGATTTGTTCCTTAGCCAGGAAGATCGGGTTGAACGCCCTGCGGAAATCGAGCGCTCCACTCGGAGTCAGCATCAGTTTGCAGGTTGTCGCGGCATCGCTAGGCCTATGTGTCATGTCTCAGATCCTCCATCGTTCTGATGCCCTGCACTGCAATCGTACCCGTATCCAGTGCTCAGCGGGCCAATTTCGCCTGTGTGCCGACAGCTTCTGGAAATCCGAACCGAGCCATGTCAAGCCAATTCGGGATGCCCTGGCACGCCAGTATCATGCGTCCGTGCGAGAGGCAAAACTCGATGCTTTCTACCAGCATTCTCTCAACCCGCGAAACACCAGTCGGGACCCCATTGGCCAGCCGATCACCGTGCACAAGGCGGCTTCGCGTTCCATAGAGTCCTTTGACTTCTTTCCACGTAGCCAGACGCACCGATGGATCGTTTCGATCAGGGCAGGTATACGCTACGCCATACCCAACCATAGCCGCGATTGGGTAGAACATTGGGTCCTTCTTTCTTGGCGTGAACAAGGCTTCCAGTCCAGCCACTGCGTCAAGCAGGTCATGTGGGGGCTCGCTTTCCATCGAGTGCCGGAGGCAGGTTGCAGCAAATGCTATCGACTCTGCATACTCATTTTGGACGCGGTCCCCGTGACCGCCGAAGTGTTTATTCATGATTTGTACCAGCGTCTGAGTCGCCGGCTCCGAGAGGAATCTCGCTAGGTTCCCGCCCTCTAGTCGAGGCAGAGCTCTCACGCTGGCGGACTGTATCACGAGTACTCTCCCGGAATCGTCGTCGGGGCTATCCAGTGTCAGGCTCTGGGCCTGTCGCCTCCATGCTCGCACGGCGCTGCACTCATCGGTTTGCCCGGAGATTCCCATCACCATGCCGAGGTCGCCAAACGGGCAGCCCTGACCTTCGACCAGTGCTTGGCGACAGAGCGCGAAGGTGAGGACGGTAATAGCCTCGTCCAGCAATAGGGCTGCGAGTCCCCTTGCCTCTTGGTCCGTGCCAGCCATCACCTCAACCACAGCCGCGGTTCCCGATGAACCAAGATAGTCGATCAGGTGTAGAGGAACGGGTGCTATGGTGACGTTTCCCATCCTTACCGTTTCGCCGACAAGCATTCCGACATGTTGGACGTTCTCGATGACTATCGTATATCTGTCCATACAGACCTCCTCGCTACGATGATACAAGAATGCCGTGCGGCTGTCCAATGACCGAGTCATCGCGCGCTGCGCCCCGGCAGGATTGGGTTCGAATGGACCCTGCACCCATCCTTCTCCTCTTGCGCCAGATCATCACCAATTGCGTACTGCGACTGGCTGATGGCGCTAACACTGGGCGAACGGACTCTGCCAGGGGCTGAAAGTCGTCTGACATCAGAATATGACCATTTCTGGCGTGACCAGTCACAAACGCCCACCCACTCGAAGAAACGGTCACACATTGACGTGCTTCTCCAGCTGCGAGCACTTCGCAGTCATTCTCTTGACATCACGATGATGTGTATTAGATTAGTAGTACACCAAGACGCTAGGTGACACAATGGCCGTCCAACGGACGGAGGAGGTGTGACATGCAGTTTGATGACAGGGCTCCCATCTACACACAGATTATGGACCTGATCAAGAGGCGGATCGCCGTCGGGGAGCTGAAGGTCGGGCAACAGCTGCCCTCGGTTCGCGACTTCGCCCAGCAGGTCGTCGTGAACCCGAACACGGTGCAGAAGGCCTACCTTGAGCTGGAGCGTGAAGGGTATGTCGGGACGCAGCGCGGCATGGGGACCTTCGTGTCCGGCGACCGAGGTACCGTCGACCTTCTGCGGCAGGGACTTGCGCGCGACATCATGGAGAGATATGTTGCGGGCATGCGCTTGCTGGGGTACGGCCCGGAGGAGATTGCGGCGATGGCAGCGGAAGCAGCCAGGAAGGAGACGAAATGAGTATGCTCGTGCAGATCGGCAGCCTCACGAAGCGGTACGTGACGACGACGGCGCTATCCGACGTCACGCTGGAGTTGCCTGAAGGGCACATCATGGGGCTGCTAGGCCCCAACGGCAGCGGAAAGACGACGCTCATGAAGATCCTCGCAGGCCTGGTGTCGCCGACATCGGGGAGTGTCCTTGTGGACGGTGTGGCTCCGGGCGTCGAGACCAAGGCAGTCGTCTCGTTTCTGCCGGACGTGAACCATCTCGACCGGTGGATGTCGGTCGGCGAGGCAGGTGACTTCTATGCGGATTTCTACACAGACTTCGACCGGAAGCGCTTCGAGGAGCTGCTCGACATCATGCGCCTTACTGTCGGCCAGAAGATCGGCTCGCTGTCCAAGGGGATGGTCGAGAAGGCCAGGCTTTCGCTGGTCTTCTCACGCCGGGCACGGCTCTACGTCCTGGACGAGCCCTTCGGCGGGCTGGACCCCCTCGCGCGCAGTCAGGTCCTGGACGCCCTGGTAGCCAACTTCCGCACCGACTGCTCGATGATGGTGTCGACGCAGATGATTGCCGAGGTTGAGCGCTTCTTCGACGACGTTGTGTTTCTCGACAGCGGCCGCGTGATCCTGTCTGGAGAGGCGGAGGAACTGCGCACGAGGCGAGGCGCTTCGATCGAGGGCATCTACAGGGAGGCGTACGGACATGTGGAAACTCGTAAGGTATGAGCTCAGGGGCCGTAGGCTCCTGTATACGATTGGACTCATCATCATGGGAGCGTTGACGCTGTACCAGGCAACGCGCTTCATCGGGATGAGGGAGAATCCCGCGCAGTCGGCACCTGTCTCGATGGGTGTTCCGCTGACGATGGCGTTCTTCTGGGTCTTGTTCTACGTGGCCATGACAGTCATCAACATTGTTACCTATACACAGGACCTCTACGGCGACACCGGGTACCTTGTCTTCGGCCTGCCCCTCCGAGGGACGGCAATCCTGGGTTCCCGTATCCTCCTACTTGTCGTCGATACGCTCATGACGCTGCTGGGCGGCATGACGAGCGTCATCGTCCTGGCGTGCCTTGCACCGGGTCTTGCTCAGCAGATACGGCCATGGGTCGGTAGGTTTCTGCTGACCGGCGACTACTAGG
>Ga0315294_10004889_pt1 | contig 14700 bp, 12 predicted proteins | sample YL17G13_40_MG_FD_203626 | JGI IMG/M metagenome (GOLD analysis project Ga0315294, IMG submission 203626) | Sediment microbial communities from Yellowstone Lake, YNP, Wyoming, USA - YL17G13_40 | ecosystem: Environmental > Aquatic > Freshwater > Lake > Sediment | place: USA: Wyoming | collected... | reverse complement strand
GCCAAACGCGCAGGTATCCACGACCAAAATCCGAAAAAAATAAAAATTTTTTACAATTTCTTAACTCTTTATCCAACAACGACTTATCCTCTTTTTCTATACGCTGTCCGCTGCCCGCTGTACGCTGTTTTTCGACCAAACGCGCAGATTCGCCCCTTTATAGAGAGACGTAGTTTTTCCGTCCCCAGTTTTTAACTTTTATCCGCCGCAGGCGGATTGAGTTTTGGTTTTGAGTTTTACACTTTAACTTTTTAGTTTCTAAATCCGTGTTTAGAAGGATTTAGTGCTTTCGTTGTACGACCGTTCTTTGACAATTAAATATGTCTATGCGGTATTCGTCTGCGCCTCCCGCTCGGAGTACACGATTCATCGTGTTTCTGTATGGATTTTTGTTTTGAACATTAGAATTTAAAAAATTTGAATTTATTTAGGATTTAGAAATTAGGATTTAGAGCTTAACCTTATATATGAAAAGAACTTATGAAAAAATTGCAGCCTCAACTCTGATGTCTTCTGACATACTTTGGAGTGCTTTGGACATGCTTTGGAGTATCGTTGGAGTGCTTCTGACTACCTTCTGATGCGCGCTGATGAGCGCAGATGCGCGCTGATAACATCTGGCGACAACTTGCTAAAACCACTTACCTTTGGCCGACAGCATTTGCCATTTTTACTACATCCGCCATTTCAGCTACGTCATGTACCCGCACTATTGAAACTCCAGCCACAGCGCACAGGGCAACCGTTGCCGCTGTGCCGAATACCCTCTCGGCAGGGTTTTCTTTGCCGGTAAGGCTGCCGATAAATGCCTTTCTGCTTGTCCCAACCAGTACACGATAGCCGCTATCGACAAATCTGTCGATATTTTTCAAAAGCAAAAGATTATGCTCCGCCGTTTTGCCGAAACCGATGCCGGGGTCGATAAAAATCCTTTCCTTCGGTATTCCTGACTTTTCAGCTTTTTTCGCCCTGTCTAAAAGAAACGCCAGAACCTCGCCAACCACATCATCGTATTTCGGCTCAATCTGCATCGTTGCCGGCGTTCCCTTCATGTGCATCAAAACAACAGGCACGCCGTATTTTGCCGCAAGTGTCCCCATACGCTCATCGCTCAATGCGGTAATATCATTTACCATCGCCGCCCCTGCATCCAGTGCCGCTTTGGCAACTTCATAATCATATGTATCTATGCTGACAGGCACATCGGTATTCCCGACTAACGCCTCTATCACTGGTATTGCCCGCCTTATCTGTTCTTTCGCCGGAACCGCTTGCGAGCCGGGCCTGGTCGATTCCGCCCCGACATCAATTATCGCCGCCCCATCGGCTGCCATCTTCAAACCGTGTTCAATCGCCCTGTCGGCATTAAAATATTGTCCTGCGTCACTGAATGAGTCCGGCGTAACATTCAAAATGCCCATCACAAGACAGCCCTTTGAAAAATCCAGCCTTGCTCTCGGCCATTCGACAATATGTTTGCTATCGATGTTATCCATTTGATAATTTAAATCCGATACCCGCCAATTTCCCCTCAAGAATTTTACACGAATTTTCCAAAACCACCTCGGTATTTTGAAATTCCCTGCGTATCGGATATTCCTTCCGCAATCTGTCGAAAAATTTACCTCTTTTTTCTGCCGGCTCATTTAAGATTTGACGCATCCGCAGGTCATCGCTTTTGATGTCATAAATTTTTTCAACCGCATTTAGTAAAACTTCCTGTTCATTGCCGGCTTGAGGATTTATTTTCAATTGCGGCACTATCGGCAGAGGTAAAAATGATTCAACATCAAATTTCGCTTTCAATCCAAAATGCTCACAGGCCGCCTTATAAATCATAATCATCCCCGCCGCCTTACCGTCAAAGGAATACCCCGCTATGTGCGGCGTAGCGATATCAACCATCCGCAAAAGTTCAGTATCGATATCCGGCTCATTCTCCCAGACATCGAGCACCACCGCTTGTAATTTGCCTTGCGCTATGGCCTTTTTCAGGGCACTCGTATCAGCAACGCCGCCGCGTGAGGTATTCAAAAACACACAGCCGGTTTTTAATGACTTGAAAAATTTTTCGTCGGCCAGATGAAACGTCTTATCAACCCCCTCAAAAGTCAAAGGCGTATGAAGCGTTATAAAATCGCAATCGAAAAGTTCCTTTAGCGGCAGATACTTTTTATCACCGGTTTTTCTCTTTAGAGGCGGGTCATTAAGAAACACCTTCATCCCCAGCGCAGATGCCTTTTGTGCAACCCTGCTGCCGACGTTGCCGACGCCCACAATACCTATCGATTTACCCTCAAGTGTAATACCGTATTTTTGCCCGACCTGTAATAGCGCAGCGGCTACATATTCCGCCACAGAATTGGCATTGGACCCCGGTGCCGATGCGAAACCTATATTGCGTTTCCGCAGATAATCAACATCAACATGGTCGAATCCGATTGTCGCTGTCCCTACAAATCGCACCCTGCTGCCGGCCAGCAATTCCTGCCCTGTCGGCGTAATGCTCCGCACCAATAAAATATCCGCATCGGCGCAAAGTGCCGGCGTTATCTCTCTGCCGCCGACTACCTTAACCTGGCCGAGCGAAGAAAAACATTCTGCTGCAAACGGTATATTCCCATCCGCCACTATTTTCATTGAATTTCCAGACATCAACTCCATCGCCCCGCAATTTTTGTCCCGCATTCAGGACAACAACCTTCCTTTAAGTTATTAGCCGCAATTCTGTAACCGATTCGCTCAATCAAAACTTTTCCGCAATTATAACATAAAGTATTCTCACCATTCGAGCCGGGTACATTGCCCACATAAACATAACGAATTCCTGCCGCCCTGCCAATATTGTACGCCCGTTCGAGAGTTTCTATCGGCGTGGGCTCTGAATCCTGATATTTATACTGCGGATAGAACCTGCTTATATGCCAGGGGACATCGGCACCTGCCTTTGAAACAAGCCAGTCGGCAAGTTTTTTCAACTCATCATCGGAATCGTTTTCGCCGGGAATAAGCAGCGTCGTAACCTCCATCCAGATATTCGTCTGCTTCGCGATATACTCAACCGTATCAAGCACCGGCTGCAATTTTGCCTTGCACAGTCGTTTATAATAATCTTCACTGAACGCCTTTATATCCACATTTATCCCATCAAGCCAATCGCGTGCAAAATCAATCGCCTCTTTGGTCTGGTAACCATTGCTGACAAAGACATTTGCCAGCCCCTTCTTCTTTGCCGCCCTGCCGCAATCCTCGCACAACTCCATAAACACCGTCGGCTCGGTATAGGTATAAGCAATGCTTTTACAGCCGGCACGAACCGCACCATCAGCTATTGTTTCCGGCTTGGCCGCCTCGCCGTCGATTCGTCCATCCTCAATCGCCTGCTGACTTATCTGCCAGTTCTGGCAAAACTCACATTGAAAATTGCAGCCCGGCGTTGAAATCGAAAAACTTTTCGAGCCCGGCTGAAAATGAAACAACGGCTTTTTCTCAATCGGGTCGACATTGGCCGAACAGACCTTGTAATAATTCAACGAATACAATATCCCGCCGATATTTTTCCGCACCGCACAATGCCCAAGTTTCCCATCGCTAATCACACACCGCCATGCGCAAAGCTTGCATCGCACCTTCTTATCCGGCTCTGAATCCCAAAGCACAGCTTCTTTAAGCCTTTCTTTTTTGAATTCCATAAGTATATTATACCCCCTTTTTTTACTCCCAGCAAAGTAAAGATTTTATCCTTAACTATAAACTTTTTTACCCCAAAACTTTTAACATTGTTTTTATTTTCCAGTTTTGAGTATATAATTAAGTTAGCTTTTGGTTCAATAGGCCGGATTGAACAAGATTACAAAATATGTAAAAGTCATTGGAGGCATCTTAAATGAGTATCCTTGATGCAATCGGCAATACACCGCTTGTGGCATTGAATAATATCAACGGCAGTTCCAAACTCAAAATATTCGGCAAGCTCGAGGGAAGCAATCCCGGCGGTTCGGTAAAAGATAGAGCCGCTTACTATATGATTGATAATGCCGAAAAAGCTGGGCTGCTTACAAAGGATAAAATCATTATCGAAGCAACCTCCGGCAATACAGGCATTGCTCTTGCAATGATCGGCGCCGCAAAAGGATATAAGGTCAAACTTTTCATGCCCGAATGTGTCAGCACCGAACGAAGAGGAATTCTCGAGGCATTCGGCGCTCAGGTCGTTCTTACACCTGCCCGCGAAAAAACCGATGGTGCTATTAAAAGAGCCCACCAGGCCATTGCTGATGACCCGAAGAAATATTACATGCCCGATCAGTTCAACAACGAAAATAATGTCCTTGCACATTATGAAACCACCGCTCCTGAAATTTTTCAGCAGACCCAGGGCCAGGTTGATGTTTTCGTAGCCGGCATGGGAACTACTGGTACTTTGATGGGAGTCAGCAGGTACTTAAAATCCAAAAAACCATCTGTAAAAATTGTCGGTGTAGAACCCACACAAGGCCACGCAATACAGGGTTTAAAAAATATGACAGAATCAATAGTCCCCAGTATCTATAATCCAAAACAGCTCGATGCCATAGAGGTCGTCGAGGATGGACAGGCCTTTGAGACAACAGAAATGCTCGCCAGAAACGAAGGCATCTTCGTCGGAATGTCAAGCGGCGCTGCTCTTGCCGGTGCTCTGAATTTTGCAAAAAAAATGGATTCAGGCACTATCGTTGTTCTCCTGCCCGATAGAGGCGACCGCTATCTTAGCACTATGCTCTTCAAATCCATTTGCAGCCAGTGCCCACCTTAAAATCCATATAACTTTCAACTTCCCCGACACAAAATCTCAGATATACTTAAGAATATTAATTTTATTACCTTTACAGGATTGGCTTTAATACATCGCTATTTAGTCAAAATTTATTTATGCCCAAAAATCCGAAGCACGAATTCCGAAATAATATCGAATGACCAAAATTCAAATATTCAAAACAAACTCAATACCCTGCTGAGGTCTTCCTTCCTAAAGCTGTATCCGGTAGGCAAATGCACCAGCCGGCCAAGCATACTCTCTGCCCTTTGACAATCCCCCTTATGATATGACACCTTTTTCAGGTCTTCCCCGTTGAGCGGATGAACCGGACTATCGTACCAGCCCTCAAGGTCGATACCCTGCCTGTGTGCCTTTTCGATGATAATTTCCTTGTGCTGCGTCAGTATCGGATACCGCAGCATTACGACATCGGCCTTTGCCGGCATAGGCCACATGTTAAGACCCGACCTGACCAGCCATTCTTCGATTATTCTGCAGTTCTCCCGCCGCAATTTTTCCAGTTTCGGCCAGTTCTCCAATTGTTTTAAGCCCGCCCGTGATGTCAGCTCTCCAGCAAATCTGGCATATCCTCGATAAAACTCAAACGCACTTTTTAATTCGATGTTCTTTCCATTTTGCTTTACAAAGTAATTTCTTTTAAATAGTCCGTTTACTCGCCTTTGAAATTCAAGCCTCAACTCAAACATCCACGGTACATCCAGCACATACGCATCAATTGCCCTGTCAACTTCCTCAAATAATTCAGGTGAATTAACCGTAAGCATACCGCCTTGTCCCGTCGTGTAAGGTTTTTCCCATTGAAAGCTGTAGACCGCGCCCTCTCCGAACTTCCCCAGCGGCATCCCTTCCCATTTACAACCCAGCGAATGGGAGCAGTCCTCAATCACCTTTGCGCCAATCTTATCGCACGCTTCCAGCAACTCATCCAAACGCCCGGGAATACCAAAACTATGCTGCAGAATCACCGCCTTTAGTGAACGCACCGGCTGCCTGAGAATCTCCTGCGGATTTATACATAAATGTTCGTCAACATCCAGATACACCGGCACTGCTTCACACACCTTGACTGCCTCGATAACGCTAAGACATGTAAAACCGCAAACCCCTATCTTATCGCCCTCGGTTACACCCAATGCCTTCAGTAAGATGACTAAGGCATGCCGTCCGAGGTCAAACGCCCTCGCTCCTGCCGTATCTGTCAGTTCCTTAAACGCTTGCTCATATTTTTCCCGAAAGTTGCCGCCCATTGTGTTACGCCGAAATAATCTCCTGCGGTTAATCTTCTTTCCCGGTTTTTTTCAGCGGCACGATTTCCGGCTTGCCGAAGCCATCGGGTATCCTGAACTCAAAAACCTTTTCATCGATTTTCTCGTTAACTTTCGGCTGTAAAAACTGTATCTGATAAATATCCCCCTCGGTTGATATCGCACTTATCTTTGAAGGCAGCATCAGCTTCTTATCCATCCAGAAATCAATCGCAGTATAGTCATCTTTATAAATCGACCCCGATTTAACCTTCAAATGCAGCCCGACAAAATCATTCGGTTCGCCTGTCTTTTGTTCAATAAGCTCAATATCAAATTCCCTTTTCAAATCTTCCACCTTTGTAAAGCCAATCAGCGGAAAGTTACGGCCAATCATTTCAAACGCATCTGTGGGCTTATTCGGCTCATTTTTCTCAGCAATCTGATAACGCTTCACTTCCTTGATTTGGTAATCGATATGGGTAAGCTGCCGGCTGTCGAAGATATATTGCTCAGGGTGTTTTTGTTCCTGCTCCTGGTCCTGCTTTAGCGTATCGAAATTTATACGAAGCCGTGACTTGTCTCCAGACTTCGAATAATACAGGATACCAGTTCGCAGCGTCTGCGATTCAAATAACGGCTGATTGAACAGATACTCAATCCGGCATTGATAGGAATTAAGCTTTTGAGTCTGCTTATGGAGTTGCTCCAGTATCCCGTCAACCGAATTAATATCAGCTTTATTTTCCGGCTGGCAGGATTGCGGAAGTTTCACACAACCCTCGGCATGGCATAAATCAGCCATTAAAATTAATATCAAAATAGAATAACACAAAACTGCCGCTATTTTAACCATATAGTTCCTTCTATTTTTTCTATACGCTATACGCTGTTCTTCTGCTCAATAATCTCCAGCACCTGCCCTATATTTTCAATAACAAAATCCGCATGTTCGGCAAACTCATCAGCTTTGTTGTGATTTGCCAGCAGCACCGAATTTGCTCCTGCGGCCCTGGCGCAAAGCAAATCAAACAGATAATCACCGACCACAAGCGTTTCCTGCGGCTTGACCTTAAAACGCCTGCACAATTCGAGCACGCCGAACGCCTCGGGCTTTACCGGCCCGTCATCCCTGTCCACAATGGAGTCAAAATTTAAACCGTGTTTTTCTGCGATTGCAAGGACATTTTCCCGCGTGTTGCGGGTCAATACCCCGATACTTATGCCTGCTTTGCGAATTGCCACAACTGTTCGTTTTGCTCCGACGTTGAGCTTTGATTCTGTTATAGCACGTTCCTCGTGAGAACGCAATATCGCCTCCGCATGCTTACGCTGCCTGGGGTTCATTTTTTTCATTGATTCAAGAACAGGCCCGGAATCCTTCGCCAGACCCATCTCTTCGCGAATAGCATCAAAGTCAAAGAACGGCTGCGTTATCGTCCCATCCAAATCAAATATCACGGCTTTTATCATAATTCCTGTCCGCTGCCTCAAAACACTAATCACTGACCACTAACCACTATCGTCATCGCGTTTTCTTACGCAGAAGTTCGATAAAATATCGCCCTGCCTGGCTTAGTATCTTATTCTTGCGGACTATTATACCAGTCGGCCTGAAAAATTTCTCGTTTGAAAATTCTATCGCGGTCAGTGTCCCGCCGGCAAGCTCCTGCTCTATTGCCGTCCGAGGCAGGATGCTTATGCCGGAATTTATCTCAACCGCCCTTTTGATTGTCTCGATATTATCGAATTCCATAATAGGGTGAGCTGCGATATTGTATTTCTGCAGCAGACTATCAATCCATATCCTCGTGGGAACGTCTTTCTCAAATGCGATAAACCTCTCAAATAATACCTTATGAATATCTATTCGTTTTTCACCAGCCAGGATATGCTGAGGACTGCATACAAGAACCAGCGGCTCATCCTCGAAGTCATAAACCTCAAGCCGTTTGTCGCGACTTGGTACCGCCACAAGGCCGATATCCGCATCACCCGACAAAACCAGCTCATAAATTTTCTCGGCGCTGAAATACTCAATATGAACGTTAACCTTCGGATAGTTTATCATAAATTTCTTTACATATTCGGGCAAAGTGTGCATCCCGATACTGTAAATCGCCGCAACATTCATTCTGCTGCCCACTGCCGAATGCATCATATTCAGTTCGTTTTTAAGCTGTTCGTATCTTTCAAGTATCTCCCTGGCCGCTCGATAAAATAACTGACCTTCCCTCGTAAGCTCAATTGGACGTTTTTCTCTGTTGATTAGCTGACATTTGTGCGAAAGTTCCAGTTGTGCCAGTTGTTGTGAAACAGCCGATTGGCTTAGCATGTTTTTTTCCGCGGTCTTTGAAAAACTAAGCAATTCCGACAAATCACAAAATACCTTTAATGTTTCCAGATACATTATAAGTCATCCTAATAACTTATATTACTATTTAATCCTTGTTATACGCCGATAATGTTATTATATTTGTTATAATAAGGTTTTCAAAGATAAAAGATAATTTTTTTAATATTTATACATTAGCATTACTTATTGTTTTGCTCGTTAAAATATGGTTTTTCGAACTTTTTAATTATTTTATTAGTGGAGATTATTAAAATGGCGGCTAACAAAATCACACAGGCTGTTTACGAACAGGTATTAAGCAGAAATCCCGGCGAGCCGGAATTTCACCAGGCGGTAAAAGAGGTCTTAAATAGTATCGGGCCCGTCCTCGAGAAAAATCCTCAATACGTTGAGGCAAGGATTCTCGAAAGGATAGTTGAGCCGGAAAGACAACTGATTTTCCGTGTACCCTGGCAGGATGACAAGGGCGAATTCCGCGTAAATCGCGGTTTCAGAATTGAATTTAACAGTGCCCTCGGACCATACAAAGGCGGCATCCGCTTCCACCCCAGCGTGTATCTCGGAATTATCAAATTCCTCGGCTTCGAGCAAATCCTGAAAAATTCTCTGACAGGACTGATGATGGGCGGCGGAAAAGGAGGCTCCGATTTCGACCCAAAGGGCAAAAGCAATGGCGAAGTTATGCGGTTCTGCCAGAGCTTTATGACAGAGCTTTGTCGCCATATCGGCCCTGATACCGATGTACCTGCCGGCGATATCGGTGTCGGTGGACGTGAAATCGGCTTTATGTTCGGACAATACAAACGCATCCGAAATGAGTTCACAGGCGTTCTTACAGGCAAAGGGCTCGAATGGGGCGGCTCGCTGGTCAGAACTGAAGCCACAGGCTACGGTCTTGTCTACATAATGGCAGAAGCCCTTAAAGCAAAAAAGAAAGGCCTTGATGGCATGACCGTCGCCGTCTCCGGCTCTGGAAATGTCGCTATTTACGCCACAGAAAAAGTCCATCAGCTCGGCGGCAAGGTCGTTGCGATGAGCGATTCAAACGGCTTTATCTATGACCTTGCCGGAATTAACCTCGACACCGTCAAAAAGCTCAAGGAAGTCGAACGCAAACGCATAAAAGAATATGTCTCAATTCACAAAAAGGCAAAATATGCCGATGGATGCAACGGAATCTGGAACGTCAAATGCGACGTAGCTCTGCCATGCGCAACACAAAATGAGCTTGACGAAGCTGCAGCAAAGACTCTTATTAAAAACGGCTGCCTCGCTGTCGGCGAAGGAGCTAATATGCCCTGCACGCCGGAAGCTGCCGATGTATTCATCGACAGCAAAGTGATGTTTTTGCCAGGCAAGGCCGCAAATGCAGGCGGCGTAGCTGTTTCAGGTCTTGAAATGGCACAGAACAGCCAGCGTATCCCATGGACATTTGAGAAGGCTGATTCGGAACTAAAGATAATTATGCAGACCATTTATAAAAATGCCAGCCAGGCCGCCGAAGAATACGGCTGCCAGGGCAATTTCGTCGTCGGTGCAAACATCGCCGGCTTTGTCAAGGTCGCAAATGCCATGCTTGCCCAGGGTCTTGTATAAAAAAACTCCTTTGACCGTTTTCAAAGGGCACCTGTTCACCCAGGTGCCCTTTTTTATTGCTTCCGGCCCAAAACATAATTACAATTCTCTGCTATGGAAAAGGATACGAATATAATTAATGTCGTTCGTCAGCATTTGCAAATGGAAAACTTTTTTACAGGCGGCTTTATGGTTCGCAGCAACAAACCAAGCAGCGAATCTCACAATATTGAACACATCGAAGACAAACAGGTTGAAGCAGAACTCGAAAAAATCGCACAAGAAGTTCGTAAATGTTCTAAATGCGGACTGGGTTCGCTTCGCACCAATGCCGTGCCGGGCGAAGGCAGCCCGAATGCCCGCATCGTCTTTGTCGGCGAAGGCCCGGGGGCAGATGAAGATGCTCAGGGCAGGCCTTTTGTCGGAAGAGCGGGGCAACTGCTTGATAAAATTATAGCAGCTATGGGACTTAAACGCAGCGATGTCTTTATCTGCAATGTGCTCAAGTGCCGTCCCCCGGATAATCGCGACCCTCGGCCGGAAGAAATCATAAGCTGCATGCCTTACCTGCAAAGACAAATTGAACTGATAAACCCGGAAATTATCGTCGCTCTCGGCGCACATGCGGCAAGAAGCCTCTTAAACAATAATATGTCTATAGGCCGGCTACGCGGCCAGTTTCACGAATACTATACCGGTATCGGCCGCCCATCCATAAAACTTATGGCGACATACCACCCGGCATACCTGCTGCGGAATTATTCTGATGACAATCGCAAGAGGGTCTGGGAGGATATGAAAAAAGTCCTTGCTGAACTTGGCCTGCCTGTACCTAAAAATCAGAAACATCAGAGCAAATAATTTACGCGCGAGGTACCTGCGTGATTTGTTTTTCCAATTCGACAAGGACGGCTTTCATTTCAGGGTCGGCTTTTTTCGCATGCTCTATCTTTTCACATGCGTGCATAACGGTTGTATGGTCGCGGCCGCCCAAATGACCCCCGATTTCCTCAAAACTGTGCCTGGTCAGATTTCTCGCAAGATACATGCAAACCTGACGCGGCTCAGTGATGCTTTGACTTCGTTTTTTGCTTTGCAAATCCGCAAGACGAACATTGAAATGTCTTGTCACAACTTCAGTGATGTCGGCAATTCTAATGTGCCTGACCGCCGCCTCTATTTGCCCCTCTAATGCCATTTTTGCCAGCTCAAGCGTAATTTTCTTGCCTGTCGTTGTTGCAACCGCGTAAAGCGTGGTCAGCGCCCCCTCAAGTTCTCTGATATTTGCATGAACCTTGTTTGCAATGTACTCCGCTATATCCTTTGAAACAGTCAGACCGCGAAGATGGGCTTTTTTCTGAACGATTGCCACCCTTGTCTCATAGGTCGGCGGGTCGATTCTTGATACCAGTCCCCAGTTAAAGCGACTGATAAGGCGCTCTTCCAGTGACGGTATTTCTGTCGGAGAGCTGTCTGCGCTCAGGATGATTTGTTTGCCGCCATTATAAAGGGCGTTAAAGGTATGGAAAAACTCCTCCTGACTCTGTTCTCTCTCTCGCAAAAACTGAACATCGTCTATAACAAGTGTATCTACGGTGCGAAATTGCCTTTGGAATCCGGAAAGGTCACCTTCTTCTATCGCACTGATAAATCGGTTTACGAAATCTTCACAGCTTAAAAACTGGATGACCGCTTTTTCGAATTTCCTTTTTGTCTCACTGCAGACAGCATGCAAAAGGTGCGTCTTGCCCAGGCCTGAATTACCGTAAAGGAAAAGCGGATTGTAAGTTTTTCCAGGCGATTGACTTACCGCCACACAGCTTGCATGCGCAAGACGATTGCTCGGGCCAACCACAAAATTATCAAAGGTGTAATCCGGATGAAGTTTTGGCTCGAAACTGCCCAAAACTGACTTGCGGGACGGCTTTTTATTAGTATCGATATTGAAATCCACAGAAACCAGATGTCCGGTTATCTGCTGGGCGGCACGCATGAAGCTGTTCTTGCAATTATCACGTAAATATTGCACAGTCGCCTCATCGGGACATCCGATTTCCAGTGACCCGCCGTTCAGATGCCTGACCGTCATGTTATCGAACCACTTGCGGGTATTCACAGGGTCAAGTGCTTTTGCACGTTCAACTATATCAGCAAAAATATTTTCAACTTCCCGTACTGACAAAACATACTCCTTTGCGAATTATTGTTCCCTGCAAACAGCAATTGCCCATTTTTAAACGCCTTTGCCGGAATTTTATCACAGCAAAAACAGACCGCCTCCTTTGATTGAACAGATACCATCCGTGGTAAAAAACAGTGTTAAAGACTCTAACTTGACTAACCGTTTTTGTCAAAGAAAATTATTCGCTTTCCGCACAAAGCGAAGTGATTCATACAGCCGACACAGTACAATTTATAATCGTATTTATGCTGCAGGATTTTTCCCGGCAGCATTACTCAAGTCGTTTTTTTATTCTACTTGCCGCCGGGACCCCCACCTCCTCCCATCATCATCTGAAGCATCTTCTGCGTATCAGCGTCATCCACGCCAGGCATTGTCGGACCAGTCGGACGACCACCGCCGGCATCACGTTTGCTGCCCCATTCCCGCAACGGCTTCTTCGGTTCTTTTTCGGCTTTTGCAATGTCGTCATATTTGGCCTGAAGTTCGAGAGGCCAATATGTCCTTTTAATAGCAAGATGTGCTATATTCAGGTTGTCCAAACTATACAGCATATCAAAATAATATCTTTCAGACAGGTTTTTCCCGCCTGTCCATTCCTTTACTGGACCTCTCGCATCCACCAAAACCGCATTGGTTGAATAATTAATCTCCTTGGGCACCGTAATATCCTTTTCTTCCTTACTTGCCGTATACTTAGAAGCCGAACCTATGACCTCGCCCGGACTGACCATAAAGTCCTTGGAGTACCAGTAACCAAGAACATAACGAGCAACCTGAATCGTCACGGTCCTGGCGGCCTCCTGTACTTCCAGCGGGAACAAATACATGATTCCAGGTACTTCCACCGGCTCGGTTTCATCTGAAAAATCACTCCACAAAACAACGGCATTATTCAGTGATTCATCCTCCTGGCTGACTTGATTTGTACCTGCTATCGGGTTAAATACCCCTAACCGAATTCTATACTTATAGCTCCCGCCGGGCCTGACCGTATCATCATATGCCCAAAAAACAAGCGGTTCATTCATATCAGACATATTAGTCTTGTCCGTAATCAAAAGGTCATTGAATCTCCCTTCAATATCTTTTGCCGACTTGGAACTATCCTTGCTTTTCGCCGTCCGGCCTTTTTCCTTCTCCTTTTCACGATCTTCCTTGGCCTTCTTTCTTGCTGCTGAATCGCTCTTGCGCAAAGAAGGGCTCTTTGGGGACGCCGCCGAAGTTGGTTTCGTAGACATACCGCCTCCAGCACCGCCCATCATTTGCATCATCCTCATCATATCGCTGCTGCCGGAGGTATCGCCGGTTGACTTTGTTGTTTTCTGCGTTTTACCGGATTCACGTTTGGCTATCGCGTCATCACGCTCTTTCTGGCGATCCTTCCCTACCGTCTCTTTAGCTTCACGCTTTTCCTGTGCCTGTGCATTCAGTTGATTCTTAACATATTCTTTGTGAAGCCAGGGCGGATACCATTCCTCCTCTGCGGAAGCAATCTGATATGATTTCGGCTGCAGAAGGTCCGCCTTGACTGCGGGAATGTTGAATTGAAGCATACGCACCTTTATTCCGCCGGCAGGCAGCTGCTCGACATCTTCTATTACTTCCAACATATTCTTATTGCGGTCTATCTCCGCTCGCGGTACTGTCTGCCAGTCGCTCCAGCTTCCGTCGGCAAACTGATCCTGTCTTTGCAATTCTACGGCCGCAAAAACAGGCTGTGCAAGGCACGGGTCTCGCCATTCTTCCTTGACGCCCTTGCCCGCAAAACTTTCGTGGAAATTAGCATATAATCCTGAAACATCAAATCTTCCCTCGACCGTTACTAAATCAAGGTCGTTGGGCTCACTGTTTTCTTTACTGTATTCGTGCTCTTCATCGACAACCCCGGTCGGCATATACGCTACAGCACGGATATGCTCGGCTGATGCATCGTCGACTTGACCCATCGAAGGAATACGATATTTGCCGTGGATGACCACGTCGCCAAGAAGAGCTGGCTGAGGCGGGTAAAGATTGCCGTCGATACTCCTTGCCGCCAAATCAAGTTTGGCAAGAAAATCGCTGATTCTCGACTTCGGTGCCGGCTTAGGTTCAGGCGGCTGCTCAAGCTTATATTTCAAAGACTCCGCTTCATTGACAATGTAAGTATCTATCTTACCTGGACTGAATTTCTTATTGTCAAATTCGACGTAGTTCGGACTTATCAGGACACGTGTTATCAAAAGCCACAAACTCACAATTCCAATTATGGCAAAAACCATTTTTTCTATATGTTCTTCAAAAAAGTTGCCGCGTTTTTCACTCATTTGATATTTTTTCCCGTTTCAGACTTGGTTAATTCTTTAGTTGATACTGGCCTGATTGCATCATAACCACTCTTGTTAAAAACATATTCGCACACCAGATCCAGTTTTACCACCGCATCATTGCCGTAGCGGTAAAGCTGATGTTCCTTGCTTTCCCTGGTTATCGGCGACATTTTACTGTCTAAAATCGTTATCTGGTTATGCTTAAAAACCGA
>Ga0315294_10004888_pt1 | contig 14701 bp, 9 predicted proteins | sample YL17G13_40_MG_FD_203626 | JGI IMG/M metagenome (GOLD analysis project Ga0315294, IMG submission 203626) | Sediment microbial communities from Yellowstone Lake, YNP, Wyoming, USA - YL17G13_40 | ecosystem: Environmental > Aquatic > Freshwater > Lake > Sediment | place: USA: Wyoming | collected... | reverse complement strand
CGAGGGGCTCGTTCTGGCCTATTGGCGGGGGGATGACGAGCAGACGGCCGTCTTGAGTGCCGGGACCCCATACTGTTTCCGGTACAACGAGAACGACCGGATTCAAATTTACCCGGGCTCGCATATGAGGACTGATGTCCAGGACCTGGCGCCCTATCTCCCCACGCCCCCAGCCGTCGTGAAGAAAATGCTGGACATGGCCAAGGTCGGCCGGGCCGACGTTCTGTACGACCTCGGCTGCGGCGACGGCCGCATCGTGATTCTGGCCGCCCATAAATACGGAGCCCGGGGCGTGGGCGTGGACATCGACCCTCAAAGAATCCGGGAAGCCGAAGCCGCGGCCCGCCGGGCCGGAGTGGAACGCCGGGCGGAGTTCCGTGTGGAGGACGCCCTGAAGACGGATTTTTCCAAGGCCACGGTCCTGACCCTATATCTTCTCCCCGAATCGAACACTCTGCTGAGGCCGCGCCTGGAGACCCTGCTCAAGGCGGGCGCGCGCGTCGTGTCCCACAACTACTCGATCAGCGGCTGGGAGACCAGGCAAGTCGAATCGACCAAGCTCGTCGATTCGGCCGGCGCCGAACACACCATTTTTCTCTATCGAAAATAAGTCCGCTTCCTATCGATCCGAATAAAAAAGGCTTTGGGCAGGGGGCAGGTCAAGGAGATCGCTCAAAACACGGGCTTGAAGAAAGAGCCGTGGCGGAAGCTCTGTCCAAACTCCTCCCCGAAGTCGTGAACCAATTGACGCCCAAGGGATCCATCGAACCCAACTCAGCGCGCCGCGCCGAGGGGCGAATCATTATCCTGTGCGGCGACCTGGAAAGCGTTGAGCAGTTCAGACAGGCGGCTCCCGACAGAATATGGGCTGGACCATCCTATGGCATCCCTGGCCTCGATATCGAAAAGCTGCGGGCGCTCTATGAATCCGGCCGGCTGAGGATCATGGGAGAAGTGTGCGCCCAATACGACGGGCTATCACCGTCCGATCCCGTTCTGGACCCGTACTTCGCCCTCGCCGAATCGCTGGATATTCCCGCCTGCATCCACATGGGAATGAGCTTCCCGGGCATCACTCAAAGCAGCCCGAAATTCAGAGTGTCAGTCGGGAATCCGCTCCTGCTTGAGGAGCTTCTCAATCGTCATCCCAAACTGAGGGTCTGGATTGCCCATATGGGCTTTCCCTATCTTGAAGCGACGATCGGGATCCTGAATGTCTATCCCCAAGTCTACGTTGACACCTCGGCCATCGATTGGCTCGAGCCGGGTTTCACCTCCTATCTCAGGGAGCTCATCAAGTACGGTTTTGCGAAGCGAATCATGTTTGGCTCCGATCAAATGACCTGGCCCGATGCGATCGGAATGGCTGTCGAAGCGATCGAGAAGGCGGACTTTCTCTCCGCAGAGCAGAAGCGGGATATCCTTTACAATAATGCGGCGAGATTCCTTCGCCTGACGCCGGAGCAGATCGCCAAACATAACGAGGCCCCGACGAAGTCATTTTAATGATTGGGGCGGCCTTGCGTCTCTTGTCGGGTTGAGCTGATTCGCAGTCTCTGGCCGAGAGCAAGCGCCGCGCTTTCCAGAGTCTATGCCGATGCGAGTCGCATCTTTCCTTGACACTCCTGAAAAACCGGCGATATAGTCTTCCCCGGAGGGAAGGGAGCTCCTATGTCCATGAAACATCCGTACGGAAATGAATTTCGTATCTTAAGGACCGAGACGAGGATCGAGGGGCGGAGGACCGGGGCGATCCTCCTTGGACGGACGGTCAGAACACCTCGCCTCCTCGCGGTGCTTGGCCTGGCGGTCATTCTCTGTTCGGCAGGGCTGGGCGGCAAGGCCTCCTCCGTCAAGAGCGCGGATCCGGGCGCCTTGCTGCCCGACGGCCGCGAGTTTGCCTCATGGGAGATGCCGTGTCCGTTCACCCGGACTTATTACGTGGACAACCGGAACAGCCGCGCTTCGGACTCGAACTCCGGCACGGAGGACCAGCCTTTCCTCACCATCAACAAGGCCGCCCAGGTCCTGCAGCCGGGGGAGCGGGTGGTCGTCATGACGGGCGTCTACCGCGAGCGCGTCGACCCGGCGCGCGGCGGGACCGGCCCGGACAAGATGATCAGCTATGAAGCGGCGCCCGGGGCGACGGTCGTGGTCAAGGGATCGCGGCTGGTGAAGACGGGCTGGCGGCCGTCCGTCGGTTTCAAGCCCGGACCGGGCGCCGCGGACCGGTCCCAGGCGAGGATCTACGAACGCCGCCTGGACGACATCGACTTCCAGGGCTATAACCCCTTCGGCATGGCCAGCATCATGCAGAACCGGGTCTACCTCAAGCCCAAGCCGGAGGAGCTGTGGCGCCATCTCAAGCGCCGCGGCATGGTCTTCGTCGACGGCCGGCGCCTCGAACAGGTCGAGCTCTACCAGGACCTCGCCGGCCGGGACGGCGCGTTCTGGTGCGAGCATGACGGCCGGGCCATCCACCTCCGGCTTCCCGGCGACGCGGACCCCGCGGACCACGAGGTGGAGTTGGCCGTCCAGGAACAGGTGTTCGCCCCGAGAACCCGCGGACTGGGCTACATCCGGGTCCGGGGACTGGCCTTCGAGCACGCGGCCAACGCCTTCCCGGTCCCCCAGCGCGGCCTGGTGTCCATGAGCCGCGGCCACCACTGGATCATCGAGGATTGCCTCCTCCGGGAGGCCAACGGTGTCGCCCTCGACATCGGCGCCCAGGATTGGGACATGGAGCATCCGGCGGAGATAGGCCGGGCGCTCGTCCGGCGCAACCATATCGACCAGGCCGGGGTGTGCGGCATCGCCGGGATGGCGGTCCAGGACACGCTCCTCGATTCCAACCTGATCGAGCACATCGGCTACCAGGACGTGGAACTCGCCTGGGAGACCGGCGGGATCAAGCTCCATGCGACCAAGAACTGCCTGCTCCGGCGCAACGTGATCCGGCACACGATCCACGCCGAGGCCATCTGGCTCGATTACGAGAACGCGAACACCCGCATCACGGCCAACGTGATGGGCGACAACCTGGAGACTCTGCGGGGCGGGATCTATCTCGAGGCCTCGCACGAGCCCAACATGATCGACAACAACATCATCTGGAAGTCGACCGAGGGGGCGGGCGGAGGGTCCTACAACATGCCGGGGCACGGCGGCTGGGGGATCACGGTCGACGGCACGGACGGGACGGTCATCGCCCACAACCTGATCGGCCTGAGCCAGGACGCGGCCGTCAAGTTCCGGAACATCGAGAGCCGGATCGTGACGGGCCGGGGCGGAACCACCCGGGGCAACCGTGTGCTGAACAACATCTTCTATCGGTGCGGAAAGGCCATCGATCTCTCCAACCGCGACAACTTCGCCGACGGGAACCTTTACACCAAAGATTGGGGCGGGACTAAGGATGAGGAACAGTCCGTCGGCCGCGGATTGAATTGGATCCCGGACGATGGGGCGACTTTGCGGCTCGACCTGCCGGCCTGGCAGAAGTTCTTCAGGTTCGACATGAACGGGGCGTATGCCGACATGGCCGTCGACGTTGACCTGGACGCCCTGGTCATGACCTGGTCGGTCCCGGGTCCTGTTCGGCAATTCCCGGCCGGGAAACATTTTGCGGAGGACCTGCTCGGCAAGGCCGTAGGCCCGGCCCGCAAACCCGGCCCGCTGGCGCTCGTTCCGGAATCGCCGGCCCGGGTGCCGATCGATCCCCGACGCTAATTAAAAGAACCCCGCCCGCTTCAGGGCCTCCTGTGAGATCCTGTTCGACGGGCCGTCGCCCCGGGAAACGCAGACCGCGACCTTGTTTTCCGTAGCTTCGACGAGCTCGGCGATGTCCTTGTGGCTGAATCCCGGACAGAGCAGGATGGACTCGATCTGCTTTTCCCGGTACAAGCGCTTGCTGACCTCCAGGGCCTCGGCCTGGTTCTTGACGATGACGACGTCCAGCTGGTACTTGCCCGTGTCTATGAAGCAGTGGTGTTTGTCCTTGTCGGCGTCCGGGGCGTGGGCGAGAAAGAGTGTCTTGAAGGCCATGGTATTTTCCTCCGACATCGATGATGTCGCAAATGCGATATTTTTTCAATCCCGGATCTCTGCTGAATTTGGCCGGAAATCTGGCTCTACCCGACCCGGAAATCTTTGAATTCAATAATATATTGACGCTCCGAACCTGACGGGGCTATCATCTAGGCAACGAGACATACAGGTAGGGGGCCTCAGGTCATCGATGTTCGTCCTCATTCTCCTTCGTCAGCCGGTCTCGACGAAAACGGGTTGAAGCCCGTTTCCGGGATACAACCGCGTCCTTCGGTTGGATGGAATCCGTCGGCGGCCGACGGCTGTCCGAGCGCGGAAGCAGAGCCGCCGGGCGGAGCCGTAAGATCGGGTGATAGGGAGGGTCTCATGAGAAAGCCAGTATCTTTCTTGGCGTATATTTTTCTGTTAACCGCGGGCGCTCTGAACGGTGTGCCGGCGACGCGGACCATCGAGTTCGACACTAATCAAGTCACCCAGCCCGATATGGCCGTCACACCAGATGGGCAGACTCTGATCTTCACGATGCTCGGTCATCTATTCCGTTTGCCGGTCGCTGGCGGCAGCGCCGAACAGCTCACCTTCGGTCCCTACTACGATACCGACCACGCCATTTCGCCCGACGGCGCTCGCATTGCGTTCGTCTCGGACCGAGACGGCAGCGGAGGCAACATCTTCATTCTGGACCTTGCCTCAAAACAAATATCGCCGCTGACGAAGGAGATTCGTGCCGGGCGTCCCGCGTGGTCGCCCGACGGGCAATCCATCGTCTTTCTGAGCTATCAGCGTGGGGGGCGAAGTTCAGCCCCGTCGGTTGTCCGGCGTATCTCCCTGGAGGGCGGCGAATCCGTAACCATCAGCTCTCCTGAACGTTACTTTCGCTCGCTCTTCTTTTTACAGGACGGCCGCCTATCCTGGACACTGGCTGAGTATGACAGCAAGACCTCAGAGCGAGTCACCCGTGTGGAAGCAGTCAATATTCAGGGAATCGCAGCGCCCCTGGCCACCCTCGAGGGTGCCGCAGACCGCGTTGTGGCCGGCCCCGCCGGAGACGGTCTCTACGTCCGCCGCATGGGACCCGGCGGCATGGGGCAAGTTCAGGACGAAATCGTCTTCCAGCCCGTTCCCGCCGGCGAGGCAAGATCGATCCTGCCGGCCAGCGGCGCTTCCGGGGCGGCGCGTCCTCGTTTCGCCGTGTCGCCGGACAACATGGCGCTGTACTTCGGCCAGGCCGGACGGTTGTGGAAGGTCTTGCTTCCCGGCGGAGCGCGTCTCCCCATACCTATGAAAGCCCATGTCAAGCTCGAGGTCGAGGCCATCACGCCGCCGCCCGCAGTCCAGATGCGCTCCTCGACGGAGCCCCGCTGGATCATGACCCCGCGCCTCACTCCGGACGGCAAGACACTCATTTTCGGCGCCGCGGGTTTCCTTTGGCGGCAGCCGCTCGCTGCCGGCGGCCAAGCGGAGCGTATTTCGAGCGGGGACGTTTATGAAGACGGACCGGCGCTCTCCCCGGACGGCAGCCGGCTGGCGTTTGTCCGGGCCCGGGGGATTCTATCCTCGCTCATAGTTTACGATCTAAAAACCAAGCAGGAGCGCACCGTCGCCTCGGGAGCGGCCTACCTTGGACCCGACTGGAGCCGCGACGGAAAGAGGCTGGTCTTCGGCGAGTTCGGAAGCGAGGGAAGCCGTATCGTTTCCCTGTCTCTTGCCGACGGCCAAAAGCAACAGTCTCTCGAGTTCGGAATGTGGTCCCCGACCCCAACGATTTCCGCCGACGGCCGGTGGCTGTTCTACTCGTCGGATAAGTCCGGGATAGGGGAACTGTATCGCCTCTCGCTGACGGAAAAGAGCAAGGAGGAAATGATCACCCGTCTTTCGCGCCACGTGAGCGACGGACGGATCTCCCCGGACGGAAAGTGGCTGGCCTTCCGCCGCAACAAGGAGATCTGGATCGCCCCCTTCGGCGGTACCCCCATAACGGATGATCGTGTCCGCCGGTTCAGCCCGGAAGGGGGGGATTCCTTTGTCTTCACTCCCGACAGCTCGGCCTTGATCTATTCGGTCCGCAACCATGTCTGGCGGCAGCCCGTCGCGGGCGGTGAGCGCAGGCAGATCCCGGTGCGGCTTGAGCTCCCGCACCCGGCGTCCGTTCCGCTCCTTCTGCGCAACGTGCGCGCGCTGGATTTCAAATCGGGCGGCTTCGGTTCGCCGACGAGCCTGTTTATCGACCAGGGCAGGATCGCCTGGATCGGTCCAGAGAGCACTCATGGCATTCTCTCCCCCGTGGAGGTGATCGACTGCGCCGGACGGTTCGCGATTCCCGGCCTGTTAGATTTTCATGTCCACGCCGATCGAGTCAACGAGGCATCATTCATCGCTTATGGCGTCACTTCGGCGCGCGACGTGGGCGGCTCCATCTCCTGGTTCAACACCGCGAAAGACCGGAGCGAGACCACGTCCAGCCCGATTCCGCGCTTCTTTTTTTCAGGAGAGATCTTCGAGGGGGAATATCCCAGTTGGGGCGACGGATTTCTTCAGGTCTACGACGAGCCGAGCGCCCGCGAATGCGTGCGCCGATTCAAGGAATGGGGCGCCGATTTCATCAAGATGTACCCCTCCCTGCCCTGGCCGCTGCAGCATGCCGTCGTGGAGGAAGCGCGCCGGCTCGGTCTGCCCGTCGCGGCTCATGCCGTCACTACGGAGGAAATCACAAAAAGCATCACCTGGGGCTGTTTGTCCGTGGAACACAGCAGCAGCGAACATGCGTATGGAGATGTCCTCCGGATGTTTGCCCTTTCCGGTACGCGTTGGGATCCGACGCTGGCGGTCATGGGGGCCGATGCCTTGCTCCTGCGCGATGAGCCGGAGAAACTCTCCGATCCGAAGTTCCGGGCGTTCACACCGGAGCGGAATATCCAGGAGGCGCTGTTCGGCAGCTACGAGAGAAATGTGGGCGATGCGACTCTGCGGGGAAATGTAACCAATTTGCTGGCCCGCGTCGGCGAGGCCTACCGCCTCGGCGTGAAACTCAACGCCGGCACGGATCCCTCGAACCCGGAGTGTTTCTATGGCCCATCGCTCCACTGGGAGCTGGCGAGGTTCGTGCAGGCGGGCCTGACGCCGATCGAAGTTTTACGGATGGCGACTGAAGAAGCCGCGGAAGCGGTCGGCGCCGCCGACCTCGGAACTCTAGCGCCGGGCAAGCTCGCTGACATTGTATTGCTTACTGCCGATCCCCTGCAGGACATCCACAACACCGAGGTGATTTGGCGCGTCATCAAGGGCGGCCGTCTCTTCGATCCCGATAAGCTGAGCGCGCAATCGAAGGCCGGCGCTGCCGGTGAGTCTCAAGCGAGCCGAAATCAATAGGCACACGGGAGGTTACCATGAAAAGCGCGAACCAATATTCCCGTCGTGAGTTTTTCGCCAAGGCCGCTGCATTTTCGGCCGCAATCCCCTTTATGGAGCTTGGCTCTGAGCCCGGGCCCCCGCCCAAGCGCGGCATGCGCCTTGATGACTTGCCGTTTTCTTCGGCCGTCGATGTGGCCCAGGCGATCCGCCGCGGTGAAATCTCTTCGCTTGAGTTGACTGAACTCATGTTCAAGCGCATCGATTCGATCAATCCGCGCATCAACGCCGTGGTCACTCAGATGCGAGAGGAGGCGCTCGCGCGCGCCAAGGAAGCAGACGCGGCCCGCGCCAAGGGCAGGTTCTTCGGACCGCTTCACGGAGTGCCAATCACCATCAAGGATGCCTTTGACGTGAAGGGCGTCCGAACGACCTTCGGCAATCCTGCTTTCAAAGACCACATCCCTACGAGGGATTCAGCCGTGGTCGAGCGTCTTCGCCGCGCCGGCGCCGTCCTGCTGGGCATGACCAACGTGCCGTTCATGCTCTCCGATTACCAGAGCTACAACGACATCTTCGGGCAGACGAACAATCCTTGGGACCTCTCCCGCAGCCCGGGCGGCTCGACGGGCGGGGGCGCCGCGGCGCTCGCCGCCGGCATCGGCTACCTCACGCCGGGCAGTGATATCGGCGGTTCCATCCGCGGCCCGGCGCACTTCTGCGGCGTATGCGGCCATAAACCGACGCTGAATCTCGTTTCTCTTCGGGGACACATGCAACTGTCTTCAGATGATTTTAGCGAGCCGAACTATCTCGCCGTGGCTGGGCCGCTGGCCCGCTACGCCAAAGATTTGAAGCTGGCCCTGGAGATCCTTGGAGGTCCTGATGACGACGAGGCGGTAGCCTATCGCTGGAAACTTCCCCCGCCGCGGCGGCAGCGTCTGAAGGATTACCGTATGGGCTACATGCTCGACGAGAAGCTCTGCCCGTTGTCCTCCGATGTGCGGACGGTGCTGGCCGATGCCGTGGCTGCGTTGAGCAAAGCCGGTGCGATCCTGACCGAAGGCTGGCCTCCCGGAGTGAATCCCGTGGCGGAGGACCGAAACTATGAATTCCTCCTGAGTTCCTTTTTCGCAGACGAAATGCCCGACGAGAAGCTCGCCGAACTGCGGGCCAGGGCGGACAAGCAGGATGGAAGCTGGGAAGCCCTCACCGCGCTGGCCCAGGCTGGACCCCATAAGAACTTCATTGCCGCGCGGAGCCAACAGATGAGGGCGCGCGCGACCTGGCAAGATTATTTTCACACCCACGATGCCTTTCTCTTGCCGACGTCCTTTGTGCCGGCCTTCAAACATGACCACCGGCCTTCTTGGAAAGACCGAGTGCTGGTAACTCCCGAAGGCCCGCGACCTTATTACGATCTATGGTTTTGGATTTCCTTTGCTACCCATACCGGTCATCCCGCTACGGTTGTGCCTGTCGGGTTGACGGATGAAGGGCTCCCGGTCGGTATGCAAATCATCGGGCCGTACTTGGAGGATGCCACGCCCATTGATGTGGCGATAAAAATTGAGGAAGTCCTTGGCGGCTTCCATCCGCCCAAGGGCTTCTGAGAGGAGGACTTTCATGAACTCAAGAAAAATTCGGCTGTTATTGTGGACGGGTGTGATGGTGTTTTGTTTCGTTAGTATGACCAGCTGTCGCCGCTCCGGCAATGCAGGCCGCGCGGCAGCTGAAGCGGCGTCTCCGTGGACGCTGACCATAGCCCCGCCCATCAATCATTATGATGTGGTCGCCCGTGAGCCGATGATCGTGGAGCATCCCGACGGCACGCTCTTCGTGAGCGGGTACGGAGCGGCGCACATAAGCGGGAAGAAAACGGATGAACCGACCCTCTGGAAGAGCCGCGACGGAGGGACGAGCTGGACCCGGGTCAATGTCGGAACGCCGGCGCAGGGAGCGGCCGGAAACTCGGATGTGGATCTGGCCGTGGCGCCCGACGGCACCCTTTATTTCGCGACGATGGTCTTTGATGGGGAGAAAGGGGAAGGCAAGCAGATCAGCATGGGCGCGAGTAAGGACGTAGGCGCGACATGGAAATGGGCGCTGATATCCAAAACCCGGTTCGATGACCGACCATGGGTCAAGGTGGCGCCTGACGGCACGGCTCATGTGATCTGGAACGACGGTGCGGGCGTATGCTATGCCTCAAGCCGGGACCGCGGCCTCACCTGGACGGAACGGGATAGGGTCAATTCCAAGGGCGGTTCGAGCCACCTCGCCGTGGGCCCGAACGGGGAGATCGCCGTGCGGATAATCCCGCAATCCGCGTCCGGCTCTAAGTATGACGAAGGCGTCGACCTCATCGCCGTAAGCACCGACGGGGGCATGACCTGGACAAAGCATGAAGCCCCGGGTTTTCGCGAATGGAATCCGAGCTATTTTCCCGTCCCGCGCTGGGTGGAGCCGCTGGCTTGGGACGGCCGGGGCGCCCTCTATTCGTTCTGGACAAACCTGAAGGGAATCTGGCTGGCGCGCTCGACCGATCGCGGCGCGACCTGGAAGACTTGGCGGCTCAGGGAATGTTCTGAGCTGGCGTATTACCCTTATCTGGTCGCGCGCGGCCGGGGCGAGCTGGCGGCGACCTGGTTTGCGGGCTGGACCGGGACGTGGCATGCCCGTGTCGCACGTATCGATGTGGGCGAGGGCGAGGCGCCGCCCCATTTCGTCGAGTCGTCGCCGTTCCGGCCCGACAGCTGGCAGAGAAACAACCCTCAATGGCCGAATGATCCTCTGCCTCCCGATACTGCCGGCGAATATCTTGCGGTCTCCTTCCTGCGCAATGGCGGTTTGGTTGTGGTCAGTCCTATTCAGAATATGCGTGAAAAGCGCTATGGGTTCTCGCTATGGAAGGTCGAGGAGAGCCGTGTCGGCATCCGTGCGCGACTTTTCCAATAATTGATCGGAGACTTTAAGGAAAGGCATCCGCTGCAGTCTTAGTGTCTGGAGGGACCCACTTTCTTGAAATCGATAAAGCCCCGCTCGACATCGATGGCCATCAGTTGCACGCGAACCCGGTCGCCGACATCCAGGCCGCCGAATCCCTTAACCACTTTCCCTTCCACCGGCATTTGGAGGAGCCGCACCCAGGTGCCTTTGTCAGAAGCGCCCGTGACGATGGCCTCAAACCGTTCGTTGATTCTCGATTCAAGAAGAAGCGCCGCCGCGGACTTGTCGACCTGCCGCTCGACTTTGTCGGCAGCATCCTCTTCTTGGGTGCAGTGTTTCGCCAGGGCATCCAGCTCATCCTGGCGATAGGGCCAGGTATCGCCCTCGAGGGCGGCCTTCAGCAAGCGTTGGGTGATCAGATCGGGATAGCGACGATTCGGGGCGGTGGAATGGGCATAGTCCCTGACCGCGAGACCAAAGTGTCCAGGGGCCGTGTCGCCGGGACGCTCGGCCATGTATTCACCCGCTCCTAAGAGCTTGATGACCGCGAGGGACAAGTCGGGGAATCGAAGCGGATCGGCGGCTTTCTCCTTAAGGAGAAACGCGTCCAGCGCTTTTGGGTCCGGATGAGCGGGCAGCCTAAATTTGTGTTCCCCGGCAATCTCGACAATCCGGTCCCAGCGTTTTGGCTCACGGACCACGCGGCGGATGGACGGGAATTTTCTGGACGTCAGATACCGGGCGGTTAGGCCGTTGGCCGCGATCATGAAATCCTCAATAATGTCCGTGGCGCGGTTTTTGTTGTCGACTTCGAGATTACGGAGTTGATCGCCGTCAAAGATCGGTTTGGCCTTAATGGTTTCCAAACTCAGCGCCCCCTGGACATGCCGTAGATTCCTCAGACTCTGCGCGGCCCGGTCCTGCGTGCGCAGATTCTCGTCAAGCGCCCCGACGGCCGCGACGGCTTCCGGCACAGCTCCTTTCCCCTCCAGCCAGGCGGCCAGGCTGTTATAGGCCAGCTTCGCCTGATTGCGGACACGCGCTCGATAGATCTGAGAGTCCCGCACGGACCCGTCCGGGCCGATCACCATGTCAATGACGATGGAGAGGCGATCGGCCTGGAAGGCCAGCGAGGTGAGGTCGGTGGACAGCTTTTCAGGCAGCATGGGGAATATCAGGGCCGCGGTATAAACCGAGGTCGTATTGTGGCGAGCGTGATCGTCAAGGGCGGATCCTTTTTTGACAATCGAATCCACGTCGGCCACGGCCACAAGGATATTGACCTTGCCTCCGGGCATGACCTCGGCCACGGTCAGCTGATCCAAGTCGCGGGAGTCGTCGTTATCGATGGACGCCCAAAGAAGATGGGTGAGGTCACGAACGGCCTCACCCTTCGCGGCGGCGGGGGCCTGGATCTTGTCCAGTTCGGCGAGCGCTTCGGGAGAAAAGTCGGGGAGTAAGCCTCGTTCAATCATCGCTCGCCGGGCGATGCTCTGCAAAATGGCCCGGTGCTGTTTTTCACTCGCCCTGGTCGTGTTCATGTGATGTTCCTTTTAACGCCGCCTTGTTCTCGGTGCCTGTTGCGCCGCGACGCGTGTGACGTCGGATGGCCTCAGCGGGCGCATCCGGCCCAGTCCAACGCCCGACCCAGAATGGATTTTAGCCCCAACCGGCTGCCAACAAAAGTCCGGCATCCAGCGGCGTTGAAGAGATGTCGGCGGCGATCACCATCCATCGCCAAACGACTATATCGTTGTCATAGATGGCCGTCAAGAACGGGAAAATGGCCGCGTTCGTATCGCTTCCAAAAAATGAGCGAGCGGATGGCCGCAACGCCCGCCATCAAGACTAGGATGGATGCCGATCTAAGGGGTAAAGAAGCAGGAAAAGATTTGGCCGTCAGTATATTTTAGGGAAATAATTTATCGCTGGGCGGAAGCCGCCGGCTTTTTAAACTCGACCCACAGACCGCAGAGGCAGGCGTCGTCGCTGGATATCTCAAACTGGCCGATCCCGGCCTCCCGGAGAATTTTGCCCATGCCCTCAAGACTCACTGTGAGTTCCTGGGGCGGCCCGAGCTCCCCCTTGTCCATTTTCTCTTTGATGAGATCCTTTTCATCCTGGGGCAGGAGTTTTCCCGTTCCCCCGCCGATAAAAGCCACCCCGCCCGGCTTGAGAATACGCCAGACCTCGCGGAAGGCTTTGACCTTGTCCGTCCAGAACATGAACGAACCTCGGCTGATGACCAGGTCGATGGACGCGTCGGCGAAGGGCATTTTCTGGACATCGCTCAAGACGGTCTTGACCTTCCGGGTCAAGCCGGCCTTCCGGATGTTCCGCTCGGCGATTTGTATGGCCTCGGGGTCGATATCCAGGGCTTTGATCTCAAGGTCTGTGATCTTGGCCAGCTCGATCGAAAGATACGCCCCGCCCGCCCCCGCGTCAACGCAGACGCCTTTGGTGATGCCGTAGTCCTGCTTGATCTGCTTGGCCAGGTAGGGATAGACATTCTTGAGAATCGTCCGGGCGATTTTGTCCATCGCCTCGGCCTGATTTTCTTTGGCTTTTTGTCCGGCGGCAGCGGAGGCGACGGCCATCAGAAAGATGGCGACCGTTTTGAGGATTCTCGGCCGGGACGATTTATTTTTAATGGAGTCGCGTCTCATTTGTCTAAGAAGATCTCCCTGGTGATCAGATGGCCGGCCGAGATGATCTCGCAAAAATAGATTCCTTCGGAAACCCTGTTGTTGGATTCATCCCGCTGGTCCCATGCGGCTTGATAATAGCCGGGCCAGTAATCGTCATCAACCAGCGTCCGGATTTTCCGCCCCTGTTGATCATAGATGGTCATGGTGAGCTTCCCGGCATACGGCGTGAAGTAGGTCAGGTCGACGGTCTGGCGAGATGTCGGTTCAACCACAAGCTCAATCCGGTCCTGGGTGATCTGGGGGATCTTCCTTCTCCAATCCTCGACGAAAGTCGGCGTGCGGTCAAATTTCAGGGCGTAGCCCAACTGGGCGACCAGGGAAAAAGTCCGCCCTGAATACCACATCTTGTAGATCGTTCGTCCCAGACCATCCCGGTCCGTTTCGAGAAGCACACGGGGGCGATAGATCTGGAAATTGTCCCAGGCGCCGGGCGAATTCGTTGTGAGCAGAACGGGATTTTCAGGGTCCCTCTCCCAGCGGATGCCGTCGGAGGAGGTCGCATGTCCGATCCATGCCACTCCGTAAGGCTTTTTCCAGCCTTTGTACCACATGTGGTAGGTCCCGTTGATGAGGTGAACATCCGGTTCGTCCACGCTGTAGCCGTCCCATTGAGTGGGATCGGCGGGAATAAAAATCGGATTGTCCGGATGCTTGGTCCAGTTAATGCCGTCCGCAGAGGTCGCATAGCCGAGTAATGATTTATCGTTGTTGTAATCGTAGCTGGCGTACCACATCTGATAGCCGGTCTCGCTCTTGATGAGGCACTGTCCTTCGATGTTCGTCCCTTCCCAAGGGTCGGTCACAGTCATCATCGGGTTTCCCGGATACTTGGTCCAGTCGATGCCGTCCGGAGACGTCGCATAGCCGATCCCGTAGATGCCGTTGTACCCGCCCACATACCAGATTTTGAAGAGCTGTTCCGCCTCGTCGAAAAGGACTTCATTGCAGATGAGGATCCCGGCGTCCCAGGAGCCCGCGGGTCCCAGCCTGAGGACGGGGTTTTCAGCGTGTTTTGTCCAATTGATGCCGTCCGGCGACGTGGCCAGCCCGATCTGGCAGTGCAGGTCTTCCGGCGTCCCGCAATACCACGTCATGTATTGACCGTTGTAGTAGCCGATGGACTGGCAATCCGCGGATTTTTCTTCCCAAGAGCCGGCGGGCCCGGGCGACAAAACGGGATTCTGGAAGTACTTATTCCACTGGTATCTGTCGACTTTGCCGGCCATAGCCTCAGAAAATGCTTTCTGCTCCTTGGCCAGCTCGGCTTCATACTTGGCATATTCCTTGAGCGCCTGCGCCTCGGGCAGAAACCTCCATCTCATTTTTCCGTGGCAAGGAAAAGATTGATGAGAGGAAACAAGGAGTATGACCAGGAAAACAAGAGCTGACAAATGGACCGGATGCTTCTTTTCGAGCATGTGGATATTTCTAGCAGAGTACGTATTCTGTGTCAAGGAACCGGCCTCGCAGCGGCGTCGACTTAATCCGGAAATGGACTCTAGAGTAAAATAACTTTACTTTTCCGCGAAAATTTTACTTTGCCGCGAAGAATCGACTCTCCTTCATGCCGAGCGGAAAGCCTTCGATCATGGTATGAATCTTGCTAACTTATAGGCGAATCCGATGAAATCCGTGATTTGTAGTCCCCG
>Ga0315294_10004887_pt1 | contig 14701 bp, 14 predicted proteins | sample YL17G13_40_MG_FD_203626 | JGI IMG/M metagenome (GOLD analysis project Ga0315294, IMG submission 203626) | Sediment microbial communities from Yellowstone Lake, YNP, Wyoming, USA - YL17G13_40 | ecosystem: Environmental > Aquatic > Freshwater > Lake > Sediment | place: USA: Wyoming | collected... | reverse complement strand
TTTTATTTTTATTCAGACTTATTTATTAGCAGGCAATTATTTCTTTTTCGGGTTCTTTTTCATGTGCAGGATTTCCCGTGCCTCTTCCACTGTGGCAACTTCGAAATCCAATTCATGGGCGATTCTTACAGCTTTCTCCACCAGCTGCGCATTGGATTTAGCCAGTTCGCCGTGGCCGATATAAATATTGTCCTCGAGACCGACGCGCACGCTATCAGCGCCAAGTATCATGGCCAGCGTGATCATGGGGTATTCGTCCTTACCGATGCCCAGCGCCTGCCACTTGGAGTTGGGGAACATCTTCTTGCCTTCTTCGGCGATATACATCAACTGCTTGGGTGTGGCCGGCTGTCCGCCGGCTATGCCCAGCGGGTAATCGAGGTGGAAGACCATGTTCCTGTCGAAAAGGCCTTCCTCGCATAGCCTCATCGTATTGTGCAGGTGGCTGACATCCCAGATTTCCAGTTCCAGACCCCAGCCCTTGTCCAGTGTGCCCTTAATGGCCTTTCTCTGGAACGGGGGTGTATTCCTGAAAGTGGAGAAACCATACTGGCCGAGCGAGAAATCAAATGTGCCCATGTTTACCGTGAGCATATCGGGCTCCGGCTTGATGTCCAGCAGGGCCAGTTTCTGTTCGTCGGTGGGCTCGATTATCTGGAAAGTCTTGAAGTCCAGCCAGACGCCGATGCCACCTCCTGCCTCGATAACGATGTCGCATTTATCGCGGATACGCTGGACCATGTCGCCCCACACTTTAATATCGGGGGTGGGCAGCATGGTTTTTGTATCCCTGGCGTGTATATGCACCAGTGAAGCGCCCGCATTGTATGACCGGTAAGTTTCCTCCGCTACCTGCTCTGGAGTGATAGGAAGATAAGGTGTCCTCTTGCCCATATCGGGCAGGTTGGGCGTGTCTGTGTGCAGCGTGTTAGACCCGATGGGGCATACCTGTATGATGAGTTTCTTCGCCATTTAATATAAATCCTCCTTTTAATTTAAAGTCTATTTTATATACGCTATGATTTTTTCAAATGCCTTGAGGTTATCGAAGCCAGGTGCCTTTTCACCTCCCTCGATTTGCTTGATTATCTGAGTTACCAGTTCATTGGCAGGAGTCTTCATACCTATCTCCCGGCCCTTTTTTACGACATAACCGTTCACGAAATCCACCTCGGTCTTACGGCCTTTTTCGATATCCTGCCACATGGAGGGCTTGGTGGCGCGGTGGTTGGCAAACCCTATCTCCATCAGCTTGGACGCATTGTCGAAATCGGCTCTGTTATGTACCAGGACAATGGACGGAGATATGCCCATCAGGTCGGCAAAATTGATCCCCAATGCCTTGCCCACTTCGTAGGTCTCGGTTATCACGGCCAGGGTGACCTTCCTGGCAAGTTCGTTGTCGATCACACTACCATAAGTCAGGCCGGCTACAGTGCCAACCCCGGTCAACGAGACCGTGATCAGAAGCTTCGTCCACCTGTCGCCGATGATGTTATCCGACACTTCGGTCGGGAAAGCTTTGGACAGAAGCGCTGCAGTTTCATCCACGAGCTTGCTCTTCCCGGTGGGCCACTGACCTATAATGAAACCACCTTCGGTGGTCTGGATCAATTGCCCCGGGCCCTTGTTGGTGCCTCCCCAGGTGATGCTGCATGCGATGGTCCGGGCCGCGCCGACAATCCGGGCGATAGTTTCTTCATTTATGCCGTTTTGCATGGATACCACGGGAGCCGACCTTGATACCGAAGTCAGTATAGAAGTAAGTGCTCTCTCCGTGTGAAGGCCCTTTACGGCCAGGAGGACTATATCCGCCCAACCTGCAAAATCTCTAACGGTGAACTCCTGCGGCAGCATAGCCTTCACCGGGATGGTGAGCTCCCTGAAGCCTGTGATCTCCAGTCCCTTTTTCATACCCTGAACATGTTCGCCGTCTGCATCCAGCACAACGACATTCTCACCTTTCTGGGTCAGAATGGCTGCCGTTATGCCGCCGATGGCCCCGCCGCCCACCACCAGGATATTTTTATAAGCCATAATTGGATTTTGCCTCCTTGCTATTTGGCGCTACCGGCTTTTAATACGTTTAATAACCTGCCATTTATTTGCTGCATGACTTCGTCAGCTGATTTCCCGTTGTAATCGTAAAATCCCTTGCTGGTTTTCATTCCGTAGTTGCTTGTTTCAATAAGCTTTTTCACGCTTGCTATCCTCGGGTCATTGTGCGCATTGGAGTCAAATGATGTTACTGCCTGCCAGATGACATCCAGGCCGATGAGGTCCATCGTTTTAAAAGGCCCCATTACGGAGTACCGCGGCCCGAGCGCTTCTGTGAATGCCCGGTCGATATCCTCCATGGAAGCTATGCCCATAGACAGGAAATTAAGCGCAGCGGCCATGATCGCCATATTACACGAGTTAATAAGATAGCCTGGTATGAACTTATTACAGACCAGCGGGCGTTTACCTGCCTTCTTCAACAGTTTGAGTGTTACCCTGAGAGTTTGCTCCGAAGTTTTAGAGCCGCGCGCAACCTCGACAAGGGGGATGACCTGCGGCGGGTTAATGAAATGAGTGAGGATTAGTTTGTCGGGCTTTATTGATCCTTCAGCTATCTCATCAATGGATAAAGTGGATGAGTTGCTGGCAAGGATTGCATTGGGGGGTGAAAGCCCCCCGAGCTGTTTGAACAGTTTCCTTTTCAGGTGCAGATCTTCGACAATGGCTTCTACTACGAAATCTGCATCTCTGACTGCCGAGGCGAGATCAGGCGCTACCTTGATTCTGGAGAGTATTTTAGCTGCCACTTCTCTGGTGCACAGCCCCCTGGTTAAAAACGTGTCCATGCTTGCTTTAATTTTCTTGTTTACACGCTTGAGTGCAGACCGGTCAACGTCATTGATAACTACAATGTGGCCGGACTGTGCAAAGACCTGGGCAATCCCGGGGCCCATAGTACCAGCACCGATGACAGCAATCTTACGTATAGCTTGCGGCTTCATGCCAATTATTAGTATCTCCTGCCCGGGTTTTGTACAAACCACTACATTGGCATTAGATACCCACTAGACCTTGTGTTTAAAGCTGGGGTTTCTTTACAAGCCCCCTCCCCTTTCTCACGTAATAGAGAACAAGTCCGATGACAATGGCTATGGCAAAGAGCCATACAGCCCATTGATTGTTGCTCTTGAACATAATGAAGATCAGGAGCAGCATGAATAGGATATTTAGTATGGCCGCAGAAAGCGCAGTTACACGTAAAAGCGTGGGACTGAACTTGTACCTGGAATTAGCGAAGATCTCCGGATGCTTTTTGGGCAGGTTATAAGCAAATAGAAGCACCATGGATACCATGAAGAGCAGGCCGAAGTTCAGCATAGCTCCGAGAATGGTGAAATCGGTGACAAAGAGGAGAATGATAACGCATAAAACGTAGGGCAGGGTTAATCCCCAGTGGGGAGTACCGTATTTTTGACTTATGTGAGTGAAGAAGTGCGGGAAGAAGCCATCCTCGGCAAATTTCATGGTATAACGGCCGGAGATTGTAAGCACTGCGTGCACTGTGGTAACACACGCCATAATCCCGCCGATAAGGAAGAATCCGTAGAGGACTCCGGGAAGGAAAGCCTGTGCCGGCGTGCTGAGATCACCTTTGGCAAAGGTTTTCACATCGATAACACCCACGGCCACTATTTCGATGAAGATGTAAAGTACCAGGACAATGAAAATACTGATAATCAATGCTCTGGGGATTGTTCTGTGTGCTTCTTTGACCTCATCGCCGAGCTCGATGCCAAAGAGACCTCCGGCGAGCAATGTATAAGCAAGCGCAGCTGCCGCGATGCAGCCCACAATTTGACCTAACAAAGGTGGCATATTGGGATTGGCCAGGTTTCCTGTGAAAAGAGGAGTGAAATTGGCGAAATTAACGTGGGGCAGTCCGAAGATAATGAAGACGAGAAGTGTCAGGATGAGAATAGCAGTCAATATAAATTCTATATACCCCGATGGCTTGATGCCCACTATGTTGATGATATAAAAAATGGTAACTGTAATGATGGCCACTACCTGTGACCAGGTTATGGGCAGGCCAAGTGCCATAGTAGCTGGCGGCACCCCCATCAATTTCATAAAAAAGTCTCCATTTGTGAGAGCAAATAACGGGAGGCCGCCGAGCGGCATGGCGACCAGGAGCACCATCACCCCTGCCACGGCAAGAGGGTAAGCAAAATTCTTGGCATACTGATAGCTTGCCGCAGTTCTGGGCACTGAAGATGTCAGGATCATATAAGGTATGAGGGCCAGTAATACCGGTAGAGCAGAAATTAGCTGGGCTATAAACAGGGAGGGACCTGTTTGGCCAGCCGCCTTTGATGTCAGCGAGAAGAGGGAACCACCTACGTTCAAGCCTATCATCAGGAAGATCAGCAGTAATAAGCCAAGCTCTTTTCTTAAAGTACCCTGGGCTGCCTGCGGTTCTGGGTTGTTCATGGTATGCTACTCCTCCTTCTATTTTAATCGCCAAACCTGATGTTATTGCGAGGGGATGTTAGCGTATTATACATTTTGTGCCACTACTGTCAACCGCCTGAAAATTAGCGTTAAGAAAAGGATCCGGCACCGTTACTTATATATCTGAAAAGCAGCCTCGAAGGCCGGAAGGCACTTCTGGATATCTTTTTCAGTGTGTACTCCCGACATGTAAACATGGCCCGGCAGAACTATTACGCCCGGGTCACTTAACAGCAGGCCGAGTCTTATCATAAGGTCGAATTCAAAGACGTCCAGTACGCTGCTCATATCGAACTGACCGGTCAGGCCGAAGTGCACCACGGTATAGGTGGTATGCGCTGCAACATTCATTTTAAGCCTGCCGGCTATTTCATTGATGCCTTTTGCCAGCTGCGCTGTCCTGGCGCGGGCATTTTGTATGTAATTACCTTTCTCTAGCTCCTCTATGAAAGCTATGCCGGCTGCCATGGCCAGCGGGTTGGCGCAGAACGAGCCCATGGGGAAGAGGGGCCCGAAGTGCTCGGCCCTGGGGTCGAGCGCCCCGACCACCGACATCACATCTTCCCTGCCTCCTACGGCGCCGATCGGGATACCTCCGCCGGCAGGTTTGCCCAAACATGTGAGATCAGGTGTAATTCCCAGTATCTCCTGTGCGCCGCCGATGGCAACCCTGAAACCGGTAGCAACTTCATCGAAAACCAATAAAACATTGTATTTCGTCGTCAGCTCCCTGAGCTCTTTATGAAAGCCCTCTTTTATTGGATAAGCGCCTGTTGAAGCGCCGAGCGGTTCCATGACCACGGCCGCTACCTGGTCCTTGTTATCCTGCAGGGCCTTTTCCACTGCACCGATATTGTTAGCCGGCAGGTTGATTAAATTGTCCCAGTGGTTGTCGGGGATGCCCTTGGTGAAGAGAGTGCCGGACCCTGCGGCCAGCGCATCATAGGACAGGACGCTGTTCCAGCCATGATGGTGGCCGGCGAATTTGATTATCTTGGTTTTACCAGTAAATGCCCTGGCGATCTGGCACACCAGTTCGGTGGCCTCGTTGCCTGAGTTTACGATCTTTATTTTTTTAATTGAAGGGTAATGCTGCATGACCTTCATGGCCCACTTGGTGACCAGCTCTTCGCACATCCCGAGATGAAAGCCGTATCTGTCCAGCGCTTTATCTATGGCCTTGCGGATCTTGGGAGCCCTGTGGCCGATAAAAGAGATGCCCTGGTCGATAAACAGGTCAATATATTCATTGCCGTCGACGTCGTACAGTCTGGACCCCTCGGCCTTATCAACAAAAATGGGATACGGCCTGTGCCAGATCATGTAGGCCGGAGCGCCCATGGGGACTATATATTTTCTAGACTCATGGCTCAATTTCTTGGATTTTGGCGTTTTCTTCTCGTAGGCAGCGACAACGGCCTGGTACTTCTCTTCGCTTAACCTGGGTATGCTCATTTTAGCCTCCCTCCAGTAGAATAAGCCTGCTTTCCTGATGGGATAATTGACGGTACAACGTATTGTAAATCATCAGTTAATTAATCACAATATCAGATATAGTAATCAGCCGTTTCAAACACTGCATCGAGTTGTATATACGTGTGTTGCTGCGTTATACTTGCCTTGTCTAATCGGGCGTAGGATTACGTGGTAGCTGATAGTAGCGGAGCCGTTTAATGCAGAAACACAGTAAGTCAAATCGTGTTAAATCCGTGAGGAGGCCAGCCAGCGAACGATGGCTGACGGAATTGCTCAGGAAGGTTAAATCGGGTGATATGTCATTGAGTGAAGCGGTCGGGGAGTTAAGCGTACTCCCGTACGAAGATATGCTGCATGCTAAGCTTGACCACCACCGCAGCCTGCGCACCGGGTTTCCGGAGGTCATATTCGGGCAGGGCAAGACCACGAGCCAACTGGTGAACATAGCTGAGCGCATGGCGGCCCGGTCGGCGAAATTATTAATCACACGGGTCAGCGAGGATGCCTATAAAGCGGTGAGGTCGAAGTTGCCGGATGCCATTTATAATATCGATGCCGGAGCAATAATCGTCAACCGCGCAAAAGAAAAAGCGGCCCGTCCCGGTATAACTATCGTCACCGGCGGTACTGCAGACATCCCGGTTGCTGAGGAAGCGGCTGTTACTGCGGAGTTGATGGGCAATGAGGTTGAACGCATTTTCGATGTCGGCGTAGCCGGTATTCACCGTTTATTTGATCATTTGCAGCAGATACGAAGCGCCAGGGTGATCATTGCCGTTGCCGGCATGGACGGGGTGCTCCCTGCTGTCGTGGGCGGGCTAGTAACCTGCCCTGTTATAGCTGTGCCTACCAGTGTCGGCTATGGGGCGAGCTTCAAGGGGATTGCGCCGCTATTGACCATGCTAAATAGCTGCGCACCCGGCGTAGCCGTGGTCAATATAGATGGCGGGTTCAATGCCGGTTACCTGGCTGGACTGATTAATCAATGCTGACTAACGCAATCAATTTAGAAAGCAGCACCGCAGAAAAGCTGAGCCATTTGCGGAACATCCTGCATGAGATGGAGTCGGTAATTATCGCCTTTTCCGGTGGTGTGGACAGCACGTTCCTGGCGGCGATGGCTAATGAAATACCTGGAAACCAGGCATTAATCCTGACTGCAAAATCACCCGTCGTTCCTCCCGAAGAGCTTGAGCAGGCCAGAGGTCTTGCAGTGGACCTGAAATTCAATTACATGGAAATCGAATTTAACCCGCTTGATAACCCCGACTTTGTAATCAACAGCAGAGATCGATGCTATCATTGCAAGCTGGAGATGCTCACCAGGTTAAAAGCAACGGCGGCTACCAAGGATATTAAATTCGTCTGCGAAGGCTCCAATTACGATGATTTGAGTGATTACCGGCCCGGACTCACGGCTATTAAAGAGACACGGGTACGTAGTCCCTTGATGGAATCGTACCTGACCAAGAAAGAAATCAGGGCACTCTCAAAAGCAAGGGGATTGCCCAACTGGAACAAACCAGCTATGCCCTGTCTGGCGACGAGAATCCCTTATTTGACACCTGTTACCAGGGATATATTAGAAAGAATATCCGCCGGTGAGGCTTACCTGAAGGGCCTCGGAGCAAGGCAAGTGCGGCTCAGGCATCACGGTGACATTGCCAGGATAGAAGTTGATAGACTTTCCTTTCCTGTATTACTGGGAGATAGCAACCGCATGGACGTTGTTAACACGATTAAAAGGCTGGGTTACAAGTATGTAACTATCGACCTTGCCGGCTATCGGGCCGGGAGCATGAATGAATAGCCTGGATTTATCTGGAGTTTAATGGGAAAAGCAGCTTATTTTGATTTGTTTTCAGGGTGCAGCGGCGACATGATACTGGGTGCGCTGCTGGATGCAGGGCTGCCCCTGGAAGATCTGGCAAAGGGCCTGGCACATCTTAAGTTGACAGGTTACAGGATTTCGCAGCAAAAGGTTAAGCGGGGAGCCGTCTCGTCAACATGGGCCAGGGTCGTTCTTGAAGATAGAGTAAAGCAGCCGAAAAGGTCCTACAAGGACATAGTAAAGCTGATTTCATCCAGCGGACTTTCGGAAAAGGTAAAACAGCAGGCCGCTGCAATTTTCCGCAACCTCGGCGAAGTCGAAGCTAAAATCCACGGTGTCAAGTTAGAGAAGGTACATTTCCACGAGATCGGCGCGGTGGATTCCATCGTGGATATAGTGGGAGCATTGATCGGGTTTGATCTGCTCGGGATAGCGCATTTCTACTCCTCGCCGTTTCCTGCGGGTGGTGGTGTGGTAACGAGCCGCCACGGCGCTCTGCCCCTGCCCGCGCCTGCGACACTTGACCTGCTGGCACGTAAGCATGCTCCTGTAGTAAATCCTCCTCATGCGAGTATGGCCGGTATGGAGCTGGTGACCCCCACTGGTGCCGGGATCATAACCTCACTGGCCAAATTCGAGCGGCCCGCCATGAACCTTGAAAAAATCGGGTACGGCGCAGGGAGCAGGAATTTCGATGATTGCCCCAACGTAATGCGGATCTGGATAGGGGAAATGCCTGTTCAAAGGAAACACGATGGTATGGTTTTACTCGAAACGAACATCGATGACATGAACCCGCAGATATATGACTACGTGATGGAGCTGTTGTTCAAACAGGGCGCCATGGATGTCTGGTTTACCCCCATCCAGATGAAGAAGAACCGCCCGGCGGTTATGCTGAGCGTCCTGGCTCCCGGCGAGGTTGAATCCAGGCTGGCAGAAACGCTGATGCGGGAGACATCCACACTGGGCATACGGGTGCGGCCCGTCTTCCGCCACATAGCCGGCCGCGACGTCGTCGAGATAGACTCGAGTTTCGGCAGGGTGAGGGTGAAGGTGAAGCGCTTCCAGGACGAGGTGCTGAGCATAGTGCCTGAATATGACGAGTGCCGCAAGATAGCAGCCAAAAAGGATATCCCGCTCAGGGACGTTTACCGCATGATCGAAGCTGAAGCACGCAAGTTATTAGCCTGAATTTAGCCCGAGTCATTGTATCCCTTCCCATTTAATAAATGGCTCTTTCATATCCACCATAGCATTCACGATTAGTTCCACCAGGCCACCGTAGTGGATGCCGCACTTCTCCCGGACGTTATAGTAGCCGAACAGGTCCCTGATCTGGCCCTTGCAGTTGGAGCAGGGGGCGCAGACGTACTTGTGGATGTCGGGGCTGATCACGTCCTGGAAGGCGTTGAGTATCTGGCGCAGCTTCATGCGGCCGGATACGACCGACCTCCAATCTGAGAAATTGAGATTATCCATGATAGCAAAGCCACTCCCGCCACCGCAGCAATAGTTAGCCACGCCGTGCGGTTCCATCTCGCGGAACTGCGGGCAGATCTTCCTGAGTATGCGGCGCTGCGGTTCCACGATCCCGCTGAGCCTCACCAGGTTGCAGGGGTCGTGCAGGGTGATGGGGAAGCTGTTTTTAGAAAGGTCCAGCTTTAGCTTGGTGTTGCACACAAGGTCCTCGAGCAGGGGTATGGCGCTCTCGCGCGGGATGTTGAGGTCGCCGCTAAATAAGCGGTCGCCGGTGACCAGCATGGCCTTGACGGCATGCCCGCATTCGCCCACCAGCACCCGCTTGACTCTGAGGTCTCTGGCGGCCTGCATGTGCCTGACCGCGATGCGGGAAAATTGAACATCGTCATACCACACTCCGTAGTTGACGGCGTCGTAGCCCATCATCTCGCTGGAGAGTGTCCAGTCAAGGCCGGCTGCTTCAAAAATGATGGCAAAGGCCGCCACGTTCTCCGGCCAGGAGATGAACTCACCCGTGTTGTGCATCAGCAGTATATCGGCGCCCTCTTTATCCACCGGCAGCTTGATGGATTTGCCGGTCCTTTCCTCTATCTCTCCTTCGATAAACGAGATGAAGCTGTGAAGCGCCTTGGGCGTGGTGCCCGTGCTGGAGCCCGTTTTAAGCTGCTGCACCGTGCCCAACTGGTGGATCTCCTTCGGCGCGATACCAAGTTCCTGGCTAAAGAGCTTCCGTATCTCGTGTGTGATCAGCCCATTATCAATACCTATCGGGCATGTTTGAGCGCATCTCCTGCATAGCGTGCACCTGTAAGCCAGCTCTGCCAGCCTGGCAATTGTAGCGTAGTTAAGCTCGATGTCGCTTCCTGTGAACCTGGAGAGTAACTTCCCTTCCTTCTCTAGATACTTGCGGATGATTTTCCGCAGAACTTCGGGTCGGTAGGTCGGACGGTAGATTTCCATCTTGCCGCTTTCGGTGTAGATAGGGCAGGCGTCGCTGCATGTCTGGCACTTGGCGCAGTTCTCCAGCGAAAGCATGAGAGGCTGGAGGAAGGTCCAGTTGTTCTCCTTCGAGAGCAGCTTCTCCAGGCCGGAGAGGAACTTGCCGACGAACTTCTCCTCTTCCTCCCGGGTTTCAGGCCGTTTCAGCCCGATAGCGGATACGCCGTCCAGGTTGGACTCGTATTTCTGCTTCTGCTCGGCCGTAAGCTGCTTTATGCCGGGCTCGGACCCGGGCTGGTTGTAGGGATAGGGCAGGGGCGCCAGGTCTTCCGGCGTGATCTCAGCCAGCGGACCTTCCCGTCTACCGATGTCTTTTATGGATATCTTTTTCTTCATTTTGGTGCTTCTCTATTATCTGGGGAACCCGTGCCGGCCGTCTGCTCCGACCACGACTTGCCCTGCTGGATATGGGGCGCCGACCAGCTTTCGGGCTGGGCCAGCAGCTCCCTGACCTTGCCCTCCAGCTTGCCGCCCTTCGTATTGGGTTCATCATCCCAGCGAACCTTGTGGTAGGTGAAGTACTTGGCCACGTAGTGCATCATGCGCGTGAAAGGCATGTAGGCCAGGAAGAGCGCGGATAACAGGATAAAGGTTGTCAGCAGCGGTCCCGTTTCAAACGGTTTAAAGGTGATTAATCCCTGCACAAGTCCCAGGGCGGCAAACGAGCCGTCCTCCAGAAGGCATGAGAGCAGGCCGGATAGGAAAAGAAGCAATAGCCAGGCCAGGTTGAAATAGTCAATGGGGTCGGTGTAGACTCGCAGGTCTTCATCCAGCATCCGTTTCACCAGCAGCCCCGCGGTGCCGATCAGTCCCAGCGCGAAGGCAGCCAGTCCCGTAACCAGAGTTACATAATATAGGGCTTTCAGCCACGGGTTAAGAGCCAGGGCGTGGACGGCCAGGCCATTCAAATCCAGCACGGCTTCCACTACCAGTAAAACGATCCAGGCGATGAGCAGGAAGAGCCCGATATGGAAAGGATAGACGAAATACCAGTAACCGCGATTGCTATTGTAATATTCCCTGAAGAGCAGTATCTCCCGTAAAAAAACCTGGAATTCCCCTAACGGGTTAATTCTTCGGGGACGGTGCCACCAGTCAACCTCTTCCAGGTAGGAGCCGCCATATGGTTTGTCCTTCTCATGGGCCACAGGATAAAGCTCCCACCTCAGGTGGACGGGCATGGTAGCGTATCTCACTGCTTTCCACGTCAAAGCAGTAGTAAATATAAGAAAGCAGGCATAAGTTATGAACTGCAACCACATAAGCATCACCACGCCGGTGCGTATAACGCTTTATACGCATCCGGTTGGCTTGGGCAAACCGGCCACCTTGCAGGCGCCCTTGGCGGGACCGCCGGGGAACAGCTTGTAAATGGTCTTCAGGTCGAACCCCGTCTGCCTGGTTAACATCCTGATGGGCGGCGCGATCCCGAACTCAAGGAAGTAGTTGCGCAGGTAATCGACCAGCTTCCAGTGATCGTCGCTCATGGGGGACGCTTCCTCCGTCTTGGCGATATCTTCGGCTACGGACTTGTCCCATTTCTCGGGTTCCTGGATGAAACCGTCCTCGTCGATCTCGATTTCCTGTCCACCAAGTGTTACCTTCGGCATATTTTGTGCTCCTGTTATTGTTTTATACAGCAATTTTCCTGGTTTCTATCTGCCTCGTTGCAGCCAGCTTGACGAAATTGTCGGCCCAGAAGGGTACGCTCCAGGCATGGAGATGGGTATATGAGGCGAGGGCGTTTTTATAAACGATGCCGTCAACTTTCCCGTCAATCCCCTGCCCGCGCTTGACTTTGTAGGCAAAATTCAATCCCTCCGTTCCTGTCAGCTTCGAATAATGGAACTCGTGCCCGCGAAGAGCTGTGCCTTTAGGAAAGAACGGGTTCTCACCTTCGACTTCAACCATAGTATATCCGTGACCCCGGGGCCTCTGCCCGATTTCCACATCGCTGGCTATCACGCCGCACATTTCATACTTCCTGCCATCACGGATGATGCAGCGGCAGAGGTACATCAGGCCGGCGCATTCAGCGTAGATGGGCAGTCTCTTATCTGCAGCTTCAGCGATATCGCGTCTCAAGCCGGTATTGGCTTCCAGCTCATCAGGGTAAAGCTCCGGGAAGCCGCCGCCGATGTAAAGGCCGTCAATATCCCCGGGCAGCCTGCCCGTAAATGAGTCTATGTAGATTAGCTCGGCCCCGGCTTCCCGCAGGGACTCAAGGTTCTCAGGATAGTAGAAGCTAAAGGCTTTATCGTAGAGGAGGGCGATTTTTACAGTGGGCTGGGATTGCCACGTCGCTGCGCTACTCGCAATGACAGCGTTGTAGGGGCGGGTTATTAAACCCGCCCGGTTGACGGGCGCAGCTGAAGCTACGCCCCTACATTTGTCTGGAGATGATCGGGCGATCTCGATCAACCGGTCAAGGTCAATGTGGCCCTCGACGACCTCGCAGGCACGGTCGATTATCTCGGCGGCGCCGTCCTGCTCGATGAATGGGATGATGCCGAGGTGCCGTTCCCGCAACGATAGCCCGGCGTCCCTGGGTATGCAGCCCAAAACAGGTATCCCACAGTGTTTTGCGATGGATTTAACCAGCTTGTCTTCGTGCCTCTTACCTGCGACGTTGTTCAGTATCACGCCGGCTATATTGGTATCAGGCTCGAACCGGACGTATCCATTTATCATGGCGGCTGCGCTGCGCGTCATGCGGGCCGAATTGATAACCAGTATCACCGGGACATTTAAAAGACGAGACAACCAGGCCGAGCTGCCTTTGCCATCAGGGTCGGAGCTGTCATACAGGCCCATGGCGGCTTCGATGACAGCTATATCCGCACCCGGGCACGACTGCTGGAACCCTTGTCTCAGGGTAGGCTCGTCGAACATGAAAGGGTCGAGGTTGCTGCAGCTTGTACCCGCCGCCGCGCCAAGCCAGGATGGATCTATATAGTCCGGTCCTTTCTTAAAGGGCTTTACCCTTAACCCCCTTTTCCTCAAAGCTGCGCACAGACCGATAGTGACGGTGGTCTTGCCCGAGCACCCCTGGGGCGCAGCAATCATTAACCGTGGTATTTGCATGCCTTTTCCAATATATCTATTCCTTTAGCTTGATATATGACGTGCCCAGGTAGATATACTCGATTTTATCTTCTTTTGCCAGCTCGGCGATGGCCTTGTCGACAAGAGTTTTATCTATCTCTATCGCCCGGGCGACATCCCGGTTCCTGGCCTTGCTAACCGTGCCCAGATATTTCAATACCTTCTCTTTAAGTTCCCCTGTTACGCCTTCAGTCATATTACTTGCTCCTCCTTCTACCACCTGAACTGAGTCGTGGTACGATACGTATCCACTGCGTGAGTGAAATCATCGATGTGATGCTCGGTGAACTCAATGCCGGTCAGCTTGAAGAAATTCTCCCAGCCGACGCGATCGATCCATTCGCCCATTCTTTCATCAGGTTGGGCGTTCTTAGCATAGACTTCCACTATGTTCTTAATGGCGCTGACTACCTCGGGCCAGCGCGGCGGGTTGTTGGGTAGATAGGGGATGGCCAGTCGTGAGAACTTGGGCGCACTGCGGGCATTGGACACCTTTCCGCCCACGTAAATGGCCACGCCGTCGCCCTCGCCATCGGCCAGGGGCATGGCCGGGCACACCGTGAAGCAGTTGCCGCAGTACATGCATTTCTCCTCGTTGACCACCAGCCCCTTGACGTTGGCGTCCGGGTGGCGCCGTATAGCGCCCGTGGGGCATGATGCCATGGTGGTGGGGATCTCGCAGACAGCGCCGACTTTAGTGTTATCCACCTTGGGAGGCCTGGTATGAATGCCGACGAGGGCTATATCGGAGCAGTGGACCGCGCCGCACATATTGATGCAGCAGGCAAGCGCCACCCTGATCTTGCCCGGCAGCTTCATGCTGGTGAAGTATTCGTATAGCTCATCCATGATGGCTTTAACCAGGCCGGAGGAATCGGTTGCCGCGCTGTGGCAGTGCGCCCATCCCTGCGTGTGCACGATATTGGAGATAGACTTGCCTGTGCCGCCCACCGGCAGACCGATCTTCTTGACTGCTTCGATGATGGGCTCTACGTTTTCCTTCTTCGGCGTCATAAATTCGATGTTGGACCTGCTGGTGAACCTGAGATGCCCGTCGCAGTATTTATCGGCTATGTCGCAGATGTCGCGGATGAAATCTATGCTCACCAGCCTGGGCGAGCCTGCTCTCACTGTCCAGACCTCATCGCCGGTCTCGGAAACATGCTTTAAAACGCCCGGCTTTAAAATCTCGTGGTACTTCCACTTCCCGTAGTTCTTCTTGATGACCTCGGGAAGCATTTCCTTGTAGCTTGGCGGTCCGATATCACTTTTTCCCATCATATATCTCCTTTAACG
>Ga0315294_10004886_pt1 | contig 14701 bp, 9 predicted proteins | sample YL17G13_40_MG_FD_203626 | JGI IMG/M metagenome (GOLD analysis project Ga0315294, IMG submission 203626) | Sediment microbial communities from Yellowstone Lake, YNP, Wyoming, USA - YL17G13_40 | ecosystem: Environmental > Aquatic > Freshwater > Lake > Sediment | place: USA: Wyoming | collected... | reverse complement strand
GGGATGTGGTGCGCAGCCGGGCCCAGACGGCTCCGCGGGGACGCCTCGAGCAGGTCCTGAAGCAGGTTTCGCCCCCCGAGCCGCCGGCGCGGCCGCCGCGGCGCGTGGCGGCGACGGCCCTGGACGTTTACCGCCGGTGCCCCGCGGAGTACTGGTGGACATGTGTCCTCGGGGTCGAGGAGGTCGAGCCACGTTGTGAGCCGGCGGCGGAAGCCGCCGGTCACGTTCCCCGCCGCGGCACGTGCCACGTCTCGCCGCGAGAGCGTGGCCTCCTATATCACCGCGCGCTGGAACTGGCGGTTTCGCCGGACGCCGAGGACATTCGGTCCGCCGTCGAGGGGGCGCTTCGGTCCGCCGCGCTCGGCCCCGGACCTGCGCGGGAGAGGCTCGGGCGCGATGTGGCCGACAGGATTTCGCGGTTCTGGGCTTCCGACCTGGGCCGCCGCGTCGCCTGTGCTAAAGCGGCGCATAGGGAAATGCCTATATTGTTGCGCCTCGGCGAGACGGAGATACACGGCATAGTGGATCTGGTGCTCGAGAACCCGGACGGGCAGTGGGAACTGGCGGACTACAAGAGCCATCTTCCCCCGGACGAAACGGGCAAGCCGTCGGCCGAGGCCTACCGCCTTCAGTTGGGCCTGTATGCGATGGCCGTCAGCCGGTGGGCGGGCCGGCCCGCGCCCAGATGTTCCGTATATGTGATTGACTCAGGGACTTCAATCGAGTATCATCCCACCGGCGGCCTGAAAGCGGCGGAAAGCGAGGCGAACGAGGCGCTCTCGGCCATCGCCGGCGGCCGGTTCGAGTGCCGCCATACGAAAAAATGTAGCCACTGCCGGCTCGGCCGGCTGTGCGACTACGGACGTGCCAGGTGAGGGGGAATCATTTTCGAAGGGGGCCCTGCCATGCTGTACGATTTCACGGTGCTGCGCGAATTGCGGAAGAAGAAAGGCTGGACGGTTAACGACCTGAGCGAGAAGTGCGGCGTCAGTTACGTGGCGCTGTCGAAACTGGAGCGGAACCAGGGCAACCCGGAACTCAAGACCCTCGACCTCATCAGCCGGGCCCTCGGCCTGCCGACCTTCCAACTCGTCGCGCTGGCCGAAGGCAAAGGCCCCGTCTCCGCCAAGGCCCATCGCGCCAAACTCGCCGGCAACCAGGCCCAGGGCTGGCACGTCAATCTCGACGGAACGCGCATCTGTTGGATCGAGACGCCCGCAGGGCCCGTCGCCTGGATGCCGGAAATCCACGTCGACGATTACGAACACTGCCTCGTACTGGACGGACGCCTGAAGGTAACCATCCACGGAACGGAATACGAAGTGGGCGCCGGCCAGGGTCTCTGCTGGGATTCGTTCCTCGAACACTCCTACGAGGCACTCGCGCCCACGAAGTTCGTCAAGGTCCTCGTGCCGAAGCGGGGATGAACCAGCCCGTGCCCCTGCCCGCCCTTCATGGCCGGATGGCGGGCAGCGGGACCACGGTCATCTTGCCCCCTCCGAACAGGCGGACGCACGCCGTGTCTCCATCCTCGCCCGGCGGAAACACGCCGCGGTACATCTCGCTCGCCAGCAGCCGTTCCTGCGCCCGCAGAGCCAGATCCCCCTGGTCGAGGGGAACCCAGACGGCCTCGGTTTCCGTCTTCGTCAGGTTCACGAGGTGGTACGCCAGCGGCCAGACGCTCACGCTCGGGGCCGCCAGGTACACGATCCGGCCGCTGACGCGCCCGTCGGCAAAGTGGTGGTGCCCCGTCAGCACCGCCAGGACGTTCGCGTGGCGGGCGAGCACCTGGCGCACCGCCTCCCCATTGTCCACCAGGAGGTCTCGCCACGCGCTTCCCTCGTCCAGCGGATGCAGCGCCATCAGGCCGTGGTGCGCCGCCACCAGAACCGCCTTGTCCTTGTGTTCGGCGAGCGTCCGGTCGAGCCACTCCAGTTGTCTCGCGTCGACGTGGCCCTTCCCCCGGCCGCCCGCCGCCGTGTCCAAGCCCACGAGCATAAGGCCGGGCAGGACCTCGCGGCACCAGTAGCCTTCCGGCCCGTCGAAGCCGTGGCCCTGGAACGCCCAGAGGACGCTCGTTCGGCTCAAGGCCCCGGCATCGGCGGCGCCGGCCGGCCCATCGTGGTCCCCAAGGACGAGGTAGTACGGCACGGCGAGGTCTGCGAGGATCCCCTTGGCGCGGTCGAGGCTCGCGGCGTCAGCCCGGGCCAGCAGGTCGCCCGTGAGGACGACGAAGTCGAGGTTCTTCTCGGCGTTCAGTTGCGCGACGGCGCGCCGCAGGAGCGTTTCCGACTCGTCAACCAGAGCCGCCTCTACCTCGACGCCGGGTTTACCCGCCGTGGCGGGCGAAGCGGAGTAATAGATTCCCGCCAGGTTGGCGAACTTCACGCGGCCGCCAGGCACGCTCGGCGCGCACCCCGCCGCCACGCCCAACACCAGAATCACCAGCCCGCAAAGCGACCGACGCATCGCCTGCCTCCTCTCCGCCGCGCCCGTCCGCCGTAGTCCCGATTCATCGGGACGAAGGCGGATCGACCGGCGGGCATTATACCTTCCCCGGATGCGCCGCGAAAGCGGCGGGCCAGCGGCCCGGGCGGACGGTTGCCAATCGCTCCGGCACGGCCTATGCGGGGTTACATAAGTTTTGCGCGGTGGGTTCGCCGCGGGGCTTGCCCCGCGCTGCAAACGGCCAGCGCCCCGCCCGCCTTCGCTCTTCTTCGGGCTACGGCGTGGCAAGCAAGCGGGGCGGCGAACCCGCCGCGCAAAACTCAAGTCGGCCCGCCTAGCGCGCCCGCGGGTCGAAGGCGTCCCTGAGCCCGTCGCCGACGAAGTTCAGGCCCAGGAGCGTCGCCCCCAGGAAAGCGCACGGAAACACCATCAGCCACCAGTACGCCTGGACCGGGTTCAGGGCCCCCATCGCGTCGGACGCCAGCGTCCCCCAGGAGGCCAGCGGCGGCGGCACGCCGAGCCCCAGGAACGAAAGGAACGATTCCTGGAGGATCGCCATGGGCACCGTGAGCGTCGCGCAGACGAGGATGGTGCCGGCGAGGTTCGGCATCATCTCGCGGAAGATAATCCTTCCCGTGCGGGTCCCCATGGCCCGGGCGGCCTGGATGAACTCCGCCTCGCGAAGCGCGAGCACCTGGCCCCGCACGACCCGCGCCATCGTCAGCCAGGAGACGCCCCCGATCGCCAGAAACAGGGCCGTCACGCGGACCCAGGCGTACTGCTGCGTAAAGAGCACCAGCAGCAGAATGACGAGCAGGATGTACGGCAGGCCGTAGAGGACATCCACGACGCGCATCATGACGGTATCGACGCCGCGGCCGACGTACCCGGCCACCAGGCCCCAGACGGTGCCCACGAGGACGCTCACGATCGCCGCCGCCAGCCCGACGCCGAGCGACACGCATCCGCCGACCAGCGTCCGCGCCAGCATGTCGCGGCCGAGCGGGTCGGTCCCGAAGGGGCGGAAGGGCACGAGACTGGGCGGCTGGGGATGGATGCCGGGCAGGGACGTGCGATACGGCTCCGGCTCGCCGCGCCAGGCCGCAAGGCGATCCTGGACGAATCCCCCAATCGCCGCGGCCACAATCGCCACGAGAACCACGAGACCCGCGAGGGCGAGTCGGTTCCGCCGGAATCGCCGAAGCGCCAGGCGCGTCGGCGACAGCGCCGGACGCACCAAGCCCGCCGGGCCCGGTGCGGCTCCCGCGTTGCCGCGCGAGGGGTCAGTCATAGCGGATCCTCGGGTCGAACCACGCGTACGCGACATCCACGAGGAGGTTGAAGGCCACCAGCAGCACGGCATAGAGGAGCACTGTGGCGAGAATGAGCGGATGGTCGCGGTGAAGGGCCGAGTCCACAAAGTGCTGACCCACGCCGGGGATCGCAAAAATCTTTTCGACGACGAACGAGCCGGTGAACACCGCCGCCGCCGCGGGACCCAAATACCCGAGGACCGGCAGCCAGGCGTTCCGTAGCGCGTGGTCCAGGAGCACGGTCCGCTCGCGCAGGCCCTTGGCGCGCGCGGTGCGGATGTAGTCGGCCGAGAGGACCTCGAGCATCCCCGCCCGCACGAGCCGCGCAATGTACGCCGCCGGCAACGCCGCCAGCGCGAGGGCCGGCAAAATCAACTGGCTCGGCCTGCCCCATCCGCCGACCGGGAGCCAGCGGAGCCAGAACGAGAAGACCGCAAGCAAGACGGCCGCGATGACGAACGACGGCTGGCTGACGCCCACCAGCGCCCCCGCCATGGCGGAGTAATCGGCGAGCGACCGGGGGCGTGCAGCGCTCACGACCCCCGCCGCCGTGCCGACGACCAGCGCCAGGCTCAGGGCACAGATGCCGAGCGAGAGGCTCACCGGAAACGCCGGCACGAGGATGTCGCGGACGACGTTCCGATCGGGGTATCGGATGGAGTTCATGCCGCGAAGGGTCGCCAGGTCCCACGCGTAGCGGAAATACTGATAGACGGGGCGGTCGGCGTAGTACTTTTCAATCCGGGCCTGGAGGACTTCGGGAGGCAGGTCCTTTTCCTGGGCGAAGGGGCTGCCCGGCGCGGCCCGCATCATGAGGAAGGCGACCGTGTAGATGATGAGGAGCGTCGGGATGAAGTACAGGAGCCGCTTGAGAATGTAATGGAGCATCGGTCGGACCCCGCCCTGTAGTATGACACTACAGGGCCCGCAAGCGTTGTGCGCCGCCCAGCATAGCCTGCGGGCGGGCGGTTAGCAAGAGCGCTCGGGACAGAGCGCTCGGGGTCCGGTTCCATGGTCCGCCTCGCGGAAGCGAGCGGGTGGCTTTGGAATACTTCTCGGACGGTCGGCAGGCACACGTCCACCTTTCTTTTCTGGGTTTTTTCCCTGCTATTGTGCGGGGGGGCGTACAATACTACTGTTCAGGCTCATCGTGAGCCTGACCGGCCACAAGGCCGTGAACGGTTACGATTACAATGGGACTGTTCTCCGATGTGTGCCATGAACTGGGCCAAAACCGCCGCCGGGATGGCATTGTTCGTCGCGGCTGCGGCGCATGGGCTGCCCGCGGCCGGCGCCTCGCCTGCCGAACAAGCGGCCATCGAGCGCGACTGGCGCATGCAGGACGGCATCGGGACGCCCCGGGCGCCATCCAGTTACCAAGCGGCCATCGAGCGACTGCTGGACCGCGGCGAACAACTGATTGCCGACCTGCGTGCCGCTGGCCTGGCCCTGGAGTCCGAAACGGCCGAATGGAAGCAGTGCCGGGCGCGGTGGAAGAAACTCTCGGCCATTCCCGCGGTGGAGCCGGCCCAATGGGAAGGCCTCTGGCGCAGCGCCCATTGGCTGCGTCGGCGGATCGTACTGGGCAATCCTGTGGCCCACGTCGGCCCGATCGCCTTCATCAAACAGGTGCCGAGCATCTTCAGCCACCAGTTGACGCAGTATTATGGGAGTTGCGCGCAGCCGGGCGGCGGCGTGTTCGTCTTGGACCGGCCGGGCGAGTCGACGGAGTGTCGCCAGTTGGCAGCCGGCGCCCTGCCTCAAGGAAGTTACCAGCATCTGGACGTGTCCTGGGACGGCCGCCGCATCCTCTTCGCCTATTGCCATGCGGAGACTACGCCGAAAGATCGCGAAGAACATCTTGAGCGGCACTACCATCTCTATGAACTCGACGTGGGGCAAGGTGCGAACCTGCCCCATCAACTCACCGACGGCCCGTTCGACGACTTCGCCCCGCGCTATCTGCCCGATGGGCGGATCGTGTTCATTTCCACGCGCCGGCAGGGCTTTCATCGCTGCGGGCGCGGGCCGTGCCCGGTCTATACCCTGGCCTTGTGCGAAAGCGACGGCAGCCGTCCGCGCGTGATTTCATACCACGAGACGCACGAATGGGACCCGGCCGTGCTAAACGACGGGCAGATCATCTATACGCGATGGGATTATGTAGACCGGCACGCGGTGCATTACCAGCAACTTTGGACGGTCCGGCCCGACGGCAGCAACGTGCGGATTTTCTATGGCAACGGCACCTTCAATCCGGTCGGCGTGTGGGAGGCGCGGCCAGTGCCAGGCTCGCGGCAGGTGATGGCCACGGCGGGCGCACATCATGCGATGACGGCCGGCTCGATCATCCTCCTCGACGTGACCCAAGGGATTGACGGCCTCAAGCCCATCACGCGTCTCACGCCCGACGCCCTGTTCCCTGAGAGCGAGACTCCCTTGCTCCCCAACTGGCACGCGCCGGTGGGCGTCACGTCGCCGCCGCCCGTTCCGATCGAAGAGGTTCGCTGGCCGGGCCATTGCTACCGTAGCCCGTATCCGCTTTCGGAAAAGTACTTCCTGGCCGCCTATAGTTTCGACAGTCTGATCGGCGAGCCGAATGCCAACCTCGCGGGCATGTTCGGCATCTACCTGGTCGATGCATGGGGGAACAAGGAGTTGCTGTATCGCGATCCGGCGATCAGCAGCCTGTGGCCAATGCCGTTGCGGGCAAGGGCAATGCCGCCAATCGTGGCGTCCGTGGTGGATACCGAAGCGGAGGGCACTTTCCTCTTGCAAGATGTCTACCGCGCCTCGCCCTCGCTGCCGAAAGAGAAGATCATGCGGCTGCGGGTTGTCCAGGTGCTGCCAAAGTCCACCTGGCACTCGAATGATCCCACGGTGGGCATTCCCAACGCCTCGCCCGGCCGCCAGGTGTTGGGCACGGTGCCAATCGAGGCGGACGGCTCGGCGTGGTTCCGCGCCCCGGCCGGGGTCGCCCTGGCTTTCCAGGCACTGGACGATCGCGGGCAGGCCGTGCAAACCATGAGGAGCATCACCTATTTGCAGCCAGGAGAGAACGCGGGATGCGTGGGCTGCCACGAGCCGCGCACTGCCGCTCCGTCCGCCAGACCGATGCCGCTGGCCCTGCGGCGTGCGCCCTCAACGATCCAACCCGGCCCCGACGGGTCAAAACCCTTCAGCTACCCTCGGCTGGTGCAACCGGTGCTCGATGCCAAGTGCGTCTCCTGTCATGGGCGCGAGAAGCCAGCGGGCGGCATATCGCTCACGGGCGAGCCACAGGGCGCCTACACGGTTTCCTACAACGCCCTGGCCGCGCGCGTGCCCTACTCCGCCTGGCAAGGCGGCGACTTCCGCCGCGCCAATAGCGAGCCGTTCACCGTGCCCGATCATTTCGGCGCCCGTGGCAGCCGACTGATGAAGATAATCTCGGAAGGGCACCATAAGGTCGTCCTGACAGCCGAGGAGATCGAGCGACTGGTGACGTGGATGGACACAAACGTGCTGTTCTATGGCACGTTCGACCCAGCCGATCAGGCCCGACAGCGACGCGGCGAGCGGATCGCAGGGCCGAAGTTGGAGTGATAAATGGGAGCGCAAAGGATTTCCGGCGACACCATCTCCGCCTCCCCTGCCGCGCCGCCCGCCCCGGCGATTTACGACGGGCCGCGGCCCGGGCGGCTTCGACCGCCGGTCCTGTACGTTTCCAGCAGAGCGTGGAGTTCTTTCGCGACGTCCGGATGCTTGTCGTAGAGGTTCTCCTTCTCGGCGGGATCCGTCCGCAGGTTATAGAGTTGGCCTGCCGAGCCGGCCGCCTTGTCGCCCGTGCCCGCCTCCCTGCCGGAGCCGCTTCCCTCGATCAGTTTCCACGGCCCGCGCCGGATCGCGAAGACACCGCTGCCCGAGTGGTGGACGACGGCTTCGTGGCTGGGCTTGTCCGGCGTCCGGCCGCACAGCGGTCCCAGGATGCTGAAACTGTCCTCTCCCGCGTCGTCGGGCAGTGCGGCGCCCAGGATGTCCGTGCAGGTAGCCAGCAGGCTGTTGAGACAGATGGTGTCGTCGCAGACGCTTTGGGGTTTGATCCTGCCGGGCCAGCGGGCGATGAACGGAATGCGGTGCCCGCCCTCCCAGATGTCGCCCTTGTAGCCGCGCCACGGCCCGCTGGACTCGTGACCGTGTTGTTGGAGTTCTTTCATCCCAGTGTAGGTTGAATGTCCGTTATCCCCGGCGAAGATTACGAGCGTGTTGGCCGCCAGGCCGTGCCGGTCCAGCGCCTGGAGCACTTCGCCCGCGGCCCAGTCGGTCTCCATCATAAGGTCGGCCAGCGCGTTGATGCCGCTCTTGCCCTGGAACCGAGGCGAGGGCGCAATGGGCTCGTGCGGCGAGGTCAGGGGGAAGTAGAGGAAGAACGGTTTTCCATCCGCCGCACGCTGCCCGATGTACTCGACGGCCTTTTCAGCCAGCGTGGGAAGAATGGCGTCGAACCGCCAGCCCGGCAGCATGGGGCCGGGGCGGCCGCTGAGATCCCCCTTCTCCTTCAGGGCGGTCGGGAGGCCCACCGTGCGGTCGTTCTCAATGAAACAATACGGCGGGTAGTTGGGCACGTCGGTGCCGAAGTAGTAGTCGAAGCCCCGCGTCGTCGGGCCGTTCGGAATGGGCCGGTCGAAGACCTTCTGGCCGTTCTCGCCGGGCCAGTCCCAGCCGAGGTGCCATTTGCCGACGCAGGCCGTGTGATAGCCGTGCTGCTTGAGCAGGGCTCCCACGGTGAGCCGCCCCGGCTCGATGAGCGGCGGGTCGTACGGCCCCAGCACGCCGCGCTTGAGCCGGGTACGCCACGCGTACCGCCCCGTCAGGATGCCGTAGCGTGTCGGCGAGCAGAGGGCCGACGCCGAGTGGGCGTCGGTGAAACGCATCCCCTCGGCCGCGAGACGGTCGAGGTTCGGCGTGGGGATCTTGGCGCCCGTGTTGTAACAGCCCACGTCGCCGACACCGTAGTCGTCAGCCAGGATGTAGACGATGTTGGGCTTGTCCGCAGCGTCCGCCGCATGAACCTTTCCGGGCCTCAGGCTGAGCGCCACCGCGCCCAACCCCAGTGCGTTCAGGAAATCGCGCCGCTTGAGATTCGTCATGGTCAATCATTCCTTCATACGGGACTTCGCGACAGCCGCGGGCCACGGGAGGCCCATTCTATCGTGGCCCCTGCCCCTCGCAAGCCTGGAGTCCGGGTCCGACCGTTTTTTGGCGAGCCTACTGCGTAGTTCGAGCGAGATCGACGTCCGCCTTGACGTTCTCCACGAGGGCCGTCCAGTCCAGTCGCCCGGTCCGCGCGAGGAGTTGCGGGCGATACTGGCGCGTCGCGGTCTCGGCATACTTCCGCCAATGGCCGACGGCCGCCTCCAGGTGGCGGACGGCGGCGGCGCGGTCTTTCTCATCCTTCGAGCGGTCGAACCGCGCCAGTTCGACGGCCCCGAGGATCTTCGAGGCATAGTAGTTGCCGAGGTGGGCCATCGCCTCCAGGTCGCCGAGCGTCTCGCGGAGTTCCTTGCCGGCGTCGGGCGCCTTTCGGCGAATCTCTTCGACGAGCCGGATCGTCGCGGCCGCATGGTCCCGGAGTTCGGCGGCGACCTGGGGCGGCGTCTGGCCGTCGGTCTTGCCTTTCTCGACGAAGTCCGCGATGGAAACGAGGCCCTGGCCCGGCATGGTGCCGGCCTTGACAAAATCGCGGACCGTGTGAAACCCGCCGCCCTGGCGAACGCACCCTTCGACGCTCCACTGATAGTCCCAGTCGCACCAATGGAACCGGTTCACCAGGGGGATGATCTTCGAGGCCCGGGCCCACGCCTCATAAAGCGCCGGGGCGGGGGCCCCCGGGAACCGGTCGGCGAGGACCTTCTCGAAGAACGCGCGGTCGAGCGTCGGGTCGTATCCGAGCCGGCCCCAGAGCAGGAAAGAGTACCAGTGCTTGCGGATCTCGAGCGCGCGGGGCGTCTCGGGCGCGAGCGCGATGCACTCTCTCGCCCAGACGTAGCCGTCGGAACCCATGTAGTAGCCGGCCGTCACGTCTGCCGGGAAGTGCGCAAAAAACGCGCGGACGTAGTCGGGGTCGCCCCAGCGGAAACAGAAGATGTCGTCGTTCCGGAGGTTCCACCAGCAGCGAAGGCCATACCTCCGAAGGTCCTTGGCGAGGTCGTCGGCGAAGACGGGCGTCGGCGAGGAATACAGCCGCGCATGCGCGTACTTGAAACTCAGTTCGAACGGGTCCGGGTACTTCGTGCCGAAATCCTCCATCAGTTTGTCCACGTCCGTCTGCCAGACGCGGTGGATGAAGCGGACGGTGCGGCCGGGCGCCTTCGCCTTCGCGTCCAGCACCCCCAGGCCGTAGGCGCTCCACAGCCATTTCTCCTTGGCGAACTCGTCCTGGCGGTCCTGCATGCGTTCGCCGGCCGTCACGCCGATGCCCGCAAGGTCGGGGTACGTCAGGATGAACTCGCAGACGCACTGGCGGATGTAGGCGATGGTCCTGGGGTTGTCCTGGGCGTCGGAGAGGCCGTACTTCCCGGCGGCGCTGTTCACCAGGACGTTCCAGGTGATGAAGTAGGTCTCAATGCCGCGGTCCTTGGCGTACTTCATGACTCGGCGCCAGAAGTCGATCTTCTCGTCCAGGGAGATCTTCCGCACGACCTTCAGATTCTTAAGGACCGCGTCGCTGACGCCCATGTGGTCGCCGATGGATCCCGGCTTGGGGGTGACGGGGAGGGTCGTCACGCACACGTCGTCGAGGGCGACATCGGGATAATCCGGCAGCCGCACCATCGAAGGAAACGGATGGGGGTTCCACAGCGAGAGTACGTTGTAGCGGTGGCGGGCCATGTCGTCGAGGAACTCGCGCCAGAAATCGAAGTTCCACATCTCGGCGACGTTCGTCTGGGCCGAGTCGCCGCTGTCGTCGTACGAGGGCGTCCGGGCGTCCAGGGGAATGTTGAATTTCAGGCCTCGCCGCGCGATCGCGGGCCGGCCGTCCGCGTCGCGGACTCCCGCCAGGCCCTTCCCCAGCCGGACGTCCTCCGCGACTTCGAGGCCGCCGTACATCACGCCCGCCTCGTCCGACCCGGTCACGCGCCAGGCCTTGCCCGGCCCGGCGCGGACGGCATAGCCTTGCGCGGCGATGCCCGAGTCCGGTTTCAGTTCCAGGACGACGCACAAGGCGCCGTCCGCCGGGGGTTCGGCATCCGGCGCCAGGAGGGAAACGGCGAAGCCGTTCGCCCCCAGCGCGGTCTGGATCTCCTCGGCCGCAAACTCGACCAGGGGCGAGTCGGTGTCCCGACAGACGGCCACGGCCTCCGCCGCGACCGCAGAAGACGGGACGAAAAAGAGCAGTGCGACAAGCCCGACAGCCAGGGCGCGGATACCCTTCATGCTATTCTCCCTTTCGTGCGACCACGATGTCTTCTTGTACAAGGCCGCGGGGGCCCTTCCACGAAAAATTCTCTTTGCTCCGGTGGATGACCGGCCGCTCGGGATAAATCGGATCCGTGACGGCGAGGAGGTCGTCCCAGTGGCGGGCGGCGCTTTCGAGGAGCGCGACAGCCTCGGCTCGGCCTCGCCGTCCTTCCGTCTCACCTCGAACGGTTGACAGGCACAAGGAGGCCGCGTAAGATGCCATCAGGTCAGCCCGTCGAGAACCTCTGAGACGAACGACTCGGATGGGGGGCTGGATGGGGCTTCGGAGGCGGGTCGCGCCGAACCCCAAACCTGCCCGCCTCAGGCGGGTTTGCACTCGCTTTCGGGACGCGGCCCCTGCGGCACGAAAGGGCGATACCATGACTAGGCGCAACTTGTCTTCCGGATGTCCGATGCACGGGCTTTCGCGGCGCACGTTCCTGGGGGCTTGCGCGGCCTGTGCGGGCGCGGCGCTGCTGGGCGACCCCCGCCAGGCGCGCGGGGCCGAGGGCGGCAAGGTCCGCATCCGCGTCCTCTACGCGCTCCACGCACCCAAGCAGGCCCAGCCGGACTGGCCCAACGTCGGCTTCGACTTCGTCCCCGTCATGGAACGGTTCAACACGGGCCTGGCGGCCCAGGTCCCCAACTACGAGTTTCTGCCTGCCATGGCCGCCGGACCGGGAGACGCCAAGAAGATCGTCGAGCAGGACAAGGACGCCAACATCGACGGCTACCTCGTCTTCCAGATGAACTGCTGGAACCAGGTCGTCCAGACTGCGGCCGCCACAGGCAAGCCCACCCTCTATGCCGATTTCCAGTTCGCCGGCAGCGGCGGGTTCCTGGTGTACACTGCGGCGTATCTGAGGCGGAAGGCGGCCAACGTGGGCTTTGTGGCCTCGTCGCGGATGGAGGACCTCGTGGAGGCCGTCAAGTGCTTTGAGGCGGCGCGCGGCAACCCCGGGTTCGATTTTGCGGCGGCCACGGCCAGGGTCCGCGCGGAACGGACGCCCAAGGCCGGCGACCTGGCTTGCACCCCGGACGCGGTCACGTGCCTCAGCGCCGAGGAATGCCTGCGGCGGATGAAGGAATCGAAGATCCTCGCCGTCCGCGACCAGAAGTCCGGCCCGGCGGCGCCCACCATGGACATCCCGATGGAAAACGTGTCGTTCGCCGAGGTCAACGAGGCATGGAAGGCCGCCGACAAGGACCAGGCCCGCGAGGCGGCCGACCGCTGGCAGAAGAGCGCGGCGTCGGTCGTCGACGTGTCGCGCGAAACGCTCGAGACGTCGGCGGCGATGTACCTGGGCATGAAGGAGGTCCTCAAGAAGCGCGGGGCCAACGCGATCACGATCAACTGTCTCGGCGGGTTCTACGGCGGACACATCCATGCGTATCCATGCCTCGGGTTCCACGAACTGAACAACGAGGGGCTCGTCGGCGCGTGCGAGTGCGACGTGCGGTCCACGGCCACCATGGTGGCGATCACGGCCCTGACGCAGGGCCGGCCGGGCTACATCTCCGACCCGGTCATCGACACCGCCAAGCGCCGGATCATCTACGCCCACTGCGTGGCATCGAACAGGGTGTTCGGGCCGCAGGGCCCGGCGAACCCCTTCCACATCCTCACCCACTCCGAGGACCGGCAGGGGGCGTCCGTCCGCTCCATCCTGCCGCCGGGTTACATGACGACGACCCTCGAAATATGGCCGGATAGGAAGGAAATGCTCTTTCACCAGGCCAAGGCCGTGGGGAACGACCCCGACGACCGCGCCTGCCGCACCAAACTCGTCGCCGAGCCGGTCGGCGACATCGAGAAACTGTTCACCCAGTGGGACCAGTGGGGCTGGCACCGGGTGACCTTCTACGGCGACCTCAAGGAACCGGTGCGGGCGCTGGCCGATGCGATGGGCTACAAAATCGTGGCGGAGGCGTAGCGCGGCGCGGCGGCAGGAAGAGGCCCTCGTTTCGCAAGCGAAGGCAGGGCGTGCGGCCATCCCTCAATCTTGCGGGCGGTTGCGGTCTGCGCTGGCGGCGATGACCTGGCGAATGGCCTCGAGGACAGCGGCGCTTTCGCGAATCCCTTCCCAGTTGAAGATGCACAGGAACCGGCACCGGCGGTCGGCCAGCGTGTTTTCCAGCGCCTGCCGCCACGGACCGACCTCGCGGGGTCCCTGGTACAGCCATTCCGAGGCGGCCCACGCCGGGGCATCGCTCTGTCGAAGCGCCTGCCGGACGCCCACATCCCGGCGCGGGTCGCCCGCATACCGGTAAAAACTCCAACCGGGACAACTGAACCGGTTCACCGCGGCGCCGTAAAGCAACTCGCCGTCTTTCCAGCCGCCGCCGTGCGTGAAGAGCCTGTCGCGGGGCACGCCCAGTGCGGCGGCCGTGCGCGAGAGATCTTCCAGATGCCGCCGCACCACCTCGGCCAGATCGGCTTCGGTGATCTCGCCTTCGGAGCGAAGGCCCGCGGTCCGGACGGCGGCATAGCCGATCTGCGCCACGCCGCGAGCCGGCGGGTCTTGGGCTTTCAGGCCCGAGGTCGGGTCTTCAGCGGCGGGCCGGTCGAGCAACGCGTTGCCGTTCGGATAGTACCAGGCGTTGACGCCGACCGAGGATTCCCACCCCACCTTGATGCCCACGAGCAGGTCCTTCTTCTCGGCCGGGAGCGCCTTCCACCAGTTGAGCACCAGAGGCACCAGCACGCCCATCTTCTCGCGACAGGCCCGGCGGTAGCGCGGGCTCATCAGGTTCGGCGGCGGAAGGACGCGAATCTGTTGCCCCCAGTTGCGCCAGGCCAGGCGGATCGCGTTTGCGGGCGTCCAGCCGCACCATTCCACGTTCCCGCGGTTGGCCGGATCGAAACCCGGTTGGGCGGGGTCCCACCAGTTCCAGAGGTCGGGCCGGGCTTCCCACCAACTCTCGCCGTCGAGTTGAACGAGCACGGGCGTGCGGGTCTCGGCCGCCAGTTGCAGGAACCGCCGCAACGAGGCCGAGAGCGCCTCCTCGCTGGCCACCTGGAAGTACGAGAAGATAAACCCGATGCCCGGGCGGACCCTGGCGGACGGCACCTCGGGCAAGGCGCGCCGGACCTCTTCGAAATCCTCGCGCCGGAAGGACTCGGGGCGGCTGGCGTTCCAACGGGTCCCGGGCTTTCGGTTGACCAGGATGAACTGCGGCGGCGCATCACCGGCCCACAGGCCGGATGGCAGGCCGGCCAGGAGGATCACCGCCGCAAGAGTCCACGCTGCAGCACCGCGGACGTTCATTCGTGTCCTGTTACCGTTCGTCAATCGCCCCGCACGTCACGGTATTCCGCTCCGGTTTTTGCATCAAGAGAAAACCCCTGCCCCGGCCGCGTCGGCAGGACGGCCCAAGTACTTTGGCGATGCCAAGGTCACTAAGAGGTTTGAGGTAAATCCTGTCAACTTGCCGCGCGGTGGGTTCGCCGCCCCGCTTGCGGGGCGCTGGCTGTTCGCAGCGCCCGCCAAGGCGGGCGG
>Ga0315294_10004884_pt1 | contig 14705 bp, 9 predicted proteins | sample YL17G13_40_MG_FD_203626 | JGI IMG/M metagenome (GOLD analysis project Ga0315294, IMG submission 203626) | Sediment microbial communities from Yellowstone Lake, YNP, Wyoming, USA - YL17G13_40 | ecosystem: Environmental > Aquatic > Freshwater > Lake > Sediment | place: USA: Wyoming | collected... | reverse complement strand
GCGACGGCCGGCATGACGTCGTATGCGTGGACTGGCCCGAGCGGGTTTACAGCGGCCACTCAGTGCACCGGCCCCATCAGTGCGGCCGGTCTCTACAGCGTGACAATCACTGATGCGCACGGTTGCCAGAGCACGTGCAGCAGGACTTTGACGGTGTATTCGCTGCCGAGCTGCAGCGTCACCGGAACTAACGCGATCTGCGTGGGTGCGACGACCTCGTTCTGCGCGACAGCCGGCATGGCGTCATATGCGTGGACTGGCCCGAGCGGGCTTACTGCCGGCACGCAGTGCACGGGTCCGATCAGTGCTGCTGGCACTTACACAGTGACGATCACCGATGCTAACGGGTGCCAGAGCACGTGCAACAGGACTTTGACGGTGTACACGTTGCCGAACTGCAACATTACGGGCACGAACGCGATCTGTGTTGGCGCTACCACGTCGTTCTGTGCGACAGCCGGCATGGCGTCATATGCGTGGAGCGGGCCTGGTGGGTTTAGTGTTACGACACAGTGTACTGGTCCCATCAGTGCAGCTGGTACGTACACTGCGACGATCACCGATGCTAACGGTTGCCAGAGCACGTGCAACAGGACTTTGACTGTGTACACGTTGCCCAACTGCAGCATCAGCCGCACCGGAGGCGAGCGGGACACAATTTGCCCCTGTTTCTCAGAGACTGACCCAGCAGCCAACAACGAGTACTGTGGACCTGCGGGAATGGCGTTCTACACCTGGGCCATCGTGGGCGGCGCCGACATCGTCGGCGGTACCGCCGACCAGTGCGTCATAATCAGGCCGCGGTCACACTGCGATACGACGTTCACGCTTACCCTCACAGTGGCGGACGGACACGGCTGCGGCAGCACGTGCGACAGAACGGTCTTCGTGGTTGACAAGACTCCGCCGATCATCGTGTACTGCCCGCCGGACACAGTTCTCGAGTGCGACGATAATCTGGACGATGCCTTCAACCCGCTGCCCGCGGCCGTCGGGCCGGGAGCGAGAAGCACCAACATGTCGCCTGCCTGGCAGCCGGTGGCGCTCGACAACTGTGACGATAGTCCCGGCACCGACTACGCTGACACCGGCGGCCGGCCGACTAACTGGCAAAGGCGGGTGGACAGCTGGGGAGGCTGCGGCGAGGACACAACCATTCTGCGCACGTGGACGGCGACAGACGACTGTGGCAATCAGGCGGTCTGCCACCAGGTGATCGCCATCCAGGACACGGTCCCGCCGGCTCTGACGTGCGTGCCCGGCGAGACGGTCCCGTGCGGCACAGAGGTGGTTTTCACTCCGCCGTCCAACGTCACGGACAATTGCGACCCCTTGAGGCTGCTTGACGTAGCAGAAGTTTCCACGGACGTGGTGCCTGGCCCTGACCCGGGCGAGTTCACGCACACAAGGTGCTGGGTCGCCACGGACTCCTGCCAGAACGCTTCAGCCATTTGCTGCCAGAGCATCATCGTGGAGGCATGTCCGGACAAGTTCTGCACTTTCACACAGGGCGGGTGGGGCTCAGAATGTCCGGAGGACCAGGAAGGCAACCCGTCATCCACTCAGCCAGGATGCATCCTTGAGCGCTACTTCGCTCAGGCTTTCCCGGGCGGCTCAGTAGGAATAGGAGACCCCGCGGGAGTCAACGCGGGCCATCCCAATCTCTACGCCGCAGTGTGGACGAACCCGGACGCCGTGCAGGCTTTCCTGCCGGCAGGGGGTACCCCCGGGATGCTCACGTCCGACGTGACGAACCCCGTCGGGACCGGCGCGGGCGTGCTGGCAGGACATATCCTGTCACTGCGCTTGAACGTGGAGTTTTCATGCTCAGGAGTATTCAGAGACGCGGGGCTCTCGACCGGCGTCTCCTGCTATCGGGGATTCTTGATCCCCGCTTCCTGCGGCAAGTTCGCGGGACTCACGGTGGAGCAGTTCCTCGCAGTCGCAGACGAGGCAGTGGGAGGCCGGAAGAATGCGCTTAGACCGTACGGGGCAACCCTATCGGACTTGAACTTCACGGCGACATGCCTCAATCAATTGTTCGACAACTGCGTCGGACCTGTCTCGGCAGGGCTGTCAGATCCCGCGTCCGGAGACGCGCGGCTGGAGACGACGGCTGGCGCCGGGGAAGACGCGGCAACAGTGCTCGTGCCGAAGCGTTTCTTCGTGCGACAGAGCTACCCGAATCCGTTCAATCCGAGCGCGACCATCGTGTTCGGACTGCCGCGCGACGGAAACGTGACAGTAGAGATCTGTGACGTCGCGGGCAGAAGCATCATCACCCTGCTGGACGAGGCCCGGCAGGCCGGCTACCACAGCGCCGTGTGGTTCGGCAGGGACGGCAACGGAAATGCCGTGGCGTCGGGGGTCTACTTCTGCAGGGTGCGGTTCGGCGACGAGACGGACGTGCAGAAGCTGATCTTGCTGAGGTAAGTCAGGAAGTCGCCGCGGGCCGCCACTAACCCTAGCCAGGAGGCGCTGCGCGGCAAGGCGCAGGCCTCAGGCGAGGAGACACCGCGGAGGCCGGTCCCGTCTCCCAATGTTTCGCGAGAAAGGTCCGCCCGGAAAGGGCGGGCCTTTTTCCTTGGTTGACACGACGGGCGTGGTTCCTCAAAATACGCGCGTCCCTTTCGGCAGCGTGCTCACACTGATTTCCCGGCGGAACGAGGTCAGATGATAGGTCAGACCGTATCTCACTTCAGAATCCTCGAGAGAATCGGCGGCGGCGGCATGGGGGTGGTCTACAAGGCGGAGGACATCAAGCTGCAGCGGACCGTCGCTCTCAAGTTTCTGCCTCCCGAGCTCACGCGAGACCCCGACTCCCGGCAGCGTTTCATCCACGAGGCCCGCGCCGCCTCGGCTCTGGACCATCCGAACATCTGCACCATCTTCGAGACGGACGAAACAGAGGACGGGCAGGTTTTCATCGCCATGGCCTGCTACACAGGGGAAACCCTCAAACAGAAGATCGACAGGGGTATTGCGAGTTTTGACGAGGCGACCGGAATCGCCCTACAGATAGCACAGGGATTGTCCAGGGCGCACAAGCTGGGGATCGTGCACAGGGACGTGAAACCGGCCAACATTTTCATGGCGGAGGACGGGCAGGTAAAGATCCTGGATTTCGGCCTCGCCAAGCTGGCCGGACAGACGAAGCTCACCACGATGGGCACCACAGTCGGCACCATCGCCTACATGTCTCCTGAACAGGCGCGCGGCGGAGACGTGGACCGACGGACGGACATCTGGTCGCTCGGAGTCGTGCTGTTCGAGATGGTCACCGGCCAGGTGCCCTTCAAGGGTGAGTACGAGCCGGCCATCATATATTCCATCCTGAACGAAAGCCCGTCTGCTCCGACTGCACTTCGACCCGACGCACCGGAGGAACTCAACTGGATCATCAAGAAAGCGCTCGAGAAAGAACCCGCCGGGAGATATCAGGACATAGACGAACTCATAGCGGACCTGCGAAGACTGAGAGGAGAGGAAGAAGTAACTGGAAAGATAGAGCCTCCCAAGAAGCGCGCAGGCCCGAAGGCGGGAAAGGCGCTCTTCAGAAAACTCGCCATTCCCGCAGGGGTGGTCGCCGCACTCGTCGCCGGATTTCTTCTGTTGAAACCCTACATTCCGGGGCTCGGCGTTGCGGCTGCACCCAAGCCAATCGCAGTGATCAGTTTCGAAAACCAGACTGGTGATGCGACGTACGACTACCTGCAGGAGGCAATACCCAGCCTTCTCATAACCAGTCTCGAACAATCCAAGTATCTGCGCGTCGCAACGCTCGAGCGAATGTACGACCTTCTCAAACAGATGAACAAGGGCGACGTCAAGCTCATTGACAAGGAGCTCGCTTTCGAGCTCTGCCGCATGGACGGGATAGAGGCCGTCGTGATCGGCAGTTTCACCAAGGCCGGAGACGTCTTCGCCACAAACGTCAAGGTCCTGGACGTCGATACCAAGTCGCTGTTGAAGAGCGCCAGCTCCAGAGGGGAGGGGGTCGGCAGCATTCTGCAGGCGCAGATTGACGAGCTGAGCAAGGAGATAGCGAGAGGCATCGGCGCGGGTGGACGCAGGATCGGTGCGGGCCGCGTCCGCATTGCAGAGGCCACCACGAGCTCCATGGAGGCCTACAACTATTTTCTCAGAGGAAGGGCCGAATACGAGAAGTTCTACTTCGCAGACGCACTCGTCTTCTTGAAGAAGGCCATAGAGCTCGACTCCACGTTCGCAGTGGCACACCTTTACTCGGCCTGGGCTTACAACGACCTCGGGAACAGCGGTGAGAGAGACAGATCCTTCGAAAGAGCGAAGGCCTTCTCGAACAAGGCCTCGGACAAGGAGCGTCTCTACATCGAGGCGGCCTACGCCCGGGACATAAGGAAGGATCCCGTGGAGCGCCTGAGGATTATGAAGACCATGGCAGACAGGTACCCCAAGGAGAAGATGACGCACTATTTCCTTGCGTCCGACTACTGGGCCAGGAAGTCGTACACCGAGGCAGTGGGCGAGTTCGAGAACACTCTGGAGCTCGACCCGAACTACGGGCCCGCCATAAACCAGCTCGCCTACACATACTCAGAGCAGGGAGAGTACGAGAAGGCCCTGGTCTATTTCAAGCGATACGCTTCAGTTTCTCCGGGCGACGCAAATCCCTTCGATTCCATGGGCGACATACATCTCAGAATGGGAGATCTCGACCAGGCGATCTCCAGGTACAAAGAGGCAACGGAGGTCAAGCCGGAGTTCGGCTCAGACTGGAAGGTGGGCTACGTCTACGCTCTGAAGGAGGACTACGGCGAGACGCTGAAGTGGATTGACCAGTACACCGCGCGAGCCGTGTCTCCGGCCAGGAAAGCCGAGGGCAATCTGTGGAGGGCCTTCTATCACTATTGGCTCGGCAGTCACGAGAAGTCATTTCTGGATCTACAAACGGCCGAGGGATTCGCAACGGAAATCGGCAACGAGCCGCTCAGGGCGGCAACCGATTGGATGAGGGGCTGGATATACTACGACCGCGGGGAGATCGAACTCAGCCGGAAGCATTTCAAGAAGTGGTACGAAGTCATCACCCGTTTCCAGCCGGCGTACGCCGACTTCTACACTGCCGAATACCGCTTTTATTCCGGGCTCGCGGACGTGAAGCAGGATCGGATCGACGCGGCGAGGTCGGCGCTTTCCGAGATGAAATCGCTGCTGCCGAAGATACATCCGGGCGTGGCCGACTGGATCGTCTTCTACGGCGACCTGCTGGAAGGAGAGGCGTATCTCAGAGCGGACTCTCTAAAGAGCGCGATCGCCGTCTGCCAGAAGACGCGGGCGTGGGAGCTCCCGTCGGTCGCCTCTTCGAACGTGATATCCTACAATCTGCCTTTTCTCAGGGACGTTCTGGCGAGGTCACGTCACAGGAGTGGAGACTCGGAGGGCGCGATAAGGGAGTACGAACGCCTGATCAGGTTCGATTCCTCAACGAAGTGCAGGCAGCTGGTCAATCCCCTGTACCACTACAGGCTCGCGAAACTCTACGAGGAAAAAGGTGCTTCAGACAGGGCGGCGGTCCAGTACAAGAAGTTCCTGGAGATTTGGAAGAACGCTGACAAGAACCTGCCGGAAGTCAGCGCCGCGAGGAAGGGGCTGGCGGCCTCGTCCAGGGGCGCCTGACCCGCACTGCCGGAGATTCGGTCTTTCAGACACGCGGCACGCGAACGCTATGCCCGCCGGCGCAATCCCACATGACGCAAGGACATTGCTGATCGACTTCGCCTTGCCATGAGGAATTGCCACCCCGTTCCTGATTCCCTCAGATGTTCTTGCCCTTGACCAGGGGGCGGCCCTCAGAGTCGTTCATGTTGTCCGTGGCTATCAGGATGATGTCGATAAGCCACCAGATGCCCATCAGTCCGAACGTGAGCAGCTTGAGTATGCCTGTCCCGATCTTCCCCAGATAGAACCGGTCGATGCCGAACCAGCCGACGAAGATCGACAGGATCAGGGCCACGAACCAGCTCTTGCCCTCGCATTCGGGGCATCCCAGCCTTGTCCCGCACGTGACACAGATCTCGGCCTCTGGCCGGGTCTCGGCGCCGCAAACCATGCAGTACCTGTTGCCCTTCTGGAGTCTTATTCCGCACGTTGTGCAGAATTCGGCACTCGGTACAAGTTCCTTCCCGCAGTTTCTGCAATACATAGATCTCCTCCGTGATCTACTCTGGACGACGCACCGTGGCGGGCACCGTCCGCGAGCATCCAAAGTCACTACAGGCGCGCTTTGCGCCCGGACCGCATTCTACATTCTACGACAGTGCCTCTCAATAATAATCTACTGAAAGAAGCGTCAATAGGTTGCGTAAAAATGGGGCGTCCGCTCCCGCACCGTCTTCGGAGTACTCCCGTGATGCTCAGGTCGACGGCTCTGCTACGGTGCCCGGCCGGCCGCGGACGACGCGGACAGCCGGGTAGTTCAGTTCGCGCCGGCCTCGCGGGAGAATCTTTGCACTATGGTCTCTATGAGAAGCTTCGTGGATCTGCCCGGGAGCGTCGGTATGACGTGCACCGCGCCTCCCTTCCCTCTCACAAAATCGGCACCCACGATGTCGCCGGGCCTGTAGTCCCCGCCCTTGACAAGCACGTCAGGTGAGACCAGGCGTATGAGCGCGTCCGGCGTGTCTTCTTCAAAGATGCAAACGTAGTCGACCGAGCTCAGGGCGCAAAGCACCCCGGCCCTGTCCGTCTCTGCAACGACTGGACGACCCTCTCCCTTGAGTTTTCTCACAGACGAGTCGCTGTTCAGCCCCACGACAAGAAGGTCACCCAGCTCTCTGGCCTTCGAAAGATATTGCACGTGGCCCAGATGGAGGACGTCGAAGCAGCCGTTGGTGAACACCACCTTGAGCCCCTCGGCCTGCGCCTTCCTCACCTGGCCGACGAGATCGGTACTACCTAGAAGCCGCCCCATAAGTACGACCAACCTTTTCCGTGAATCTGTCGGAGGGTGCCGGCGTGCAGTCTGAGCAGGCTCCTTGCGCGAGTCCGGGTGGCTGCCACTACTCGCCCGCTCGCGAAGGTCACCAGCCTGCCCACTCACTATTCGTATCGAAAGAACCCATCAGATCGGTCACGTTGGTGCTCGCTGTGCCGAGCTCCTTTATCACTATTCCTGCCGCGTGGTTCGAGATGGAGGCCGCCTGCTTGAGGTTTGCACCGGCCGCGAGAGAGAGCGCAAACGCGGAAACCACCGTGTCTCCGGCTCCGGTAACGTCAAAGACCTCTCTGGCCACAGTGGGAAAGTGCGTGTGAACCCCGTCTTTCTCAAACAGACTCATTCCCTTCTCGCCGCGGGTTATGAGCACCGCGTCGCACCCGAGTTTCCGGTTGAGGCCCCAGCCCACTTCCAGCAGAGTCGTTTCGTCCACTATTCTCCTGCCGTACGCGAAACCTGCCTCGTGCTGGTTTGGGGTGATGACGGTGACTCCGACGTAAGAAAGAAGCCTCGTCTCCTTGGGATCGACGCAAACAGGCACGCCCGCCTTCTTTGCCTCGCCAGTCACAAACTTGAGTATTCTGTCAGTGAGCACGCCCTTGCCGTAATCCGAGACCACGACGGCGTCTGCGCCCTCCAGATTCTTCGCCAATACTCCGGCCAGGTCTTCCTCCAGCGGCGTTCCGAGGTCTGCCCGGCTCTCCATGTCTGTCCGGACCACCTGCTGGCTGTGGGCGATTATTCGCGTCTTCACGGTGGTCGGCCGGCAGGAGTCTATCAGCACGGCCTGCGAGGAGATCGAGAGCTTCTCGAGTTCTGAGAGGATCTTCTTTCCCTGCTCATCGTTTCCCACGACTCCCACGATTCTGGCCCGTGCTCCGAAAGAAGCTATGTTGCCCGCCACGTTGGCCGCACCACCCAGTCTCGTTGTCTCTCCGGACAGTTCCACCACCGGCACAGGCGCCTCCGGCGAAATCCGGCTGACGCTGCCCCACAGGTAACGATCCAGCATGAGGTCGCCCACGACCAGCACTGTCTTGCTGCCGAACGTGTCTGTTATTCTCTTGAGCTCTTGTCTGTGGTCTGTGTGCATGTGAACACCTGGCGCAGTAATGCCGTGTCTCAGAAGAATGAAAGCTAGCACCGGTGCGTGGCAGGGTCAAGGCGAATGTAGCAGGCGCACGAGGTTTTTCGCGAGCCGCATCGCTTCTTCGCCGCTGAGCGTGCTGTCCACGCCGAAGACAGTCTCCGACTCTGGCTCGAGCATTCCCAGCTCCACCACGACCCGCACGGGTCTCCACAGGTACCCGAGGACGTTGACGTCCGAGTAACCTGAACCCGGCGTGCGGGGCGAGGTCGTGCCACTCCAGACTGGCGCCGGCCCCTCTGCCGGACGCCCCAACACTGACTCGACTTTCTGGCCGCGCGCCTGCACGAGGAAGTTGTAGAGCTCGTTGGCCAGGAGTCCCTTTCGCACCAGGTCGTTGGGCCGGAACGTGCTGTCGGGATACGGGCGCTGCAGGCCCCCGGCCAGAGACTTTTCCACAAACGGCGAGTACCACCGGCCCTCGGAGTCCGTGCTTCTGCGATTCTTGTCGCCCGCGAGCTGAGACGGATCTGCTCCGACCGAGAGACTCGACGCGGGAGACGAGCCCGTAGCGGACCCGCCTCGTTCTGCCATCTCCAGCGCAACGACGAGAATCGCCGCCAGCTCCGCCCTGTTGACGGCCGCGCTCCTTAGACAGCGGAGGTAATCGAGAGGGAAACTCTGGTAGCCCAGCTCGTTCGCCATGAGTCTGGCCCAGCTGTCCTGCGCCCACGCATCGAAGGAGTCGACTTCCAGGTACCTCTCGAGTATGGGCAGCGCGTCGGGATCGCGCTTTTGAGCAAGATACGTCTCCGCGAGCCCCCGCAGGCTCTTTGTGTCAGAACCGTTAAAGCTCAGGGCGGAGCGGAGGTCCTCCTCCGCACCCCCGAGGTTCCCGCGCTCCATTCGTATGAAGGCCCGCGTCCTGAAACCAGCGGAGAAGGCGGGGTGTCTGTCAATCGCGGCCGAGGCGTGACTCTCCGCCCTCGAGAGTTCGCCCCTGGCCAGGTAGTAGGACGCGAGCGCTTCCTCGGCCATCGCCTTCTCGATGTCTCCCTTGGCCTGCCCCTTCAGTTTCTTGATCTGTGCGTCAGCTTCCTTGAGTTGTCCGGCCGAGATCAGATATTTCGCGCTCTCGTATCTTTCGGCGAAGCTCGGTTTCTTCTGCTGCTCTGCACGGGCGCTCGCGTACTTCGCTTCACAGAAGCCGTATCCAAGCGGGGAGAGCGCGGCGGCCAGCGCGGCCGCAAGCACAAGAGGGCGCAGTCGGGGCCACATGACGTCCAGCCGCAGAGAGCTCACATCAACTTCCTTTCCCTCAGACTCACGAAGGAGCGCCTGGCCACTATCACGTGATCGAGCACCTCGATTCCCATTATCTCGCCCGCCGTGACCAGCCGCTTGGTGAGGAGCAGGTCTTCCCTGCTCGGCTCTGGGTCTCCGGACGGGTGGTTGTGCACAAGCACGACGCTGGCAGCTGAGGACTCCACCGCCGGCTGAAACACTTCTCTGGGGTGCACAAGGCTGGCGTTGAGCGTTCCGATGGAAATCGTCTCCTTCCTCATCACGCGGTTTCGAGTGTCCAGATAAAGGGTGCAGAAGTGTTCTTTCCTCGCGGCGACGAGTTCCCTCGTGAGAGACGCGGCGTCCTCGGGGCGCCTTATGACGACCGCGGGCTCGTCCTCAGGGCGAAAGATCCTTCTGCCGAGCTCGAGGCACGCCACAAGCTGGCTGGCCTTCGCCGGTCCTATGCCCTTGACCGACTGAAATTCCTTCGGGGAAGTCGATGCAAGCTTCGAGGGCCCGAAATACCTAAGTATTTCATCGGCCACTGCAAGCACACCCGAGCCTTTCGTCCCCTGCCCGATGATAGCAGCAAGAAGCTCGGCGTCACTCAGAGCCGAGCTTCCCTTCTGGGCGAGCTTTTCTCGAGGTCTGTCCACTCTCGGCAAGTCACTGACAAGTTGCGGTTTTCTCTTCATCCCTACCACCTCGACCTGAGCCTCACGCGAGAAAACGCGCCTTCGCACCAGCATTATGGCCCGGCCGGCTCGCGTTGTCAACAGAGCATCGATTTGGTCTGCATCGAAGGTTGGGTAGATGGGAAGACTGGCTGAAAAGCTGGGACCGCAGGCGTCCCCTGTACCTTCCAGGTGGGCGAGGCGGGATCTAGAGGAGAGGCCGTGGCGGCGGCAGAGACCCTACGGGGTCCTTTTCCCCTGGGAATGCCTGCGGTCCGTGGAAATGGAGTTGTGGGCAGTGTGTCTGTCCGCCCTGAGATTGCGTCTGTACTGTGCCGGATGGACGCCGACCGACCTGAGAAATGCTCTCCCGAAACTCGAATCTGAGCCGAATCCCACTTCCCTGGCGATCTGCTTGACGAGCAGGGTGCCGCAGAGAAGTTCTTTCGACCTCTCCACTCTGAGTGCCGTCATGAAAGTCCACACCGAGCACCCCAGGTGTTTCTTGAAGCTTCTGGAAAGATGCTCCCTGGAAACTCCCAGCAGAGAACTGAGCTGAGCGACAGTGCGGACGTCCACCAGTCTCTCGTGAATCAGCCTGGCGGCGTCAGCCGCCAGCGATTCACCCCGCCGCAAGCGTCCGACATTCCGCCAGAGGCGACTTTCAGAGGCCCCGGCCTCTGCTTTCTGTTCCAATATGTTCACCTGTTCCCTATGGTTTCTCGTAGAAGGAGCTACACTTCCACGCCCACTTGTCTAATCAAGCTTCATGCCAGTTTGTCGGCCGCCTCCTCGCCCGCAATCTCTTGTTTGCCAATGAGTTGCCCAACCGCCGAAATGTGACGTATCGGGCCCGCCGATGCAGAGGCGACAGTATTTGCGAATGTGAGTGGCCACATTTGAATTCATTGCAGGACTGAGGGTTATGCATACAGGTTCTGGCGAGTTGGAGCGGCGGAATGCGAGGATTTCGAGGGTGAATTGCCCGTGCGAGGACTTGGGACTCGGAATCGACAACGCCGCTGGGCTGCGCGCGACCTGCGCCGGGTGAATTGCTCGTGCGAGGACTTGGGACCCGGAATCTGGGATTTGAGCAGCGCGGCGCAGATGCTTGCGAGCAGGGCCCGTCAGGCGGTCTTTCCGGCCGGGTTAGGCTTGCTCGCGGCTCCGGGTCCTCACAGCCTCTACCGAAGCCCCGGTCTCCAGGGGGACCTGGCGACTGCTGCCGGGCTCGCGTTCTTTTGGGAGTGTGAAAATGAAAGTGCTTCCGCAGCCGTATTCGCTTTCCACCCAGACACGGCCGGAGTGCAGCGTGACGAAGCGCCGCACCAGATCGAGTCCCACCCCGGCCCCTCCGTGGGCTCGCGTGGCGGACGAATCGACCTGGGCGAACCTGTCAAATATCCTGTCGATGTCTTCGGGTTTGATGCCTATGCCCGTGTCCGATATCCTGAGTATCAGCTCTTCCGGGGAGTCTTCAGTGGAAACGGTGATTCTCCCTCCATTCTCGGTGAACTTCACGGCGTTGCAGAGAAGATTCCAGCACACCTGTCTCACTCGCTTCGCGTCCAGGTATGCGAGAGGCAGCCGGGGACAGAACGCCGTCACCAGTTCCAGTCCCTTCTTTTCCGCTGTGGGCCTTATGGTCTGGACAGCCGACAGCGCTATCTCGTTCAGGTCGACATGTTCGAGGTTCAGCTGCATCTTGCCGCATTCGAGCTTGGACAGGTCAAGCAGGTCGTCGATCAGTTGAATCAGGCGGTTGCCCTGTTCGTCGACTATCTCGAGAAACTCGTTGCGCTGGCGCTCATCAACCCTGTTGTCCCTCATCAGTTCGGTGTAGGCGATGATCGCCGTGAGCGGCGTGCGCAGCTCGTGGCTCATGGTCGCCAGGAATTCGGACTTGAGCCTGTCCATCTCCCGCAATCTCTCGTTGGCCTTGAGGATGTTTTCTCGCGAGACCTCGAGGTCCCTGCACGCGGTGTTAAGTTCTTCGGCCTTCTCCTGAATCTCGGCGTAGAGCCTCGCGTTTTCTATGGCAACTGCGGCTTGCGCCGCCAGCGAAGAGAGTATTCTGACGTCTCTTTCGCGGAAGGCTCCCAGCTCGGTACTTTCGACGTTCAGGACTCCCAGCATTTTCTCCCCGATTTTGAGAGGAAGCGCGATTTCCGACCTCACACCCTTCATTCCGGGGATGTACCTGGGGTCCTTTTCCACGTCCGGCACGTACAGCGGTCTTCCTGTGGCGGCAACCCATCCAGTGATGCCCTCTTGCCCGACCTTTATCCGCAGGCGGTCCACCCTGTCGTCCGAGTAACCGCTGGAGGCCTTGACGTAGAGTTCGGTCGGGCTGCCGTCCAGAAGCAGAATGGCGCAATGCACGTACCCGAACGACTCCCTGAGGATGTGCAGCATCTCGTTCAGCACGGTGTCGGGGTGCAGGGTGGACGTCAGGGTACGCCCCACTTCGTACAGGACCGTGACCTCCTGCATCTTCTCCTTCACGGACTGATAGAGCCTGGCCCGCTGAATCGCCAGCGCGGCCTGAGTTGCGATTGCCTGCGCGCGCCTGATCTCTGCCTCGGTGAACGTACGCTCCTGTTCGGTGTCGTCGAACACCATCGTTCCGATGGCGGAGTCGTTCACCACGAGGGGGACAAAGAGCGCGGACTTCTGGCCGTATCTGTTCTTGAGCAGTGCGCACGCACGCGGATCCGTCGAAAGGTCCCGGATGCTCAGAGGCTGTTTCTCGTTGACGACCCAGACGCCGGCCACTGTCTCCCTCATGCTGATCCTGAGGTCCTGAAATCCCTTGTCCTCCGTGCTGGTGGCCATGCCTGCCAGTTCGTTTCTCTTCTCGTCCAGAAGAAACAGGAAGCAGTTGCTCGCGTTCAGCGCCTTCTTGGCGCTGTAGACAACGTGCTTCAGCGTCCTTTCGAGGTCGATGCTCTGGCTTATCGCCACGCTGACCTCGTAAGCCGTCTGCAGCTCGTCGTAGGCCTCCTGCAACGCCCTGAAGAGGCTGGTGTTCTCTATGAGTATGCCGATCTCTCTTCCCATGGCCATGAGCAGTTCGCGCTCTTCTTCGCTGAAGGTGCGTTGCCTGCTCGATGAGAGCACCAGCACGCCCACCGGCCTGTGACGGGCCGTCAGTGGCAGCCTTATCGCGGACCTGCACGCGTTTCCGGTCTTTCGGACCCAGCCGCATTCGGACGCGGTGTCCTCCACGAACCACGGCTCATCGCGGCGAGAAGCACCTTCGCCTTCCTCGGGACAGACGGCGAGGTCCTTCGCAAAATCGATATCGATGTTCGTGGACGAAACCATGGACAGCGCACTGGTCTTGTCATGCAGGAAGATCGCGCCTGCGTCGGTTCCACTGACTTCCACCAGCTGCGCAAGCAGTGTCTGGAGCAGTTCCTCGGGATTCGTCAGCCGGCCGGCAGCCGCGGTCACTTCCTTCAGAGCCCTCAGCTGTCTTTCCACCGTGCAGACTTTCTTCTCTGCGATCGTTTCCTCGTCAGTCTCGCGGAGGACGTTCATCGTGGAGTTCTGCGGCAAGTACGTCTCCTTGTCTTGCTCACGGTCTGGTCCCGACGAATGAGCTTTCCCTACTCATATCGGCAACTGTCGCAGGAACTTGAGGCGGATCGGCCGGGCGGGCGGCAGCCGGCGGCCTTGACTGAACGCGCGGAGTGTCGTAATCTTGTGGTGTTCTGACGGTGCGCCTCTGCAGTCTCCGCCCCAAGGGGCGTGATTTCTCAAGAGATTGACTCGTACCGGGAAACGCAATGGCAAGAGACAGAAAGAGTAAGCCCCCAAGCCGCAGAAAACAGGTGGCCAGGTTCCTGATCGTCTTCTTCGGCCTCTGGGCCGCCCTGTGGGCGGTACCGTACGTTTTGAGGACTTTCCCTCCCGGAGTCCAGAACCTCTGCCCTATAACCGCTTCGTGGTTGGGAGGGATCTTGAGTCTGCTGGGATTCAAGGTGAGCGTGGACGGGGTGCTTGTATCGTACGGCTCGCACGGGCTTTCCATCATCGCGGAATGCACCGGCTACACTGCCCTGGTCCTCTTCTTCAGCGTCGTGGTCGCTTATCCCTCTCCCATCAGCAAGAAGCTGATCGGGCTGGCCATAGGATTCCCTCTCATCCTTGCGTTCAACCTCCTCAGGCTCGTCATCATGGCCCTGGTCCTTGCGTACAAGCCCCAATACTTCGACTTCGCGCACCTGTACTTCTGGCAGGTGGCCCTGATAATTTTCGTCGTTGCCCTGGTGGTCTTCTGGATAGAAAAGCTGGTCGGCCGTGAAAAAACTGTCAGTGTTTCTTCTTAAGATATTTGCCTTCTCTTTCTGTTTCTTCCTCCTCTGGCTGCTGGTTGGAGAATACACGCTATGGGCGCTCGGGAAGGTCGTGCTCGTGCCGCTGACCGTGTTCGGCTATCAGCCCACGGGCATCGAAGTGGAGGCAAAGGCAATCCACTTCTTCTCGGCCATCACCGGGAGAAACAGGGTGTGCGACGTGGAGCTCACTCCCGTCGGCATCATCGTCTTCCTCTCTCTGGCCTTCGCGGCTGCGCCCGTGCCCCTCAAGAGGAGGGTGAGATCCACGCTGCTGGGCCTGCTGTTCCTGCTGTCCTTCCACGTCGTATACCTCTCTCTCAGGGTGCTCCTCTTCTCTC
>Ga0315294_10004881_pt1 | contig 14707 bp, 15 predicted proteins | sample YL17G13_40_MG_FD_203626 | JGI IMG/M metagenome (GOLD analysis project Ga0315294, IMG submission 203626) | Sediment microbial communities from Yellowstone Lake, YNP, Wyoming, USA - YL17G13_40 | ecosystem: Environmental > Aquatic > Freshwater > Lake > Sediment | place: USA: Wyoming | collected... | reverse complement strand
TTCCGGCTTGTCGAGCGCAATGTAGGCGCCGTCATCGAGGAGCAGATAGTCGTGACCGGCGGTGAGCGCGGCGAGCAGGCGGGGCAGCGGAATCTTTGCCCCCTCGACGCTGATGGTGATGCGAAGGTCGAACCAGTCGGCCTCGCCCGCTATGGCCGCAGTGCTGAGACCGATCTGCAGCGACTCGCCGGCCTCGCGGTAATCGGCCGGCTGACCGATGATTTCGACGGTGACGCCGTCAGCCTCGGCCAGCAACGGCTGCAGCTCGGTGGCGAAGCGCATCGTGTCGGCGCCGCCGAGGATCACCTCGGTCAGCGCTCCCCCGTCGTCGCGCAGTCCGAACCGCTCCAGGGGCGCATCGATATCGGAGGCCAGTTCGCACTCGGCGTCCAGATCGCGCACACCGCTGGTGTCGCCGGTGCCGACCGGGAAGCGGAGGTCTCTGTCGCCCAGGCGATATGACCATAACCAGCTGAGCTCCAATCGGTGCCCGGCGCGATAGTCGGCGCGGAGCACCGCTTCCGGCCCGGTGATTTCGGGCGGCGTGAACGAACCATCCGATGACGTCACCTCGGCCACCGCACGCAGCCGCGGATAAAATTCCAAGGCGAACTGGTCTACCGATTCGGCTGGGATCTCAAGCAGCTCGTTGCTCACGACGAGCCGTTGCAGCGCAGTGGGGGCCACGGTGTCGAGCGGGGCGAGCCGCAATCCCCCGTCGAAGTAAGCAACGCCGTGCGAGGGCGATCCGATAAACGCCGCCGCGGTCACGGGTATGCCGTCGACCTCGAGCACCGGACGCACCGCAAGGACGTCGGGGGCATCGGTGGTGACATCCAAGCTGATTCGGGCCGATGAGCCCAGGTGAACCTCCTGCCCGGTGCCGGCCTCTACCAGCGACACTCCCGACCGCCGGGCTTCGGCCAACAACGGCCAGAGCTGCGCAGTGTTCAGGGCGCTCAGGTCGATGGTCTTCTCGACACCGTAGTTGCCATACGGATAGGGCAGATACCCGCTCGAGGTCGATGCCCGGGAGAGTGCGTACAGGACTCGCAACTTCTCGATGTGCTGGCGCTGATAGCCGGAGTGCACCAGCCTGACCAGAGCGGACCAGTTGACATCTCCGGAAACCCAACCGCCGCGCTTGCCCGGGCGAACGACGCGCGCTTGCAGCGTCGACGAGTTGGCACCCACGATCAGGTCCAACTCGATGCCCAGGGGAATGGCGGTTCGCGCAGCCACGCTCGCCCGGCCGACGGGGCCGACCTCGGGGAGGAGCGCCTCCAGCGATTGCTGCCAGGTGACGCGCGGCGGGGATTTCCGGAGGGAATCGGCCGTTACAACCAGGGCCGCCACGTGTTTGCAGTCCACCCGCATCGGGCAGCTGCACCGACCGCCCACGACCGCCCAGGTGTCGACCGGTCCGCGGACAAGGCGCGCGCTGGCGGTGTAGGCGTGGGCGTGATTGCCGCGGACCGTTCCGACCAGACTTCCGGCATCCTTACTCCACTGGCACTGCAGGACCCGGCCGTCGCGGGAGTATTCGGTGCCGCGGCGAAACGTATCCCGGCCCAGCCGGACTGCCGCATGGTCGAGCGCGATATTCGGATAGGTCAACCCCTGCATGGGGTGCACGATAGGCCGGTGCCCCGACATCGTCGTCCAGCCCTGCGGCGTGCCGAGGCGAAGTGGTGCGGGTGAGACTGATGTGGCGCGGCGTGGCGTCATCGCCCCTGCCGCGCGTCGGCACCGTGAGCGCGAACACCTAGCACCGTGATGCGCTGATGCTATGATGCACCCGTGCGCACGACGGTGGATCTCCCCGAAGACCTGCACCGACAGGTGCGGGCCATTGCCCGCGATACCCACCGCACCTTCAGCGACACTGTCGCCGATCTGATGCGGCGTGGGCTGCACTCCGACGCTGCGGTAGCGCTGTCCCGCAGCCCCAGAACCGGCCTGCCGGTCGTCACACTCGGCACTGTGGTGACCACCGAGGACGTCCGGTCGCTGGACGACCAGGAGTGACAACGCTCCTGGACGCGAACGTGTTGATCGCCCTGGTCGTGTCCGACCACGTCCATCACGACCCGGCAGAAAGCTGGTTCGCCCGCCTGGACGACTCGTTCGCCACCTGTCCGATCACCCAGGGCAGCCTGTTGCGACTTCTCATCAGAGGGGGGCAGAACGCCGCGGACGCCCGAGCGGTCGTCATTGCGCTGACGCAGAGCCCGCGGCATGAGTTCTGGCCCGACAGCATCTCATTCACCGATTTCGAACTCCAGGGCGTCATCGGCCACCGTCAGGTGACCGACGGCTACCTCGCCCAACTGGCGAGGGCCAACCGGGCCAGGGTTGCGACCTTCGACCGCGGCCTCGTCGCACTGCATCCCGACATCGCCGAACTGGTCCCCACCACGCCCTGATCCAGGCGTCACGGGTAGCACAGATCCGGAAAAAGCAGACCTTGGGGGGGCCGGTACGCGGGCGCGAGAAGCACGCCCTCGAGGTCTTCAACGACGTGGTGCAGTACTGGGGAGGTCTTCAAAAAGAAGGGCGGATCGAGCGTTTTGACGTGGCCATTCTTACGCCAAACGGTGGAGACCTGGGTGGCTTACTCCTAGTGCGGGGCACGGCGGCGCAGATCGACTCAGTCCGCCGTTCCGAGGACTATCAGCGGCTAATCAACCGTTCGCAGCTCATCGCTGATCACTTCAGGGTCGCCGACGCTTTCGTTGACGAGGGACTCGCTCAAATTATGAGTCAATACGAGGATGAGGTCGGAAAGCTGGACTGACTGGCCTGGGGTTGGGCCGGGCTCTCGGAAGGGATTCACCGACCTGCTCGTACTCGGCGGCCTTGTGCGTACATCGGGTGTGGTACTGGCCGGCACCACGGCGCTCAAGCGCGGGCTTGCGGCACTGCGGCAGGCGCTGAGCGCCTGAATCAGGCGGCGGCTGCGGCCGTGGGCGCTACCGTAGGGCCATGGCAGAACCCACGTCCACGCGGCCGGGTATCGATCCGGCCCTGAAAGACCTGCTCGACGCCTTCCCGTTACAGATCAGGGTCGCCGACGGGGTCGAAGCCGCCCGCCAGAAGATGCGGCAGATCGAGCCACCCGCAGACCTGTTGCCCACCATGCGAATCGAAGAACGCACCATCGGCTTCGACGACCTGACCGACATTCCGGTACGCATCTACTGGCCGCCGATTCCCGCCCACGACGATCTGCCCGTGGTGGTCTTCTACCACGGCGGCGGCTGGGCGATCGGCGACCTGGACACCCACGACGCGGTCGCCCGCGCCCACGCCGTCGGCGCGGAGGCCATCGTCGTGTCGGTGGATTACCGGCTCGCCCCCGAACACCCGTTCCCGGCCGGTATCGACGACTCGTGGGCCGCGCTGCGCTGGGTTGGCGAGCACGCCGCCGAGTTGGGTGGCGACCCCGCGCGAATCGCGGTCGCCGGCGACTCGGCGGGCGGCAACATCTCGGCGGTGATGGCGCAGTTGGCCCGCGACCACGGCGGCCCGCCGTTGGTCTTCCAGCTGCTCTGGTATCCGGCAACGACCGCGGACGCCACGCTGCCCTCACATGCCGAGAATGCTGACGCGGCGATTCTGGACGCCGAAGCGATCGAAGCGTTTCTGACCTGGTATCTGCCCGATATCGATATCGGCGAGCCGGACACGCTGCCCGCCACGCTGGCGCCGGCCAACGCCGCAGACCTGCGCGGCCTGCCGCCGGCGTTCATCGGCACCGCCGAATACGATCCGCTGCGCGACGACGGCACCCGCTATGCCGAACTACTCACCGCCGCCGGGGTGCCCGTCGAACTGCGCAACGAACCCACGATGGTGCATGGCTACGTCAGTTTCGCGCTGGTCGTGCCGGCCGCCGCGGAGGCGACCAACCATGGGTTGGCGGCCCTCAAAGCGGCACTCTCGCGCAGGTAGCCGCTCGGCGGCATCGGAGCCCCCCGAAAGATCGGGCATGTGGCCGTTGCTCATGCGGGAGAAGACGCTCGAGAACGAGCAGGACCGCCGGCACGTCGCTTCGCCGCCGGATGAGCGTGCTGCAGTCGAGGCCGGTGGTCCGCGCGTAGGTTGTGAAGGCGGAAGCGGGGAGTGTGCCTTGCGGCCTCCCATTCGGGAATTGCGTGCGGGGTTTCGTACTTGCTCGAAGAGTGGGTGCGCGGCAAACGTGCCTGACTGATCAGAACTGAACTGCGGTGATGTGGGGGTGACACGACGACGATCAGCGAACAGCGGTCATGGCAAGGACCTTTGGCACTTGTGAGGGTGATACCCGCGGCAGCATCGTGAGAACACATACCCGGGGTTCGCGGGTATGTCGTCGCGTCAGTTGAAAGCGGCAACGCGATCCTGCGGTGGTGGTGCAGGACAGCACCTCACCGGATTGCCCGCGGACTCCATTGTTGAGGAGTGGACGTGAACATCGTCGCTGTCTTTTTTGCGGTGGTCATCGTGGCGCTGATTGTGGCGGCGCTGTCGATTCGGGTGGTGACCCAGTACGAGAAGGGTGTGTTGTTCCGGCTCGGGCGGGTCAAGGATGTCCGGGAGCCCGGGCTGAGGTTCATCATCCCGGTCGTCGACCGGTTCAGGAAGGTGTCGATGCGCATCGTGACGATGCCGATCCAGTCACAGGGGATCATTACCCGCGACAATGTCAGTGTCGACATTGCCGCTGTCGCGTATTTCCGGGTCGTGGATGCGGTGAAGTCAGTGGTGGCCATCGAGAATGTGGCCGCCGCGATCGATCAGATCGCCCAAACCACGCTGCGCAATGTTGTCGGCCAGCACACCCTCGACGAGACGTTGTCGGAGACCGAGGTGATCAACGCCAACATCCGGCAGATCCTGGATGTGATCACCCTGGAGTGGGGTGTGGAGGTGACTCTGGTCGAGCTCAAGGACATCCAGCTGCCCGACAGCATGAAACGGGCGATGGCCCGCCAAGCCGAGGCCGAACGGGAGAAGCGCGCCAAAATCATTGCCGCCGAAGGGGAATCGCTGGCCGCCGCGGCACTCGGTGATGCCTCGGACACCATGATGGCCCACCCGTTGGCGCTGCAACTGCGCAATCTGCAGACCCTGGTCGAGTTGGGGGTGGACAAGAACACCACGGTGGTGTTTCCGGCGCAGCTGATGAGCGCGATCGGCGATATCGGGACATTCTTTGCCCGCGAGACCGCCGCCGTCTCGACGCCATCGGTGGCACCGATCACGGCCCCGGCGGCCCGACAGGCGCAGGCAACAACATCGGCAGCCAACGGCGAGACCGAGCCCGACGCAAGCGCCCTGAGTGTGTGACGGCCAGCCCGCCGATGATAGGTCCGTCCGAGACGAAGGAGGAAACGATGAAGGCCAAAGTTGGGGACTGGTTAGTGATGAAGGGCACCACCACTGAGCGGCACGATCAGCGCGGACTGATCACCGAGGTGCACTCCGAAGACGGCTCGCCGCCATATGTGGTGCGCTGGCTCGCCACCGACCACGAGGCGAGGGTGTATCCCGGCTCGGATGCCATCGTGGTAACTGCCGAGGAACAAGAGGAAGCCGACGAGCGGGCACGCGCCCGAGCTGCGGCCGCGCAAAGCACCATCACACGCCCGACGAGCAAATGAATTGATCGCAGCGGTGCTGAAAGTGGTAGCGCTGCAACGTGATAGCTGCACGCTGATTCTTTCTCGTCAGCGTGAAACGGCTTCGTAATCGCAAATCTCTCGGCGACGGTCATGGCGTAGAAGCCGTACTCCGCTAGGGACGTCATCAAGCTGGAATGCGACAGTTGATTCCGGGTGCTCCGGACAGACGTCGATCCACGGTGATCAGCGGAGCGTCGAGGACCTCTGCGAGTGCGACGTAAGCCGCGTCGTAGCTGGTGAGATTTCGCCTCAGCTGCCAAACCCGCTGCGCAACAGACTCATACGGGAACATTTCCATCGGCAGATCGAGCAGGTCGGCGTGCGCTTGGGCTGCCTGGTCAGAGCTGATCAGCCCGCCGATTTCATGACGCCGAATGACATTCGAGCACTCGAAGGGCAGCAGCGCGGGGGCATACAACTCGGCTGCGGCCAGACGCCGGGCGAGCCAGGCCCCGGCACTCCCGGAGTCCAACAGAACCGTCACGACCGCCGAGGCGTCACACACCAGCCGGGAGTCGCTCACCTGCGATCGGCATCCTTGGCCTGAACCGTGGCCGCCGGATCGAGGCGCACGCCCGTCGCGGCAACCCGGGCTCGCGCACGGGCCAGCACCTCGCCGACAGTCGGCCTCTCCGCGACCTTCACCAGAAGGGAGCGCAGGTACTCCTGCAACGACTGGCCCTCACGCGCCGCCCGGGCTGCCAGCTCGTCACGAACCTGCTCGGGCACATCCCTAATCGTCACCGCCACCATGCCTGCATATTTGCAGCATTGCAGCGGCATTGCAGCTCCGCCGGCCGGGCCTGGTTCATCTGGGACGGCGAGGAACGGCCGTCACCGATGCGTCAGGGCTTCCTTGACGAAAGGATGGAGTGTCAGGTAAACCTTGACGCATGGTGAATGCCTCACGCCCCCAGGTGCAGTCCATCGCCCTGCACGCGTTCCGCGAAGACCGCCCCGGGCCGCGATGGCGTCAGCTCTACCACGCAACCTGGCCGCAGTACCGATCCTGGTATCTGCGGCCGGGAACCGGCCGGCGCCCGAGCGTCCCCGAGGCCGAGCACGCCCTGCTGACGCATATGCCCGAACTGCATTCGACCTGGGCCCGCCTCGTCGCGATGACCGGCAACGATGCGACGACGGCAGCGATGCTGACGGGGTGGAATATGCCGGCCTTCGCGCCGGCCTGCTCACAAGTGGTGATCAACACCGGGCAGCGGGCGCTGATCCGCAACTACGACTACCACCCCGACCTGTTCGAGCAGGTGGTGATGTCGACTCGGTTCTCCGACCGCGAGGTGCTCGGAACCAGCGACTGTCTCTGGGGCCTGCTGGACGGCATGAATTCCGATGGACTGGCCATCTCCCTGACGTTCGGCGGCGCCAGGGGCAGCGGGACCGGGTTCGGCATTCCCCTGGTGGTTCGCTACCTCCTGGAAGTCGCCGGGACGGTCGAGGATGCCGTGACTGCGGTGTCCCGAATTCCGGTCTCCATGTCATACAACCTGACCCTCACCGACCGCACCGGTGACGTCCGAACCGTCTACCTGGCCCCGGAAGGGGTGGTGGAGCAGCGCGACTGTCCGTTGGCGACCAATCACCGATTCGACCAGCCGGAGGATCCGGCACACGCCCGGAGATTCCGCAGTCTGGAGCGTCAGGCACACCTTCGTGGACTGCTCGCCGACCAGCTGCCAGCGGATCACGTCGCCGATGACTTCCTGCGCCCACCGCTACGAAGCTGCGACTACGCCAACGGCTTCGGGACGCTCTACACCGCGGATTACCGTCCGGACAGCGGAGAGGTCCGCTACCGGTGGCCGGGCACCACGTGGAGCCGACGTTTCACATCGACCGACTCCGAAATCCGCCTGGACGTGCCGGCAGCCTGACGACCGTATTATCGCGCTATGACTGCTGGATCCGACTCTCCGGCCGAGCTGCCGTTGGACGGGTTGACCGAGGGCGAGCTGGCCGCACTCATCTGTCGGACTACCGACGAACTGAGCGGCCGCGGCACCCGCGAAGGTTTGGCCGAGATGCTGCGGATCGTCGCCTACGTCGGCCAACGGGTCGGTGACGCGGCGCGACTGGTGGCGGAGTCCAACTCGTGGAGCAAGGTCGCCGAAATATCGGGCACCTCACGACAATCCGCCTGGGAACGCTGGCGGATGTCGTGAACGACGGGTCGCCTTCTCGTAATGAGACCGCCGGGGTTTATCCGGGTAGGGGTTTGTCACCGTGTCGCAATCGGGGTTGACTGACCGAATGGACATGACCCGGCGGTTTCGCGCCGTGGCCTGGGCTACCGGCACCGAGATCGTCCACCCCGTCGAGGGGCTGAGCCGATGAAGAGCCGGGCAGCGATCCTGCACGACTACGGTGCCCCGTGGTCGGTGGAGGAGTTCGAACTGGATGAGCCCCGGACCGGCGAAGTGCTCGTGGCGCTGGCCGCCGCCGGGCTGTGTCACTCCGACGAACACCTGCGCTGCGGATTCCTGGCTCCGCCACCGGATGTCTCGGCGCCGCGACGGTTGCCGACCATCGGCGGGCACGAGGGAAGCGGGGTCGTGCTGGAGGTCGGGGCGGGTGTCAGTGGGCTGGCTCCCGGCGATCACGTGGTCACCTCGTTCGTCCCGGCCTGCGGTCACTGCCGTTGGTGCGCATCGGGGATCGAGTACCTGTGCGACCGCGGCGCCGCGACTCTGCAGCCGGGCATGCCCACCGACGGCACCTTCCGCCACCACACCGCCGACGGGCGCGATCTCGGCCACGTCTCCAAGATCGGCGCGTTCGCCGAACACACCGTCGTCTCGGCCGACTCGCTGGTCAGGATCGACCCGCGGCTGCCACTGGCACCCGCGGCACTGCTGGCGTGCGCGGTGCCCACCGGGTACGGGTCGTCGGCCAACCGGGCCGGCGTCCGCGGCGGCGACACCGTCGTCGTCATCGGCGCCGGCGGGATCGGCACCGCCGCCATCCAGGGCGCCCGGATCAACGGTGCCCGAATGATCGTGGCCGTCGACCCGGTGGAGTTCAAGCAGAAGTCCGCGCTGACGTTCGGGGCCACCCACACCGCGGCCACGGCCGGCGAGGCGCTGGAACTCGTGCGGGAACTGACCGCCGGGGTGATGGCCGACGCGGTGGTGGTCTGCCCGGCGACGATCGAATCGGCCGACGTGGGTTCCGCATTGGCGCTCACCCGCAAGGGCGGCACCTGTGTGCTGACCGGCCTGGCCTCACCGCGGACCGTCAGTGCCGACGTGGCATTGCAGGAGTTCGTACTGATGAACAAAACCCTCAGCGGCAGCATCTTCGGCTCCTGCAACCCGAAGGCCGACATTCCCCGGCTGCTCCAGCTCTACGCGTCCGGCCAACTGCTTCTCGACGAGATGATCACCAAGCGCTACCGCCTCGACGACATCAACGAGGCCTACCGGGATCTGGCCGGCGGCAAGCTGATTCGCGGCGTTATCGACTTCGGAATGACCTGAGCGCCGATGCCGCCTGACCATCCGCTTTCCGGTATGCGGGTTGTGGAAATCGGTGATCGGCTCGCCGCGGCCTACTGCGGCAAGCTGCTGCGCGATGCGGGAGCCGACGTCGTCAAAGTGGAATCACCGGCCGGCGACAGGTTGCGCCGCGACGAGCCCGCGTTCTTCGGATTCCTCAACGGCGGTAAGCGCAGCCTGGTGACCAACGGCGACGCGGCGCAACTGCTCGCCCGCGACGCCGATGTCATGGTGCTGGCCGCGAGTCCGGGCGAAGCCCGGCGCCTGGGGTTGGATGTCGCCGCACTGCGGGCGGCCGCACCCGGATGTGTCGTGGTGACGGTGTCGAACTTCGGCTGGACCGGGCCATGGGCGGAGTATCCGGCCACCGAATTCACCCTGCAGGGGTGGTGCGGATCGATCGGATCTCGGGGAGTGCCGGAGCGGCCACCGCTGGCGGCCGGCGGCGACCTCGGCGAGTACATCGCCGGCGGGCACGCCGCGTTCTTCGCCCTTGCCGCCCACTACGGCCGGTCGGGTGGCCACCTCGACCTGTCGGTGCTGGAGGCGATGTCCTCGTCGATGCATACCTTCGGCTGGCTGCGTCGCGACGTCATCGGGCTGACCTCGTTCAGCCGTTCCACCGAGGTGCCGTCGGTGGAGCGGGCCAAGGATGGCTACGTCGGGGTGTCGATGGCCACCGACACCCAGTGGCAGAGTTTCTGCGCCATGGTCGGTTGCCCCGAACTCGCCGCCGAAGCCGAACTGGCGCTGCAGCTGACACGCTGGCAGCAGCGCGACCGGATCCGGGCGGCGATCGGGCCGTGGTTCGCCGCCCACACCGTCGCCGAGATCGTCGAGTTAGCCGAGATCCACCGGGTCCCGATGGCCGCCATCGGAAACGGTGCCACCCTGCCGGAAATGGACCACTTCGTCGCGCGCAAGACCTTCGTCGACAACCCGGCCGGATTCCGTCAGCCCCGCTCCCCCTGGCTGATGAGCCGGACGGCGCCGCAGCCGGTGGCGGCCATGCCCGCGCTCGGCGAGGCCGGCGCCGACCTCGAACACCTGTGGCCCGGGCGCCGACCGCCGGCGGCACCTGACGACGCCGGACTTCCCCTGCGCGGCCTTCGCGTGGTCGACCTGACCGCGTTCTGGGCCGGCCCGGCCGCGACGCAACTGCTCGCGATGCTCGGTGCCGACGTCATCAAGGTCGAGTCCTGCCAGCGACCGGACGGCATGCGGTTCGCCGGAACCATGCGCGCCGGGGTTGAGGACTGGTGGGAGTACAGCTGGGTGTTCCACGCGGTCAACACCAACAAGAGGTCCCTGACGCTGGACCTGCAAAACCCCAGGGGCCGTGAGCTTCTCGGCAGGTTGATCGCACAGTCGGACATGGTGGTGGAGAACTACCCGGCCCGCGTCATGGAGCACCTCGGACTCGACTACGAGACACTGCGCGGTTTCAACGATTCCGTGATCGTCGTGCGGATGCCCGCCTTCGGTCTGGACGGGCCGTGGCGTAACCGCGGTGGTTTCGCGATGACCATGGAACAGATCGCCGGCCTGGCCTGGTTGACCGGTTACGCCGACGACGTGCCCACCGCGCCCCGCGGACCGTGCGATGCGCTGGCGGCGGTGCACGGGGCGTTCGCCGCGATGTGTGCCGCGCAGTTCCGCCGGCGAACCGGCAAGGGCCAACTCGTGGAGGTTCCGATGATCGAGACGGTGCTCAACGCGACTGCCCGGCAGGTGATCGAGTACGACGTGTCCGGCACTGTGCTGACCCGGAACGGGAACCGCGGGCATGATTTCGCCGTGCAGAACCTCTACGCCTGCGCCGGACACGAGCAGTGGATCGCGATCAGCGTTCGCGACGACGCCGACTGGTTGGCGCTGAAGGCCGTTCTCGAACAACCGGACTGGGCCGCAGGCGGCCGCTTCGACACCGAGGCGGCACGCCGGATCGCCACCGACTTCATCGACGCCAGGCTCGCCGAGTGGTTTCGGGACCGTCCATTGGAGCCGGCGGTCACGGCGCTGCTGGGTGCCGGGGTGCCCGTCGCACCGGTGGTGTTGCCCACCGATATCGGCGAGAACCCGCAACTGCGCGCCCGCCGCTTCCTGGAAACCCTGACGCATCCGCGGTGCGGCCCGGTTCGCTACCCCCGCCCCCCGATCGCGGCCGCGCCGGGCCGGGCCGGTTTCGTCGAACACCCGGCGCCGACACTCGGTCAGCACAACCGCGACGTGCTGTGCGGACTGCTCGGGCTGACCGCGGCCGAGTTCGATCAGCTGGAACGCGACGCGGTGATCGGCTCGGCACCGACACGGTGACACGGTCCTGCCTGCCGTCACACGCTAGAGGGCTCGCAGCCGGTGGACCCTGTCGGAGATGACGCGCCGGGACACCGCCGCCTCGGGCGCTAGCCAGTCGAACGCGTGCGGACAGCCCGGATGGATGTGCAATTCGGCCGGAACTCCCGCTGCCGCAAGACGGCCGGCATAGGCCATATCCTGCTCGCGAAACAGGTCGAGGTCGCCGACGTCGAGGTAGGCCGGGGGAAGTCCGGACAGATCATGAGCCCGCGCCGCCGCCGCGTAGGGCGAGACGTCGCCGCCGCCGGCGTGCTCACCCAGTAACGCGGCCCATCCGGTGAGGTCGTCGTCACGGCTCCAGGTCAGCATCGGTGCGAGTGCGGGTTCGGGCACCGGGGTCCGGTCATCGAGCATGGGGTAGATGAGCAACTGCTGGGCGATCGACGGGCCGCCACGGTCGCGCGCCAGGAGGCACACCGCGGCGGCCAGACCGCCGCCGGCACTGTCACCCATCACCGCCAGCCGCGAAGGGTCGAACCCCAAATCCCGGGCGCGCCCGGCGAGCCACAGCAGCGCCCCGTAGCAGTCCTCGACCGGTATCGGATGGGGGTTCTCCGGCGCGACCCGGTAGTCGACGACCAGCAGCGGCACCCCGGAGGCCGCGACGTAACTGCGCGCTACCACGTCATAGAGCACTCCAAGTTCGTTGAGCCCCAGGATCATTCCGCCGCCGTGCAGATACAGCACCGCGCTGCCCGGCTGCGGCTGCCCGGCCGATCGATACCAGTTCAGCGGCACCGTCGCGCCGTCGTCGGTGCGCATGACAAAGTGCCTCACCTCGACTCCCTCGACCGAGGGCAGCGGGGAGTCCGGTCGGTCGAACATCGCACGGCTGGTGCGCCGGCGGGTCGCGACATCACCGACCGGCGGTGGATCGTCCCGCGTTGCGGGAGCCAGTGCGGCCATCGCTGCGGCCACTTCGGGATCCATCTGTAGTGCCAAGGGCGTTCGGCTTCCTCTAGGGAACGGTGCCGGCTAGCGGACGGCTTCGGCGACCAACTTGATCTGCAGGTACTCCTCGAAGCCGGCCAGACCCATCTCGCGGCCGACACCCGACTGCTTATAGCCGCCGAAGGGCGCATCCCCGCAGTACCACACCCCGCCGTTGACGTTGATCGTGCCGGTGCGCAGCCGGGACACCGCCCAGTGCAGCCGCCGGGGATCGGCGCCGAATACCGTGGCGGACAACCCATACGGCGAATCGTTGGCGATGCGTACCGCATCGTCATCCCCGTCGTGGGGCAGCACCACCAGCACCGGCCCGAAGATCTCCTCCCGGGCGACCCGGGCACCGTTGGTCAGTCCGGTGATCACGGTCGGCTCGATGAAGAAGCCGACCGGTAGCTGTGCCGGACGCCCTCCGCCGCAGGCGAACCGTCCGCCCTCCTCGATCGCCAGATCGAGGTAGCCCTGCACCCGGTCGCGTTGCCGCGCCGAGATCAGCGGCCCGCAGAAGGTGGCCGGGTCGGTGGGATCGCCCACCGGCAACCCAGCCATCGCCGCGACAGTGGCGGCGACGACCTCGTCGTAGCGATTTCGCGGCACCAGCAGTCGGGTGGTCAGCGCGCAGCCCTGACCTGAGTGGGTGCACACCGCCAATGCCGCCGCCCTGCAGGCGGATTCGATATCGGCATCGTCCAGCACGATGAACGCCGACTTGCCGCCCAACTCGAGGAACACTTTCTTGACGGTCTGTGCCGCCGTTGACATCACCGACCGCCCAGTGGCTGTCGAGCCGGTGAACGACACCAGGTCCACGCGCGGGTCGGCGGCGAGCTGGGCGCCCAATCGGTGGTCACCGGAGGTCACGATGTTGACTGTGCCCGGCGGGAAATCGGTCTTCTCGGCGATGATGCGGCCCATTTCCGCGGCGCACCACGGGGTGTCCGGCGCGGGCTTGAGCACCACGGTGTTGCCGGCGGCCAGCGCGGGCCCCAGCTTGGCGAGGTTGAGGTGATGCGGAAAGTTCCACGGGGTGATCGCCCCGACCACGCCGAACGGTTCACGAACGATGGTGCGCCTGGTTCTGACACCCATCGGCGTCGCCTCTCCCAGATCGCTGCGCCACGGGTATTGCTCCGCGGTGTCGGCCGGGATGGCGAGGTCCTCGATGGGAATCTCGAGCTGACCCCGGTGAGTCAAGGCGACGGGCGTGCCGATCTCGGCGACCGTCATCGCTCGCAGTTCCTCGAGTTCGCCGCGCAGGGCCTCGCGCAGCTGACGCAGACAATGCACCCGCAGCGCCACGTCCCGGCACCACTCGGTGTCGTCGAAGGCCGAGCGCGCCGCGGCGATCGCGTCGTCCATATCCTCGACGGTTCCGTCGGCGGCCTCGCCCAGAGGTTGTTCGGTCGCCGGGTTGATCGTCGTGAACGTGCCGCCGCGTCCGGGCGTCAGCGCACCAGCGATCAGAAGCCGTGTCGACTTGCCGGGCTCTGGGGTCACGGATCCACTCCCGCTCTCCAGCATGCCCACTACGGCCCCGTGGGAGCAGCAGTGCCGGTTTCGAGTCCGTCAAGGGCGCCCCGGGATCGCCACGATTCGAGGGTGTCGGCGTATTCAGTCGGCCCGCCGATGAAAAAGCTTCCCAGCTGGGTTCGCTCATCGACCCAGCCCTCCCGGTTGTAGTACCCGGGCGTGCACGCCTTTCGGCGCTCCGCGACCAAGGCGGATCGCTGCAGCACGGTGTCCACCCAGGCGGCCTCGGCCTGTGCTGTCGCCTCGACCTCGACGATCCCACGCGAGACGGCCGAGGCGATCACCCATGCCACATGGCGGGCTTGGACGTCGAGCAGATACGGAAAGTTCACCGTGAAACCCGCCTGCGCAATGCTTTCCACGAAACAATTCGGAAAACCGTGCACATGTAAGCCGTGGAATGTCCGGACACCGTCTGCCCATTTCTTGGTGAGCGTCAGCCCGTCGCGGCCGACCACCTCGAAGCCGGTGCGACTCGTGTAGTCGGTCCCGACCTCGAATCCCGTCGCAAAGATCAGGCAGTCGAGTTGGTGCTCCACCCCGTCGACGACGACACCGTTCTCGGTGATGCGCTCAACCCCGAGGCCGCGGGTGTCGACGAGAGTCACGTTGTCTTTGTTGAACGCCTGCAGATATTCGTCGTGGAAGCAGGGCCGTTTGCAGTAGTAGCCGTACCAGGGCTTCAGCGCCTCG
>Ga0315294_10004879_pt1 | contig 14711 bp, 12 predicted proteins | sample YL17G13_40_MG_FD_203626 | JGI IMG/M metagenome (GOLD analysis project Ga0315294, IMG submission 203626) | Sediment microbial communities from Yellowstone Lake, YNP, Wyoming, USA - YL17G13_40 | ecosystem: Environmental > Aquatic > Freshwater > Lake > Sediment | place: USA: Wyoming | collected... | reverse complement strand
CTCCTCGCTTAAGCGGCCGATCGTCCTTATGAGGAATCTCGCCATATTTCCTAAATCTGCCTATTGGGCTTTTCGGCTGCTTCATGAGGGAGTCTCTCATATCCATGCCCATTTTGCCCATTATCCGGCTACATCCGCCCTGGTCGTCTCCCGGCTGCTCGGAGTGCCGTTCAGTTTCACCTGTCACGCGCACGATATCTTCTATGACTCGACCATGCTCGATACGAAGATCAGGAATGCGAAGAGGTGCGTTACGATATCGGCCTACAATCGGGAGTATATCCTCCGTCTCTTCCCGGAGCTGGACGCTCAAAAGATCATAGTCATTCATTGCGGGGTTGATACGAAGGCTCTACGACCGGTAGCCCGGAATAGCGCCATGCCGCTCAGGATCGTTTCCGTAGGAAGATTTGTGCCGACGAAAGGATTTGACGATCTTATTCGCGCGTGCAGCATATTGAAAGAAGAGGGGTTGCATATTGCGTGCGCCATTATCGGGGAGGGTATGATGGCTGCCCGGCTGAAAGGGATGGTGCGCTCTTTACGGTTAGACCGGGAGGTCGCCATTACCGGTCCCGTTCTTCACAGAGAAGTGATCAAGGCATATCAGGAGGCGGATGTCTTTGTCCTGGCCTCTAAAAAGGCACGGCATAAGGATGTCCAGGACGGGATCCCCGTCGTCCTTATGGAGGCGATGGCGTCAGGGATCCCATCGGTATCGACAGCGCTTTCAGGGATCCCGGAACTCGTCATCGACGGCAAGACAGGGTTGCTGGTTGCGCCCGGCGATCCGTCCTTGCTGGCGGGAGCGATCAGGCGTCTCTATCACGATCGAGACCTGCGGGAGCGCCTGGCGGCTCAGGGGAGACAGGCGATACAGGAAGAATTCGATATTACGAAAAATGTCGACAGGCTCCTGAAAGTATTTATCTCATGAAAAGAACTGCCGCTGTCAAAGGCAGCGTCTGTTACCAGAGACGGGGTTATTCATTAAAGGCCTTTTCAGTCCCGGGAGAAAGCCAGATGGGTCATTAAAGGGCCGGCTGACTCCCCGTTCAGATCTGGACCGGAAGGAAGCGCAACCATTTTTGGAGGTTGATCGTGAGCTCATTCAAAAAATTTGTCCATTACTATCAGGCAAATCTTGCCGTAAGTCTGCATGGTCTCGACGCCGACGCGATAGAAAAGGCGGTCAACACATTGTGGTCAGCCTATCAGAAGGATAAGCAGATATTTATCTGCGGTAACGGCGGTCCGGCCGCGCTCTCAGCATATATCGCAAGCGATATCGCCAGGGGGACGGCGATCAGAGGCAGGAGGAAGTTCAGATTGATCGGTCTTACGGAGAACGGCCCGCTCCTGAGGGTACGATCAGACAACGCAGGCCCTGCCGGCTGCTTCAAGGAGCAATTAGAAAATCTGCTTAAGCGGGGAGATGTCGTCGTCGGGATAAGCGTTTCGGGAGACCCGGAAAATATCGCGCGGGCTTTCGGCTACGCGAGATCGAGGGGCGCGACGACTATCGGGATCGCCGGATCCGGCGGCGGGAAGCTGGAAAAGCTCGCCGATATAACGATTTCGATCAGCTCCAGAGAATACGAGATCGTTGAGGATATCCAGCTGTGCCTCGGGCATATCATAAAAAGGGCGCTTCAGGAATTCCTGAAGTACGATAAATCTAAGAGGATCCGGAAACAACCTTTGCCGGTGAGCACACATCGATGAACGGTAAAAAGATAAAGATCGCGCACGTCATCTACGGCCTGAAATACGGCGGGGCAGAGAAGCTGCTGATACCTTTTACGACGCAGCTTAACAAGGAAAGATACGAAGCGATCGTGATAGCGCTCTACTTTGGCGGCCCTGTCGAGGAGGAATTAAAAAAGAGCGGCATCCCGGTCTTTACGATCAGAAGGGACGCCCGTTTCGGGTTCTTTGATTTCCTGAAATTAATGAAGATCCTTGAGGGCGAGAAGGTCTCTTTAGTCCATACGCATCTTCTCTTAGCGGATTTCTGGGGAGGACTTTCAGCTCGCGTTCTGGGATTGCCGCAGGTAAGCACCTGCCACCGCGCTTATGAATATCCGTCATGGCTTCTCTTTTATAAGAGAATGGTAAGTTATCTTTTTCCCGCCAGGATCATCGCGGTCAGCAAGAGCACCAGAGAAGAACTATTGAGGCGGTACCCCATTGCTTCACATAAGGTCGTTACCGTCTATAACGGCATCAACACATCGGTCACCGTTCACGATAAGATGCGGACCAGAAAAGAACTCGGATTTTCTGAGGGAGATTTTATCATCATTAATGTCGCCCGTCTGGACCCGGAAAAAGGACATCTCTTTTTAATCCGCGCGATCAGGTCGCTCGTTAAGGATATCCCCTCGCTCAAGGCCCTCATCATCGGCGACGGTTCCCTCAGGGAGACTTTTGCGCGCACCATCCGTGACAAGGGCCTTGAAAGCGTGATATTCCTTATGGGGCCGCGTAATGACGTGGATAAGTTTTATTGTATCGGGGACCTTTTTATACTGCCATCCCTGAAAGAAGGATTCCCGCTGACGGTGTTAGAGGCGATGCTCTACGGACTTCCCGTCGCGGCGAGCGCTGTGGACGGCGTTAAGGAGATCGTCGCCGAAGGGGTGAACGGATCGCTCTTCGCTCCATCGCGGGTTGATGAGATCAAAGGAGCCATACAGCGCGCGTTCACAGACCGCAAAAAGCTCTTTGCGATGGCCGAGAGCGCCCAGGCGCTGGTGCGGGAAAAGTTCTCTCAAACCGAAATGATGCGGAATCTTGAAAAGATATATGAACAGATTTCTAACGGCCCTTATACTCAGTAGCTCCCTGGCGGTTGCGTCAGATGCTCCTGTATCCGCCCAACCGCAGGCAGATCTTTTTAACATCTTCGTTGTGCCGTCGCCGGTGGTTTCAGGAGGGGCGCTGAGCGTTTCGTGCACCCTGGCCCTTACGGAGAAGTTAGAGAAAGAATGTTTTCTGTTTTTGCATCTGGAGGGAGCGTCACCGCAGGCATATGTGAATGCCGATGTCCAGCTGCCGGTACCGGTACGATATTGGCAGCCGCAAGCAAAGGTCGACCTGGGGCCGTTTTTTATCTCTATTCCCGTTGATCTGCCGGAAGGAGAATACCGATTGACGATGGGGTTGAGCTATGCTGAAGACACGCCTCTGGGCACTCGATACGTCAAGATCCCTTATCGCAATCGCCAGTTCAATAACTGGACCGTGGCAAAGATCGTCGTGCGGAAGAGGCCTTATTGTCTGGAGTCTTCTTATCAAAGCCAGGAGTGCCGGATAGCGATCGCGGGGCCTCTCGAGAAGATATTCCCGGAAAAGAAATATTGCATCCTTGACGATGACAGAAAAAAGGAGACGGTCTCTCTGTCCGCCGCGCAGGGAGAATATGAGAGTTTCCAGATCGTGCTGATCCCCGGCGCCAACGATCTTCATAACGTAAAGGTCGACATCGGCGATCTGCATTCTAAAGAAAATGATGCGATGATCCCGCGCGAACAGGTCGCCGTCTTTAAAGTCGGATATGTAGAGACGAAAAAACCGTATTACAATACGGCGCGAGTCGGGTCCTGGCCGGATCCCCTCGTTCCTCTGGAAGACGGCCTCACCGTAAAAAATGACTCGGTCCAGCCTCTCTGGATTACCGTGTATATCCCTTACCGTTCACCCGCGGGGATCTACAGCGGGACGATAGCGATACAGACTTCGGAAAAGGTATCGCAGAAGATATCGCTGCGCGTAAAGGTAAGGGATTTTTCGATCCCTGAGAGATCAAGCCTCAAGACAGCGTTCGATCTCTATGAATATCTGATACGGATGAGATATCCAAAGCGGCAGGAAGAGACCGAATCTCAGTGGAGGCTCAGGATCGAGAGCGTGCTCGAAAAGCATTATCTCGATATGCTCAAGCATCGGATCAGTCCGATCCATAATGTCAGGAATCCCGAACTGAAAGGGAGCCAGAACCGGGACTATATCCTTGATTTTGAGGAATTCGATAAAAAGGCGGAATTTTATCTTGCCAGAGGCCAGACCTGTTTCGGGATAGCGAAAGAATGGCCGTCCGGCGATACCGGAACATGGTCCGATGTGTGGTACGGATATACCAGCGCCGATGCGGCCGTCGGCGTCTTCCGGTCGTATGGCAGGCATTTGGAGGAAAAAGGATGGTTGGATATATCGTACGCCTATATATTCGACGAAACGTTCCTTAGAGTGAAAGAATTCACCTCTCTGGTCCATCAAGGCCATCAGGGGATAAAAAATCTGGTAACGATGATTCCGGAAGACGGGTATCCCGACGTCGATATCTGGTGTGTCCGGATCAATAATTTTTCCCGGCCGATTATCGGCGAATTCAAGGCAAAGGGAAAAGAGATCTGGATGTATGTCGCCGGGACTACGCGCCCTTTCCCCAATCTAAACCTCGACGTTCCCGCTCTTGAACATCGGATCATTCCGTGGATGTGCTGGAAATATAACGTTAACGGGCTCCTCTACTGGTGCGTGAACTTCTGGCATACGACCAACCCGTGGGAAGACCCCATGACCATCCGCGAGCAGAACGGGGTGGGCTCGCTCTATTATCCCGACCCGCGGGAGGAGAGCTTCATCGGATCCCTGCGGCTCGAGGTCCTGAGAGACGGGCTTGAGGACTATGAATATCTTGCCCTCCTCGCACGCAGGCTGAAAGAAGTGAAAGAGAAAGGGCTCGCGGGCTCCTGCCCGGAAGCGGTCAAGGAAGCCGAGATCATTACAGCGGTCGATAAGCGTATTGTTGAATCGATGGCTTACTATACCCGCGACAATAAAGCGATCCTCGAAGAAAGAGAAAAGATGGGAGATCTCATCGAAACGATCGGCCTGGTCTTGACCCGGAATACAGCGCCATGACAGCTATCCGCGGGATATCTCTATCCGCCTTCTTTAGAGAACCCCGCCAATTAAGGCGGGAGCGAATGCGACAAGATGCTTCGGGCGTCCTTCGATACTTCGATTAACTCAGTATCGAATCCTGAGCTTGTCGAAGGATTCGATAAACTCAGGACGCCGTCCTAAAGCGAAGCCGAAGGACGGCGAGATGTCGCACTGAAACATGCAGGCGGATACCCCGACGTATCTTACGAGTCGGGGTAAACAAAGGTACTACGCCTGTAAAGGCGTGGGGGCTCTATGAAAGCGAAAAATAAGGTCGCGGTCATATTCTTATTCCTCGCCATCTGGGCAGCCCTGTTCTCTCTCAGCATCAAGAGGATCGGCATCATCAATACCGCCAAGAACATCGCCAAACCGGTCTATAATTATTTTTATACCCCGGACGTTCTGGTCCTGTGCGATTTTGAGACTTCCGAGGATTTCTGGGTCTGGCAGCCGTGCAGCAGCCTTATCGAGCGTTCTTCGAACAACGTCTATTCGGGAGAAAATTCGGCGAAAGTCACCCTGTACAACTCCACCAGATCGCAGGCAGAGTTTTCCGGGATCATCCTGGAAGATCAGAATATCGGGCCGAAAGGAGAAAAGGACTGGTCTCGGTTCAGGGCGCTTAAATTCGAGATAGCCAATCCCGGGCAATCACCGGTCCCGCTGGTGGTCAAGATAAAGGATAAGGCAGAAAGGTCGGCATATCGCCCTTTTTCGATCAAACAGGGAACTCAGGAGATCGTCATCGATTTGGAGGAGATTGGATCGTCGATCGATCTCGAGAACGTCGTGTATGTGAACATCTTTGTGTTCAGCCCGAAAGAGGACTACGGTATCTATATCGACGCGCTTCGCCTGGACCGGGAGGATCTCGCCGCGCGGCGTATCCTGAGCGATCCGAAAGTTGAGTTTGCCGGATTGGATATGCCTCAGACGGCAAAACGGGGAACGGCAGCGGCGCTTACCTGCAGCTTTCTGGCAAAAGAGGATATACGAAGGAATTACAGGGTTTTTATCCATGTCTCGCATATGTCAGAATTATCGAAAAGGTCTTCGGATCGGCAATGGTTCATTAACGCTGATAACGATCCGTGGGTCCCCACTTCCCGGTGGGCAGCCGGTCAGACGTATGAGATCGGACCGCTGGAAATTTTCATCCCGAAAAGCTTTCCGGCCGGAGAGTATGCGATCCAGGCCGGTTTGTATAATGCGGACCAGGATTCGTACGGCTCGTATTACCGTTATTCATCCAATGAAGGGGCGTTCGACTTCAGGTCAAGTTATCCCCGGCTCAGATATGCAAACCCGGATATCAAGGATTATATCGTCGGGTATCTTACGGTGACGGACTAATCGTATGCGTCAGGCAAAAGGCAAACTGGACGTACTGCTGATCAAGCCGAATGTCGATATCGTCAACATGGTCCCGCCGCTCGGTCTGGGATATCTCGCCTCCGCGCTTATCAGGAACGGTTTTCAGGTCGATATCAAGGATTGCCGGAGGGAGAATGCCGCCATTGAGGATGCAGTCAGACTGGTCTCGGAAAGACAGCCGAAGATTGTCGGGATCTCGGTCTGCACGAACGAGACGGGGTGGGCGAAAGAATGCATACGGCAGCTGAAACGATCGGCCGCAGTGTCGATCGTTATCGGCGGCCCTCATCCGACGGGATTAGGGAAGGATATCTTTGACGATATGCCGGATATCGACTTTGCAGTCTATTCCGAGGGAGAAGAAGCCTTCCCCAAGCTTTCGGACGCGATACTTCGCAATGCGATATCAGATGAAACGTTACGGGGAATACCGAATTTAATATGGAAAGGCGCGTCGGTTACCGTCAATCCTTTGAAGCTTCAGGATAATCTTGATGAACTCACCTTCCCCGCGTTCCACCTGATGGAACCCGCGTGGTATCCCCGCAGGCCTCACGGAGGGTTCTCGAGGGCGTTCCCCACAGCTCCCATCATTACGACACGAGGATGCCCCTATCCATGCCGATTCTGCGGGGCCCGGTTGATGCACGGAAACAGGATCCGGCACCGCAGCGTCGGCAACGTCATCGAAGAGATCACGCTCCTGACGGAGCGTTATAACGTGCGGGAGATCCATATCGAGGACGACAATTTCACGTTCAAAAAAGAATTTGTCATGTCGCTCTGCGACCGGATCGTCCGAATGGACAAAAAAATCCTTTTCAGCCTTCCCAACGGGATACGCCTTGACAGGATCGATCACGAGATGCTTTCGGCGATGAAATATGCCGGATTCTATTCCATGGCTGTGGGGATCGAATCGGGATCACAGAGGACCCTGGACAGGATGAAGAAGAATCTGAGCGTTGAATTCATAAGGGAAAAAGTCAGCCTTATCAAACGGACCGGTTTTATTGTCAAAGGATTTTTCATGCTCGGTTATCCCGGGGAAACCCCCCAGGACCTCGAACTGACCGCGCGGTTCGCGAAAAGTCTCGAACTGGACAGGGCGTCTTTTTCGGTGTTCATACCGCTTCCGGGGACTCCCGATTATGAAGACCTGATCGCTCAGGGGGCGTTCGACCGGCGCGCCATCTCCTGGGAAAATTTCTATACCGGCAACCTGAACAATATTCCCTATAGCCCGTCGGGGATGTCGAAGTCAGAAGTGCAGCGGTTTGTCACGAAGGCGCTCCTCGCCTTTTATATGAGACCCCGTGTGCTCCTGAAGATGTTCCTGAGCATAACGTCGCCCGAACAGGTGAGATTCCTGTTTTCACGGGTCAAAAGCCTGATCTTGCGTATAAAATGAAGGCGTTCTGTCAAGAGGGCGTCTTGGGCCCTAAAGGAGCATACGCTCTTTTTCCTTGAGCGCCCCCGGCGATTTGACTGCGAGGTTCTTATATGGTAAGATTATGTGGTATATGAGACAGAAACCGCGATATCCTCTTACAAAGGCTTTTGTTCTCTTCGGAGCCCTGCTCATGGTTTTCTCGGCCAGCGCCGAGGCGCGGCATATCATCAGGGAAGGACAGCCGACGATCGCCTTTAAAAAACTGTATGCGCCTGCAACGGTGAAGCAGGGGGAGATCTTCAAGCTTTCCGCAGAGATAACGATCTCTAAAAATGTATGGGAAGATGATTCCGTGTTCCTGCATATCTGCAGGACCCCGGATAACACGATCGTCATCAATAATAATTTTTCCCCCGCTAACCCTTCCACGATGTGGATTCCGGGAGAGACGATCAAGATCGGTCCGGTCAATGTATTTATCCCCCCTGATCTAGCCGTCGGCGAATACAGTATCCAAATGGGCCTCTTCTCCTCCAAAAGTACGCCCACCGAAACAGTATACGTGAGAGAATCCTATACGAATACCGATATCAAGGATTTTATTGTCGGCACGATCCGGGTTGAGGCGGCCGCTCAAGAAGTAAGCGAAAAAATGGAGGACCTGGTCATCAGCGATTTTGAGACGCCGGTCGATGTCAAAAAATGGGGTCTGGTCGATTCCCTGATCGAACAGAGTACCGACAATGTCGCCGAAGGAAAATATGCCGGGAAGGTCACGTTCCTTAAAGGGGGCGCCCTCGAGATAATCCGGCTCTCTAATTTTTTCAAATACTGCAACCCCATCTATACCAATTGGTCTGCCTACGACGAATTCCGTTTTTATATCTATGGTCCGCCCGACGAAGCCGCTCATACCTATCTCAAGAGCTCCATAATCCTCCTCCTGAAGGATAAGACCGAGCGGAGATTCGAAATGCCGATATCTACGACAACAGAAAAGGATAAACCGGTAACGGTCAATCTTGCCAAGATCGGCGAGATCATCGATCTGACCAATATCGGAGATGTGGGTTTCTATGTGGGCGGGACCTCAAACGACCAGATCGTCTATCTTGACGGCGTTAAACTGGTCGCTCTGGGTCCGCCGAAAAAGGCTGAAGCGTCTGTCAAGTTCGAAGAGTTAAAATTATCAAAAGATAAGGTGCGGCCCGGGGAAAATATCGATATCGAAGCGTCTTTTTCGATAACCAGGATCTTTACGAAGGACCATACCCTCTTTGTGCATATCTGCAGGTCAAGCGATAAAGCGGGATGGATCAACGCGGACGTCCTGCCTTCGCCTCCGACGTCCCGCTGGGAAGTCGGTAAGATTATCGCACAGGGCCCCTACAGCGTTTATATACCTCCCGATGCTCCTCCCGGGAAATATGATATTGAGATGGGACTGTATCTCGCCCAGAAGACCCCCGAAGGCGCGGATTACGTAAAATATTACCGGGGTAAGGACGGAGTCTATGTCGTGCAGCAGCCTTCCGGACCCGTTGATTTTTTCAAAGAACCTTATATCAACTATGAACAATACGGGGATTGGATCGTGGGAAGCTTTGAGGTGGTCAAAGAGTAAGTGCTCATATGGCTGAGGAGAGAGACCGTAAATACGAAGACGATTCGGAGATCATCGGCCAGCGTAAGGTCGACTCCGATTGGCCGAAACGCGTCAAGATAAAGATAAAAGAGCGGGTATCGAGACGAAAGCCCCAGAGACTTTCATGGCCGATAAAGATCGTTATTATTCTTCTGGCGGCGGTTTTTGGATATATGGCCGGCGAGAAGGTCGTTATGAGATATTTCTCTTTCTGGAAAAACCCCCATATCGATTACCGCCCTATTGACGGAAGCAAACCTGAGGAATTCCCTCAACTTAAGGCCGGCCAGGAATTTTCTTCCAATTCCTCAGACTGAACAGAAGTGCTTATCGTAACGTATCCCTCCTAAGCCGCTTCGGCGACGAGAGGGATTTTCTTTTCGGTCACAATCTCAGGGATAAGCTCTATGACGACCCGCCGGTTGAGTCTTCTGTTTTCCTGCGAATCATTGGGGACGAGCGGTCGGTATTCGCCATAGCCGACGGCCTCGACCTTTGAGATGGGGATACTGTGTTGTTCCGTGAGATACCGCATGATAGAGTTTGCGCGCGCTATCGAAAGTTCCCAGTTGGATGAGAAGCGTCTATTGTGTATGGGGGTATCGTCAGTGTGGCCCTCGATCCTGAAACGGGAGGGATAGAACTTCGCCAGCGCCGCGATCTCGTCAAGCAGGGGAAGCGCTTCCTGCCGTATAACGTCGCTTCCTCCCTTGAATAAAAAGGGAGAGAACGGCGTAACCCGGATCTTCCATTCGAGGACCTCGATCTTTATGAATTCCTCAAGGTCCTTCTCCTTAAGATACAGCCGGATGTCTTTCTCGAACTCACGCATCCTTTCGAGATTGGCGATGTTCTGGATCTGCGCGGCATCCATCTGTTCGAGTTCCCGCAGCGTTGACTTCTCAAGTTCGGTGAGCTTCCTGATCTCCTCGAGGGTGGCGGCTTTTTCTTTGATGAGCGCCTGCATCTTCTGGTCGGAAAAGACATACAGCGGTATTTTAAGAGAGAGCATCGTCGCCAGGATGATAAAAAAGGTCATCAGAAGGGTGGCAAGGTCTGAATACGAGAAGAACCATTTCGGCGGCCAATTCTGCTGAAGGATCGATCTATTTCCGGCTACCTGCGAAAGTTTTGACTCTATCATATGGTATCGCTCAGGTCTTTTCCTCGAGCTTTGTGAAATAGATATAGATATCGACCCTGCGGTTCATCATCCTGCCTTCAGCGGTGTCATTGGGGAACCGCGGTTTCAGCGCTCCGTATCCGGAAACCCCCAGTACCCGGGGGGAGATCCCGTGCGAGATAAAATAATCGGCTACCGAGAGCGCCCGCGCGTAGGATAATTCCACATTCGACGGATAACGATAGCGATGGAAAGGCCCGATCGGCGTCGGATCGGTATGGCCCTCGACCTTGATCTCGTAATCAGAAAGGGGCTTCACAATATCGACGATCTTATCGAGCAGCAGAAAAGCGTCCTCTTTGAGCGTGGCGGCGCCCTCACGGAAAAGCAAAAGACTGCGGGGCGTGATGAGGATCGCGTCTACCCCCACCTCGATCCTGACAAGACCCTCGAGATTTGCCGCCCTGGTGAATGATTCGAGATTTTCTTTGGTTTCGTTCAGGAGTTTGACATCCCGAATGGCTACCCGCTGCCGAGGACTAAAGCTTCTGATCTTTGAAACGATCTCCTTATCGAAATGATCTTTCTGTTTCATCTCTTTGAGCAATTCGATGTCATCGGGGATTATCTGATCGACCTCTTTTATCGCGAGGAGATCGGCCGGGATCTTGATCGCGGTGAGGGCATACATGAGGACGAACCCGCACATAAGGAGCGTTGTGAGATCGGCAAAACTGACGGACCAGGCGGGCGGCCAGCCCGCTTCCAATTGAGAGACGGTTATATCGGAGACGGCCCCGAGGACACTGCTTATTTTGGAAGGTCTACTCTTTTTTCTGGGCACTTCTTGTCGTATCTTTTGGCAGATATGCTCTCAGCCTCTCCTCGACGATCTGCGAGTTATCCCCGTCCTGGATCGAGAGGAGGCCTTCGATGATCAGCATCCTGATCATGATCATCCTTTCACTGTAATTATGTATCTTTCCCGCGATCGGCAGACAAAGAACTCCAGCGATAACGATACCGTAAAAGGTCGTCACCAGGGCGAGGGACATCGCCGGACCGATGGAGGCCGGGTCAGAGAGACCGCGGAGCATCAGGACGAGACCGACCAGCGTTCCAAGCATCCCGAACATGGGTCCGTAGACCGCCATATCGCGCCAGATCCTCTCATGCGCGGCGAACTGGTTTGTCTCGGTCGCCGAAGCGGTCTCCAGGATCTCTCTGGTCACCTCGGGATCGGTCCCGTCAGACAAAAGCCCGATGCCCAGGTTCAACAGCTGGAATTTCCCCTCAAAATCTTCATCCCGCAATGAAATAAAACCGCCTTTTCGAGCTTTGACCGCCATCTTCACCAGTATATCGATTATTTCTTCGGGAGGCTGCGGTTTCGATGCAAACGCGAATCGTACGGCCTTTATTGCTCCCCAGAGCTCTTTAAATGTATAGTTGACTATCAACGATGCGATGGTCGCGCCCATGACCAGTATAAAAGACCCCAGGTCAATAAACATCATGACCCGGCCCAGTCCGCCCTGAGTGGAGATCGATCCGACGATAACAATAAAAGCGAGGATAAGACCGATAGTGGTTGTAAGCGCCACGCCCCTTCTCCTTTTACTTGGTTATTCCCGGAGGTTGATGGATCAATTGTTTGTACCGAATGACACGATTGACGACCTCATCTCTCGATTCCTTGACGATGATCTTCTCGCCGGTGGTCAGGGTGATGATCGTATCCGGCTTAGATTCAACAAACTGCACCAGTTCCGCGTTAATGACGAGTTCCTTATTATCGAATCGCGTGAGGATGATCATGCTCCACCTCTATTCTTGCGCGGTAGCGGACTTTGAACCCAGGGAAATGCGGCCGGCCTTCTCAAGTTCCCTGATCTTTTCGATGATCTCATGCTGGGCGACAATGGGCTCATTCTCCAATTTGTGGACATAGGATAAGATCTTCTTCTGAGCATCCTGCGAAAAGGCAAAGGAGACCGACGGCATAACCTCGATGTCTTCTTTCAGCATCGCGGCTCCCCGTTCGGTCATGTGAAAATAGATCTTCTGGCGGACCTCTTCGGAAGTCCCTTTTAAGGCAAGCTTAAGGGTATCCCGGTTGGTGTTGGCGAAGACTTTCTGGATCGTCTTGTTATCCAGATCGACGATATCCTCAAAAAATGCTACTTTTTTACGCTGTTCGTCTTTCGCTGTCGGCCGGACCAGCTCCATCTCTTCTTTTATCATCTCTATGGACCGTTCAGTCATGCTCTTAAAAAACTTCTCTTTTACCTGATCCGAAGCTTCGGACAATGCCATGCTGAGCCGGTACCGGTCAACGCTCTTTAATAACTCGCCTATCGTATTATCATCCAAGCTGGCGATGTCTTCGAAAAGGAACATCTCTTTCCGCACTAATTCGGCGAGCGAGGGATTCTTGCTTTTGAGATCTTCCATGATGACTGAAGCGATGGTAAACGGCATCGAGCTCAAGATAGCCGCCAGGGCCTTCGGTCCGGAAATAGGCATAAAGTCGGATTTTAATTTTACTTCCGGCATCTTCCGAATGACGAAATCTTTGATCTCCATCATGACCTGGTCGCTTTCCACGAGCGTCGCCATCGTTGTCGCGATCGCAGCTCTTTGCTCAGCGGGCATCTCGGTCAATACTTCGGAAGACTTTTGCGCATCAATGTGGCCTAAAACGGTCGCCATGGTCCGCGGCTTCTCATCCTGAATATAGAGCGTTATCTCTTTTGTCGGGAGCGTATTGAGGTATTTAAACGGTTCTTCGGCATAGGTCTCCGGGGTTGTTGTCAGCTCGATCTGCTTTTTCATGAGCTCTTCGATCTTGTGAAGGACTTCAAGGGCCTCAGGCGCTATGCCGCCGCCCCCGGCAACCACACCTCCCTGGCCTCCTCCGCCTCCACCTGCGCCCCCTCCTACTCCGGTCGCTAGAGGAGCGATCGTATCTCGCAGCGTCGATAAAAACTCGGGGATCGCCATGCTCGCCGACTGGCTTCCTTCAGCGGCAGCCGCCGTTGCCGCGCCCTGAGTCTGGATCGTAGAGAGGACCTCCTTGATCTCCTGGAGGATGCTGCTCATTCGCGCAGTGTCAGACTGCGCAAAAGCCGTCTTGAGTTCTTCAGCGAAATTTCCCGTGATCTTTGTAGATCCTACCGTCGCCTTGACCAGAAAAAGGAAGGCCACAAACGCGATGGCGACAACAACGACAACAGCAAAGATCACCCAGAGATTTTTCCTTAAGAATGAGATCTGTTTTGTGGTGATAGCCGAAAATTCTTTAAACGGGATAAGCTCTATCTTGAGGCTGTCGCCCCGGGAAAAGTCAAGGCCGATCCACTGGGGGACTGATTTTTTTATGGCTTCTATCTTGTCCTGAGGCAGTTTCTCATCGAGGAATATGCTGACTGCGATCGTCTCAATCATAGGTACGGCAGAAGCGGGAGAAGCGCTTGCCTTGATCCTTTCTTGAGATTCGCTTACTACTGCGACGCCGGGAAGGTGTTTCAGGGCCCCCGCGCTGCCGGGAACGGATGTCATCTCGGTCATTTCCGGCTGCGACAGTCTGATCTCGACCTTTACGATGGAACGTTCTTTGCCGATGATCTTCTCGAGCATCGTTTCGAGACGATTGGCCATATCCACTTCCAGGGTGACCTCATCGGCCCTGCGTGTACCCTGGGCGAAGGCGGGGTGCGCGGTCCCGAGGAACACTATCAGCAAGAGGATGCTGACGATCGGCGCGGTCTTTTGCATGGTATGGCTTGTGCGATATGAGAATGTATGCATGCTCTTTACCCATGAACCGTCCCGCCATGCGGGACGGTTCAGCCACTAAACCAGACTAAAGGTCGGTTTAGGGCTGTAAAAAAAAGAAGCCACCGCTGTAAGGCGGTTTGAGCTTCACTGTGAAGAAGCGTATTCATCGACCCTGGGGACCAATAAGACCATATCGGGAAAAATAAGATTCGGGTCATAGATCTGGTCTCTGTTCGCGTGATAGAGGAGAAGCCACTTATCAGGGTTTCCGTAGATCTCGCTCTTCTTGGCGATGGACCAGAGCGAGTCGCCTTTTTTGACCTGGTATGTCTGGGTTATTTTTCGTGCGGCCGGTTCGGCGCTTTGCGTCTTTTGCTGAGAGATGATCTTCTGGGTCGCGGTAGACAACTGCTGCGTTACCCGGTCAAGCTTCTACTGCA
>Ga0315294_10004877_pt1 | contig 14712 bp, 2 predicted proteins | sample YL17G13_40_MG_FD_203626 | JGI IMG/M metagenome (GOLD analysis project Ga0315294, IMG submission 203626) | Sediment microbial communities from Yellowstone Lake, YNP, Wyoming, USA - YL17G13_40 | ecosystem: Environmental > Aquatic > Freshwater > Lake > Sediment | place: USA: Wyoming | collected... | reverse complement strand
GTGTGCCCAGATCGACGGGGCGTCGCGCGTGCAGGCCATGGTCCGCATCGTCTTTCCGGTGGCCATGCCGGGAATCCTTTCGGCCGGCATCTTCGCCTTCACGCTGTCCTGGAACGAGTTCCTCTACGCCCTCGTCTTCCTCTCCAGCGCTACCCAGAAGACGATCCCGATCGGCGTCGTGAGCGAGCTGGTCCGCGGCGACACGTTCTTCTGGGGTCCGCTCATGGCCGGCGCCCTGCTCGGCTCCGTCCCGGTCGCCTTCGTCTACTCCTTCTTCGTGGAGCAGTACGTCAGCGCCATGACGGGGGCGGTGAAGGGGTAAGGAGGGGTAGGCGACACGATCCGGCCATGAAATTGCGGGGCGTTCCTCTTGTTCCCTCCTCCGGCTGCGCCTGTTTCGGCCCTGATTCCTTGCTTTCGCCACGGCTTGAACACGGGTTGGCCGAGGACGATGGCTTTTTCCACCAACTTCTTGAAGGCGGCCGGTCCCCTCGCCACCAGGAAATCATCGGCGCCGGCTGCCCCAGCAGAGCAACGAGTCAAGTGGGAGGATACCAACATGCAGATCTCGTACGCCAACATCTGCAACGTGGCCAGCACCCGCGAGGAGGTCGTCCTCCTCTTCGGGATCAACCAGGTCTGGCACGGCGGCCAGGCGGAGATCCCCATCCAACTGTCCACCCGGGTCATCCTCAGTCCCTATGTCGCCAAGCGGCTGGCCCAACTCCTGGCCAACGTCCTGACTGGACCCGACGCTGCCGCGACTCTGGGGTCTCTCCATTGGTCTTCTCCCATAGTCAGCCGGCCTCCCCAGGCCAGCCTGTCGTGGCGGGGCCCCCGGCGCAGGCTCCCCGCGAGAGGAGTTCCGGTGCGGCCGGGCTGTACGGGATTGTGGCTGCGTAGCTGATGGATTCTATTGGAAAATAAATTCGCATTATTTCCTGAATGTTTATTCCTTGACATTTGGAAAACGGTCACCTAAAAATAGGCCGCTCGGATAGGCAGGTTTCCCTGCTATCCGCTCTAGCCTGCCTGAAATAGCCAGTTTCTGACGAAAAGTTCTGTTTCACGCACGGACGACGGAGACACCACTCGAGGCTTACTACATGCCCTCCGGTCCGACCCATACCTTCGCCGCGCTCGCCTCATGCGGACACAGGATTTGTGTGTCCGGCCTCAGCCTTCCATCCATTCCAGTCGAGACACTTCCGTACCCTGAACCCATCCACGGAGCAGGCGCGCCTTTCCTAGGGCTCGGGGTGCGCGCCTTGCACCGCAGCGTTGTTTCATTCCGCCAGCCGGAGGCCTTGTCATGAGTATTGCAGAATTGTTCTACGCCAAGCAGACCCGGCGCGCCCGGATGTTCGGCCTCCCCCCGCGACGCGACCGCCGCGCGACGCGACGCAAGGTACTGCTTGAAACACTCGAACCACGCCTCTTGCTCTCCAGCAATCCGCTCAGCTACGCGGCGGGCGGCGCGGCGCTCGACCTGACGCTTCGCCTCAGCGAGGATCCTGAGGTCCCAATCCTCCAGTTGGTCGACAACAGCGGCGGCACCCCCGCTATCGTGGCCCAGCAAGCGCTCGCCGAGACGAGCCAAATCGTCATCACCGGGTCGGAACAGGGCGACAGCCTTGTCGTTGACTTCAGCACGCCCTTCTCCGTTCCCATTTCTTTCGCGGACGCCTCGGCCGCTGACGGCGATCGCCTGGAGATTCGGGGGGGAGATCGCACCTGGGAGATCACCGGCGCGAACACCGGCGTTGTCGGTGACGTGACGTTTGCAGGCATCGAGAACCTCGTGGGCGGACCGGACAACCAGGACACGTTCGTCTTCGGGGCGGACGGGAGCCTCAGCGGAACCATCGAGGGTGGCGCGGGAGGCTTTGACACGGTCGTCCTGAACGGGACCTACGACGCCGTGGACTACCGCGTGACGGGGGTGGATTCCGGGATCATCACGCTTGACGGGTCCGATGTGGTCTTTGCTGGCATGGAGCCCGTGCAGTTTACCCAGGCCATCGACACCTTCACTTATACCGGGACTAGCGGCAACGATACGATCCTGCTCCGGGACATCGCCGATTCCACCACCGGCAGTCCCCCCGTGACGATCGAGATGGAGATTTCGGGAACGGGGGAAACGGTGCAGTTCGCCAACCCGACCACGGAATTGATCATCCACGGCGGGGCGGGTAACGATACGATCACCCTTCAGTCCCTCGATTCCGATTTCAGCGCGTCATTGACCGTTGACGGGCAGGGGGGCTTCGACTCCGTTGGCATGACGGGGAACCTCGATCTTGACGGCGGAAGCCTCTCGATCACCGCCGAGAACATCTCGGTCAACTCCGGGGTGACTATCGACACTCAACATGCCGGAGGGGACGGGAGTATCAGCCTGATCGCCTCGGTTACCGTGACCGGAACGCCCGATTCCATCACCGGGATCACCGACGCCGACCCGACCGCCCAGATTAGCCTGACCAATGTCACCCTTCACGGCGGGAACATCAGCCTCGCTGCCAGTGCCACGGCCACGGCTACGGACACCTCGGGATGGTTCGCCTGGCTGGACGTCGATTCGGCGGCCGCGGTGATCATTTCGGGCGGGTTGATCGACGCCAACGGCACACTCAGCATCTCGGCAACATCCAGCGTGACGGCCACGGCCACCAGCGGGGCGAACAGCTCGTCTTCGTCTTCGGACGATGCCTCGGTTGCCGTCGCCGATATCGTCAGCTCGGCGCAGGCCCATGTCGGCGGGGCGGCATCGGTCGCGGCCGCCGGCGCCATCACGCTTTCCGCCTCGAACACCGTGACCGTTGCCGCAACGGCGGACGCCGCCACCGGCGCCGGGGCCTCGGTGGCGGTCTCGAAGGTCCGGGGCGACACGAACGCCTACATCGATGGCAGTGCCACCGTAACCGAGGCCGGCAGCTTGAGCCTCTCGGCGACGTCCCAGCATACGGTCAACACACTGGCCAAGTCGGCGCCCGGCGGGGCCACCGAAAAAACGTCGGGGGATACCGAGGCCGAGGACCGCTTGGATGAGTACGACGCGGCCACGGGCGAAGGGGACGTCTCCTTCGCCGGCGCCGTCGCCGTCACCGATCTCCTTTACGCTACCGAGGCCTATCTGGCGTCGAGCAACACGATCACTTCCGCCGGGAGTATTAGCCTCACAGCGACCTCGACGAACACGGGCACGGCCGTCGCGGATGCGAGCCGGACGAGCAGCGGCTCGGGCGTCGGGGTGGCGGTCGCCATCAACCTGGCGGATGTCGACAGCTTGGCGTACATCAACGGGCCCGGCACGGTGAGTGGGGTCGGGATTACTGCCCAGGCAACCATCGCGGGCAGCACCTTCAGCGCCGTGGCGACGTCCGGTGTCGGAGCCTCGTCCGGCACGGGCGTGGCCGGCTCGCTGGCCATTAACGTGAGCGAGGCGAGTGCGGAGGCGTACATTAAGGCTGGCGCGTCCGTAAACGCCAACGGCGGGAACGTGGGGCTGACCGCGTCCTCCACCACCACCAGCGGCGCCAGCGCGCTGCCGAAAGAGGACCCCTCGACCAACGCGAGCCTGGGCGTTGGAGCATCCGTCGCCTTGAATATCGCCGACAACGACACCCGTGCCACGCTCGGGAACAACTCCGGCCTGACGAATGCCGGGAACCTCACCCTGTCCGCGACGGGGAACCACACCATCACCACGGAAGCCAGGGGTGGGGCGGCGGGCGGCACGGCAATCACGCCGGTGGTGGGCATCACCATCGCGAGCAACGACACGGTCGCCCGAATCGGCACCGGGGCCGACCTGGTCCTGACCGGCAACCTGAACGTTGAGGCCACGCAGACCAGTTCGGTGACCACCAAGGCCGAGGGGGATGCCGAAGGGACGAATACGGCGGTGGGGGCCGCCCTCGCCCTGACGGTGGTCAACGACACGGTCTCCGCGACGGCGCTCCGGAACATCACCGCGACATCGGGCACCGTCCGCTTTGCGGCCAGCGGTGCCTCCGGAAGCAGCGCCACCGCCAAGGCGAGTGCGAAGGGCGGCGGCGAGGATGACGGCGTCGCGGGCTCGGCGGACGATGATGGTGTCAACGATCAGGTGTCCGGCCAGCGCACCTTCGGGGATAGCCGGGCCGCGGCAAGCGGCGCGTCGGATTCCGGTGCCGCTTCGACCCCCTCGGCATCGACATCCAGCGGGACGGTGAGCGTCGCCGCCGCCATCGGGGTGAATATCGCCGATTCGACGACCACGGCGACTATCGGCGACGGAGTCATCGTCCAGGCCGGCGGCACCGTCACGCTGAGCGCCCTGGCGGACGCCGATGCCAGCGCCAGCGCCGACGGGAGCGCGACGGGCAGCAGTTCGGTCGGCGTCGGGGCCGCCGTGGCCCTGAACGTCGCCGACATCACGACCGACGCCAGCGTGGGGAGCGGCGCCGCCGTCACGGCGGGCGGCCTGAGCCTCACCGCCGGGATGCGGACCACCGGCGGGGCCGACGGGACCTCCACCACCGGCGCCGCGGCCAAGGCCGGCGCGAGCGGGGCGGACGTCGGCGTGGCCGGCGCCCTCGCCCTCAACGTCGTGGAGGTGGACAGCACCGCGACCCTCGCCCCGAGCGCCGTCCTCATCCTCACCGGTGGCGGGGACGTGAGCCTCAGCGCCACCAGCGCGACCGCCGCCACGGTGACGGCCGAGCCCGAGGGCCAGGGCGCCGCCGCCGGCTCCGTCGGCGTCGGGGCCTCGGTGGCTCTGAACATCGTGGATGTCACGACCACGGCCGAGGTCGGCAATAGCGTCAGCCTCACCGACGTCGACAACCTCACGCTCAGCGCCACCTCGACCACGACGGTGGCCACCACGGCGAAGACCGGCGCGGCCGCCACCGGCGGGAGCGGCGTCGGCATCGGCGGGGCCATCGCCATCAGCGTCGTGACCAACGATACCTTTGCCCAGCTCGGGACCGGTGTGGACGGGCCCGACACGGGCACCGCGCCCGATCCGCTCGCCCTCTCGGGCGACCTCGGCGCCACCGCCACCCACACCGGGAGCGCGACCTCCACGGCCGACGGGAGTGCGACGGGGAGCAGCGTGGGCATCGGGATCGCCTTCGGCCTCACCGTGGCCACCGACAAGACGATCGCCACCACGAACCGGCCGCTCGACGTCACCGGGGACGTGACGTTCAGCGCCGCATCCGCCGCCGCGAGCAGCACCGTGGCCAAGGCGAGCGCCGCTGGCGCCGAGGAGGACGATCCCAATAGCACGGCCGACGACACGGGGGTGGACGACGCGGCGGCCGATCAGCGCGGCCTCGCGGACGACACCGCCACCAACAGCGGGACGGACGCCCGCACGACCACCGAGGCCGGCGCCCCCGATACCCCCTCCGCCTCCACCTCGAGCGGAAGCGTCTCCGTCGCCGCCGCCATCGGCATCAACATCGCCACGGTCGAGACCACGGCGTATCTCCCGAACATTGCAGGTGCCTCCCCGGATGCGGTTGTGGGCGGGACCCTCACCCTGCATAGCAAGGCCAACGCCGATGCCAGCGCGAGTGCCGACGGCAGCGCCACCGGCACCGGCGTCTCCTCCGGCGTCGGCGTCGGGGCCGCGGTGGCCCTGAACCTCGCCGACGTCACCAACGAGGCGACCATCGGGACGAATGCCACCGTCAGTACCGGCAAGCTCGTCCTCATGGCGGAGATGGCCCCCCGGACCGGCGAGACCACCCCGACCCACACCTTCACCGCCGACGCCAAGGCGGGCGCCGGCAATGCCGACATCGGCGTGGCCGGGGCCCTCGCCATCAACATCGTGGACCTCGACACCACGGCCGCCATCAAGCCGGGGGCCCAGGTAACTCTGCCTGGCACGGTTACCGCTGGCGGCCTGGACGATGTGACCATCACTGCCGTCGCCACCAGCGCCAGCACCGCGAGCGCCCAGCCGACGACCGGGAGCAGTTCGCCCAGCGGCAGCGTCGGCGTCGGGGCCTCGGTGGCCCTGAATATCGTGGACAGCACGACTAAGGCCGAGCTGGGCGGGATAGTCTACGTGCCGAACACCAGTATCGTTCTCACCCCCGGCGCCACCCTCACCGGTGCCAACGACCTCACCTTGGAGGCGACCTCGACCAATACCGCCACCACCACCGCCAAGGCGGGGGCCGCGGCCTCCGGCGGCAGCGGCGGCTCGGGCGGCGTGGGCGTCGGCGCGGCCGTGGCCATCAGCGTCGTCACCAACGACACGATCGCCCGGCTCGGGACCAGCGTGGACGGGCCCGATGCGGGCTCCGACCCCGATCCGCTCGTGCTCACGGGGAACCTCGGCCTCACCGCCACCCACACCGGGATCACCACGACCACAGCGGACGGCGACGTCGCCCAGGGCAGCAGCGCCGCCATCGGGGCCGCCATCGCCCTCAGCATCGCCACCGACACCACCACCGCCACGACCCTCCGGCCGATCGACGTGGAGGGGGGCGCTAGCTTTACCGCCGAGGCCACGACGGTGAGCACCGCCGACGCCCAGGCCACCGCCAAGGGGGGCCAGTCAAACGCCGACGCCCAGGCCCAGGACGATCCTGGGACCCCGGAGGACGAATCTGCCTCGGTGGATAAGCAGGCCGCCAGCCAGCGGGACTTCGCCAACACCCAGGCCAGCAACAGCGGGACGGGGGCCCGGAGCTCCAGTGGCGCGGCTGCCACCCCCTCCGCCTCTACCTCCGGCGGCGGGGTCTCCGCCGCCGCCGCCATCGGCATCAACATCGCCACGGCCGAGACCAAGGCGTATATCCCGGACAGCGGGAACGTGACCGTGGATGGGGCCCTCAGCCTGAGCGCGAAGGGGAAGACTGACGCCAGCACGAATGCGGACGGGAGTGCTACCGGCAAGAGCACGTCGGACGGCGTCGGCGTCGGAGCGGCCGTGGCGTTGAATGTGGCCACCGTCACGACCGACGCCACCATCGGCGCCAATGCCCAGGTGACTGCCGGCAGCGTGAGCCTTGAGTCGGGGATGATGGAGGCCGAAAAGTCCTTCACCAAGGGTGTTACCAACGGTACCACCGACACCATTGAACTTGGTGAGACGCACGGCCTCAAGACGGGCGACGCCGTGGTCTATGACAACGGCACGGGCACCAGCATCGGCGGCCTGACGGACGGGGAGACGTACTACGTCATCGTGGATGACACGCGGTCGTTCAACCCAATCCTCGACGTCAACCCCGCGAACAACTCGCTGGACGTAGGCGAGAACCACCTGCTGGAGAACGACGACAAGGTCGTCTACACGACGGGCAAGGCCGACAACGGGGGTGTTGGCGGTCTGGTCAACGGTGCGACGTATACGGTCCAGGTGGTCGATTCGAGTCACATCAAGCTCAAGGATTCCGCCGGCACGGTGGTGAGCCTGATGCCGTCCAGCTTGCCGAGTCCCACCGCGGTCCTCTCGAATCACACGCTGACCATCGTGAACCCCACGCGGATCAAGCTCGCCGCCACGGCCCAGGACGCGCTGGCGGGCAAGGCCGTCGACCTCGATACAACCACCGGCGCGGCGAGCGGGCACAAGCTTGTTGACCGGTCCCATCACTTCCGGGCCGAGGCCGCGGCGGGCGCCGGCAGCAGCGACATCAGCGTGGCCGGGTCCGTCGCCATCAACATCGCCACGGTCAATGCAACCGCGGCCGTCAAGTCGGGCGCCACGGTGACCGTGGACGCCACGCACGGCGGGAGCGGCGATGTGAGCCTGAAGGCCGGCTCCGTCAACACCAACGTCGCGATCGCCGAGCCCACGCTGGCCGGCGGGGCGTCCGGTGGCAGTGTCGGCGTGGGCGCCTCGGTAGCCCTGAACGTGGTGACCGTGACGACCAAGGCGGACGTGGCCGACACGGCCGTCCTGCAAAATGAATCCGTCGATCTCAGTACGGATATCAACAACCTCACGCTTAGCGCGACCTCCCTCGACACCGTGATCACGACGGCCAAGGCCGGCGGCGCGGCGGGCGGCGGCTCCGGCGGTTCGGGCGGGGTGGGGGTCGGTGCGGGGGTCGGCATCGCCATCGTCACCAACCAGACCGTGGCCGACCTGGGGGACAACGCTGGCACTGTCAACCTCGGGGGCAATGTCGCCATCGAGGCCGAGCACACCGGCGGGGTGGTGACCACGATCGGCTCTAAGGCGGCGGGTTCCAGCGCCGCCGTCGGCGCCGCGGTCGGCGTGAACGTCGTGACCGACACGACGACGGCCCGGACGGGCCGAAGCCTGGCTGGTTCCGGAAGCGGGAATATCACCATTCGGGCGACGAATACCGAATCCAGCGCCATGGAGGTGGAGGCAAGCGCCCAGGGGAGCAAGAGTTCGGGTGAAGGCGGGAAGCAGGCCGACACGCAGGCCAGCGACGAGGTCAACAACAACCCCAACTCTACCGGCAAAACAGGGACGCTGCCCTCTGCGAACAGCAATGTGAACAGCGGCAACAGCCAGGCGAGCGGGCAGTCCGGCCAGTCCGGGGGCACGAGCGGCGTGGGCGTGGCCGCTTCCATCGGTGTGACCGTGGTGACGGTGAACAACGAGGCGTCCATCGCGGCCAACAAGAGTGTGACCACCGGCGGCCAGGTGACGCTCAGCGCCGTCAGCGAGACCGACGCCTCGACCAAGGCCCTGGGGGCCTCCCTGTCCACGAGCGCCTCCAACAACATCGGCGCCGCCGTCGGGGTGAACGTCGCCACTGTCAACAACAAGGCCCTCCTCGGGCAGAACGTCACGGTCAGCGGGTCGGGGATCACCGTCGAGGCGGCGACTCCTGCCGGCCGGAGCAACGACTTCACCGTCTGGGGGCTGGCGGCGGCCGGCGGTAAGGGGAACAGCTTTGCCGGTTCGGTCGGGGTCAACGTGGTGACCTTCACCACCGAGGCCTCCGCTGGAAAATCCGCTGACCTCGATGCCACCGGCAACGTCACTTTCACGGCCAGGAGCGCCTTCGGCATCCAGAACGTGGCCGGGGCGGCAGGGGTTGGGAAGGGGGTCGGCGTCGGCGCGGCGGTAGCGGTCAACGTGATCACCAGCACTACGGAGGCGTTCGTCGCCAGCGTTGACAGCGACAATCTGGCTACGGGCCGGAGCTTCGTGGACGCCTCGGGGACCTTCACGGTCCAGGCGACGTCCACGCAGGTGCCGCTCAAGGTGGACATCCCGCTCATCGATGAAGCAGATGACCCAGAGGTAACCGGTATTGCCATGGCCGGGGGTTTGGGCACCGGGAACGCCGCGGTGGGCGGCTCGCTGGTGGTCAACGTCTTTACCCTCAACACGCACGCGTACCTTGGGGCGGGAATCGACGTCAACGACCCCACGACGGACACCGGGGACCAGTACATCCTGATTCAGGCTGCCGATACCACGATCATCAAGGGAGGCGCAGGCGGCTTGGGGGCGACTACCGGCTCCGCGGGCATCGGCATCGGCCTCGACGTCGGGGTGATCACCAAGGACACCCGGGCCTATATCGGGCCGTCGGCCACCGTGCACGCGGCGAAGGACGTGACCATCTCGGCCACCTCCAGCGAGGAGATCTTCTCCGTCGCCGTCGCCGGTGGCGCGGCGGACAGCATAGGCGTGGGCGGGGCGGTTGCGGTTCAGGTGCTGACCACGGGCACGCGGGCCTATATCGACAGCGCCTCCGGTAAGGTCTCCACGGTCCACGCCGGCGGGAACATGGCCATCTCCGCCAGCGACACGGCCAACATCGACATGATCGCCGGTGGACTGGGTGTAGCCAGCACAGCGGGAATCGGGGTCGGCAATACCACCCTGGTCCACAGCGATACGGTCGAGGCCCTCATCGGGCCGTACGCCAACATCGAGGCCAGGGGGAGCGCGGGTCTCTCGCTGAACGCGACCTCCTCCGAGGACGTCATGACGATCGCCGTCGCCGGCGGCGGCGGCGGGACGGCGGGCGTAGCCGGCTCGGTCGCGGTGAACGTCCTGACCGAGACCACCCGGGCCGCCATCGGGCAGGATGTGCGGGTTGACGCGACCAACGCCAGCGGGAGCATCAATCCGGGCGTTTCGCTCATGGCCTCCGACACCACGAACATCTTCAGCTTGCCGGGCTCCGTAAGCTTCGGCGGCACCGCCGGCGTGGGCGCGGGGGTGGACGTCGAGGTGCTGACCAAGACCACCGAGGCGTTGATCGGCAAGCACGCCGACGTGGACGCCGACCTGAACGTCTCGATCACGGCCAATTCCAGCGAGGACATCCTGTCCATCCCGGTCTCCGGCGCCGTGGGCGGCACCGCCGGGGTCGCTGGCTCCTTCGGTGTCTCGGTGCTCACCCTGACCACCAAGGCGTTTGTCGCGGACGGGACCTCCACGGCCGACCGGGCCAGCATCACGGCCGGGGGCAGCGTCGGCGTCTCGGCCAGCGACACGACGGAGGTCGACATCTTCGCCGGCAACGTCGCCGGTGGCGGGACAGTGGGGGTGGGGATCGCCGCCGCAGTGCCCGTGGTCACCAAGACCATCGAGGCCTACATCGGTGCCTGGGCCGACGTCGATTCGAGTGCTGGCGGCTCCGGGGTGACGGTCAAGACGGGCGGGTTTAACGCCCCGACCTACACGCCGAATCCCGTGTTCACGGGGAACCCCACCGTTACATTCGCAATGAACGGTTCGAACGCCGATACGATCGCCCGCTCCTCCGGGAGTTGGACTGCGGATGGGTACAAGGCGGGCCAGGCCATCGAGATCCGCGGCACAGCCGATACGAACAGTGACGACACGGGGGAGAACGACGGCACCTACGTCATCGACAGCATCTCAGGAGACGGCCGGACCCTGTACCTCCAGGGCGGTACCAATAGCAAGGGACTGGCCCGGGATGAGAGCATCACCGGCTCGAGCCTCACTATCCATATGGTGGCCGACGAGACGGGCGCCATCGTCGCCGCGCCGGCAAGCCAGACCGACATGAGCGGCGACGGGACCTCCGAATTCTCCAACGACGCCTCGCAGACCGGCAAGCGGAGCGTGACCGCCACCACCGGCGCCGTGCAAGGTGTGGCCGTCACAGCCGTGAACCAAGACATCATCCGGTCCTATGGGCTGACCGGGGGCGCCGCCGGCACCGTGGCGGTCAACGTGGGCGGCTCGGTTCAGGTGACCACGGTGACGACCAAGGCCCACATCAACGCCAACGCCGACGTGGACGCGAGCGGCTCGGTCACGGTGGCGGCGGGGAACGACTACGAGAACGTGGGCGTGGCCGCGGGCATCTCCATCTCCGGCACGGTCTCCGTGACCCCGAGCGTGGTAGTGGCGGTGACGACGCTCACAACGGAGGCCTACATCGACGACGGGGCCGATGTGGACGCCGCCGGCGACATCCGGGTGACGGCCAAGGCGTCCGAGGACATCCTGTCCATCGCAGCGGGTGTGGCGGGGTCCGGGGCGGTCTCCGTGGGCGGGTCGATCCCGGTCACCGTCCTGACAACGACCACTCGGGCGTTCATCGGCGACGACGCCACCTCCGACGCGACCGGGGCGAAGGCCACGGCGGGCGGGAACATCCTGGTGTCGGCCGTAGACGACACCGACGTGGACGTGATCGCGGGAAGCCTGGGGGTGGGCGGAGCCGCTGGCATTGGCGCCTCCGTGGGAGTCACGGTGATCACCAAGGACACCTCCGCCTTCATCGGCGATTACGCGACGGTGGACGCCCGGGGCACCGCCGGCACCTTGAACGGCATCTACACCGGCGAATTCACGGGCGGCGGGGCGTTTGCCACCGAGTCGGGCTTCAAGGGCCTGGCAGTGCAGGCGGCCTCCAGCGAAGATCTTCTCAGCATCACGGTCGCGGGCGGCGGCGGATTCTACGCCGGGATCGGCGGCGGGATCACGGTGGAGATCGTCGACTCCGACACGCGGGCCTACATCGGCGAGTACGCCAACGTCAACACCACGGCGGGCACCGAGGGGACGTCCCAGTCCGTGAGCGTCTCGGCGGTCGACAAAGCCAAGGTGATCGGCATTGGCGGCGGCCTGGGGATCGGCATCGCCGGCATCGGCGGTGGGGTGGACGTCGGGATCCTCCGCAACGACACGGCCGCCTATGTCGGCAGCGGGGCCGAAGTTCAGGCCCGGAAGGACGTGGACGTCAACGCCCTGGCCACCAAGGACGTGGACACCTATGCCCTCAGCGTGGGCGGAGGGGTGGTGGGCGTGGCGGGCTCCGTGTCGGTGTGGACCATCGGCGGCGGCCTGCAGTCCAACTACACCGCGGACGAGGGCAAGCCATCCGAGGCCACCGAGAACAGCCTGGGCACCGGCAGCAACAGCGTCATCGGCTTCGCCGACAAGCAGGCAGGAGGAACCGATCCGGATAATCCGAGCGGCCAGGCCAACAACGGCTACACCAGTATCCTGGGCGGCTTCCAGGACGGCGGCGATCGGAGCAGCCACGAGGTGGCGACCCGGACCTCCTCGACGGGCAGCGCCCTCGGCAGCGCCGCGCCATCCAACCGGGTGCAGAACGCCGTGGCCGCCCCGGCGACCACGGCCGTCCCGGACGGCACCGTGGCCTTCGTCGGGACCAATGCCATCGTGACCGCCGACGGCGACGTGGGCCTTCGGGCTGAGGAACGCCTGACCTTCGACGGCATTGCCGGGAACATCTCGGGCGGCGTCGGGGCCATCGGTGCGTCCATCGTCATCGCGACGGTGAACAGCAACGTCGAGGCCTACATCGACGACGGCGCGACCGTCCGCGCCGGGAGCGATGCGGGCGACGACATCCTGGTCCGCGCCCGGTTCACCGACACGATCAACGGCAGCGCCTACGCCGGCCAGGTCGGCGCGGTGACCCTGGGAGCCCAGGTCGTCGTCCTCACCGACGCCAGCACGCAGCGTGCCTACGTGGACAGCGGGGCCAACATCAATCGTGCGGGCGGCACGCTGGACATCCAGGCCACCTCCGACCGGGACGTGATTGCCCAAGCGATGGGCGGGGGCTTCGGGGCGGTGGCGGTCGGAGCGGCCATCGCCGTGGCGGACATTGGCGGTTCGGTCCAGGCTTCCATCGGCAACGCCGACGTCGGGCAGGCCACCGGCGAGAGCGTCGGGAACATTAAGATTGCCGCCACCTCCGACGCCATCGCCGATGTGGATGTCTGGGGAGTCCAGGCCGGCATTGGCGGTCTTGCGGCGAACGCAGTGGTGGCCACGGCGACCATCGACCCGACGGTCCAGGCTTTCATCGGTAGCAATGCGGATATCAAGGTCACGGGCGGAATCCAGATCGAGGCCAAGTCCCTGGCGGACGCGGACTCCTACGCCTTGGGCGTGGCCGTGTCGGGCGTGGGTCTTGCCGTCGGGGTGGCGGTCGCGACGGCGAGCGTGACGCCCCAGATCTCCGCATACATCGGGACGGGCACCGACATCGAGGCCGGCCAGGATGTGGGTCTCCGGTCGCTCTACAACTATACGTACAACCCGGGGACGGACACGTACACCCGGGAAAGCAGCAAGAATGTCCGCGCCAGGACCGTGGCGGGATCCGGATCCCTGCTGGCGGCCGCCTCTGGCGCTATTGCGCTGGCCGAGTCTTCTCCGGTCCTGAACACGTACGTCGGCGCTTCGGCCGACCTGGATGCCGGCGGCGGGGACGTCAGCCTGGTCGCCAAGGCCAACAACGATGTGGATGCCGAATCCACCGGCGCGGCCGCCGGGCTGGTCGGGATCGCGGCCCCCGTCGGCACGGCGACGGTCAATGGCAGGGCCTGGGCTCACATGGACGGGCGGATCAGGGACGCGGTCACCCCGACGCTGCCTGGCGGCGCCAGCCTCACCGTCTTGGCCGAATCCTATGACGATGCGTACGCCAAGACCATCGCGGGCACGATCGGTTTGGCCGCTGGCCAGTTCAACTATGCGACCGCGACGATCACCACCGACAACGACGCCTACGTCGGCAGCAGCGCCGTCGTCGACGTCACCGAAAACGTGGCGCTCTCCTCGATCTCGCGGGCGAACGCGAACGCGGAGATGCTCGGCCTGTCCCTCGGGTACACGGCGTCCATCGGCGTCAACTACGGGACGGCCACCGTCTCCCCGTCGCTCGACACACACATCGGCACCGGGGCGACCGTCGAGGCGGGTGGCGTAATTACCCTTCGCTCCCTGCACAACTACTATGTATCCGGGTCATCGATTTTCCGAGACACGAGCGTCAAGGCCCGTGCCGTGGCTGACGCCGCGGCCGGCGGGCAGTTGGCCGGCAGCGGGGCCGTCCCGACGGCCACGGCAAACGCCACGGCGGACACCTACGTCGACAATGGGGCGAGCCTCGATGCCGGCGGAGCCATCACGGTGCAATCGTATGTCTCCAACGTGGCCACCGCCGATGCCAACGCCCTCACGGTTGGCCTGGGAGCCCTCGGGGCGAGCATCGCCACTGCCACGGCCAATGGCACCACCCAGGCCCACATGGACGGGGCGGTGACCGGCGGTACCGGCCTGACGATCACGGCCACGGGGTTCAGCGACGCCGACGCGACGGCCGACGCCTCCGGGGGCGGCCTGGTGAGCGCCAATATTCCCTTGGCCTCCGCCACCGCCTCGCCCATGATCAAGGCCTTCAAGAATGGCTCGGGCAATGTGGCCGTGAGCGGCAACGTCAGCCTCACGGCGACCTC
>Ga0315294_10004876_pt1 | contig 14712 bp, 14 predicted proteins | sample YL17G13_40_MG_FD_203626 | JGI IMG/M metagenome (GOLD analysis project Ga0315294, IMG submission 203626) | Sediment microbial communities from Yellowstone Lake, YNP, Wyoming, USA - YL17G13_40 | ecosystem: Environmental > Aquatic > Freshwater > Lake > Sediment | place: USA: Wyoming | collected... | reverse complement strand
CAATTATCCCGGCAATTTATCGCAAATTCATTCGCATCGCCATTGTCCCCGCAGCACGCATTTGGAGCATTATTGGATGCACAATCCGAACCGTCGGTACAGCCAAGCGCCCATGTCGATGGAAACGGCGAAGGACTGCCCTGGTTCGCACCGGTGTAGCAGTCGCACCAGTCCTGGCTACCATCGTAGTCTACAGTATATGTGCTTAAGCATCTCTTGCCGTCATATGTGTATGTTTGTTTCGCCCAAACATTCTGAGCAAGAGGATGCCAGTCATAGCAAGTATTAGGATCTGACGCAGACGCGGGATATTGTATGGATGTATTCCAATCAACTGAAGCCGGGTTGTCAGTTATACCTGCCATATTGCATCGAGGAGTGGAGGTGCCAGCTATACCACTGTCGAATTTAAAATAATAATCGGTCGCTGTATAGGACGACAGTATCGCCCCTGCCGGGCAATCCCAATTCGTTGGATCATTTTTATCATTGGTATAAACGCTCCACGTATAAGCCCCTTCGGACAAGCAGCAATGCTTCTGAATTCCACTGGGAGGGCAAGAGCAGGAACATGTAGTCTCGGATTGTGGCACATCGTCCTGAAAAGTATTTTTATGATAGGCGACTATCCAATTGTTCGGCGATTTTATCTGGCATATTATATCGTAGCTGGCTGCCAATACACTGCCACTAGTGATGGAAAAAATGCAGAAAAATATGCAAACAATAAAAACAACGGCAGCTACGTCATTGTTAATTATATTCATATATAATATTCCATTCCCCATGTTTAAAAATTAGACATGATATGTTTCTCCATACTCAAACCTTCAGAGTTAAAATAATTCAAAATAAAAAGTTTGTTGTAAAAACTTAAGAGTGGAAAAGTGGAAAGAGTAATGGAAAAAAGGGTTGACATCAAGGTCGGATTTAGCTGCAACAACAACTGCAGGTTCTGCGTGCAGGGGCATAAGCGTAACTGGGGGGACAAAACCACAGAGCAGATAAAAAATGATTTGGCGGGGGCCAAGAAAACAAAATGCGAGGGAGTTGTTTTCACAGGCGGGGAAGTCACCATAAGGAAGGACATTTTTGAAATAGTGGAATACGCAAAAGAATTGGGATTCAATACTATTCAGATTCAGACAAACGGGAGAATGCTGGCCTACATGGGCTTTTGCAAAAAACTGGTGCGAGCAGGAGTAACCGAATTCGGCCCGGCACTACATGGGCATTGTGCTGAGCTTCACGATTTTCTTACGAATTCTTCAGGAAGTTTTAAACAAACTGTTTCGGGCATAAAAAACATAAAAAAATTGGGTTTTCCAGTCATTACAAACACAGTTGTAACAAAACCCAATTACACTCATATACCTGAAATAGCAAAGCTCTTGGTCAGCCTTGATGTGAACCAGTTCCAATTCGCCTTTGTCCACCCCCTTGGCAACGCCTATACAAACTTCGATTCGATAGTGCCTAAAACATCATTGGCGGCACCATATATTCAGAAGGGGCTTCAGATAGGAATCGATGCAGGTAAAGTAGTGATGGCGGAGGCAATGCCTTACTGCCTGATGAAAGGATACGAGAAATATCTTTCAGAGATGTATATACCTCCAACGGAAATAAGAGATGCTGGATACATAATTAAAGACTTTGATGAGGAAAGAAAAACACGCGGGAAAACCAAATTTCCTAAGTGCAAAAGATGTAAACACTATTTGGTTTGTGAAGGTCCTTGGAAGGAATATCCTGAAAAGATGGGAGACAGAGAATTTAAACCTGTACTGAGTGTCAAAAAATAAAGTGGCTATATGATACGGAAAGAAATGGACACTATAATATTGAGTCTCGGTGAGAAATGTAATAATTATTGCGTGATGTGTTATAACCCAAAATTCACGAAAAATGAACCTTCACTAGAAGAGATTAAAAGGGAGATTGACGGAATAGATAAGTTCAATAGCATATACCTAACTGGAGGTGAACCTACAATAAGGCCCGACATTTTAGACATTATCTATTACATAAAGAAAAAGAACGATGAAGCGGAGATAAACATATTCACAAATGGTAGGATGTTTTACTATTATAATTTTGCAAAAAAAATTGTAAATAGCGGCGTGTTTAAATATATAATACCTTTACATGGCTCCAAACCCGAAGTTCATGACCGCGTAACAAAATTTCCAGGGAGTTTCAGGCAGACAGTCAAAGGCATAGAAAATCTATTGATTCTTGGGGCCAGAGTTGATATTAGGATAGTTACGCACAAGCTGAATTATATAGAATTACCAAATATTGCGAAATTCATTTCTAATTTTTTAGGGGGGATAGATAGTGTCATAATATTTCCAATTGATATAATCGGCGATGCTTACATAAACAGGGAAAAAGTGGTCGCGACATACACGCAAATTGCCCCATATGTTGAGAAGGCCATAGACATTCTTAATGAAAATCAATTTGTAGTTAAACTATTTCACATTCCATTTTGTGTAATAGGGAAAAAATACTGGTCACATTTAAAAGGTGTGACAACGGAAGACGTGAAATTAGCATCAACTACACAATGCAAGAAATGCACTAAGAGAGGCAGTTGTCCAAAAATTTGGAAAAGCTATGCCAAAAATATTGGTACACATGAATTTAAACCGATTTTTTAAATACCGAAGTTAAAAATTAGTTGTGATACGAAAGTGCTTATGAGACAATCCGAGTGAGCATAAAGGCCCATTATGCTCACTTTAGATGTTCTTTTTAGGCAACAAAATCTATCATGTTTCGCATCGCCTGCTTGAACCCAAATAGAGAAAATTCTCAAAAGGTATAACAGCGCCGCAGGTCAGAATATATTTTGATGGAAAATGTCAAAATGTAAATTTCGGAATATATGTGTGGGTCTATGGAAGACGCACGTTTCAAGGTTTGTGGTAAAAGAAATAAGGCCTATTATATAAAGCATAAAATTGAAGTATTCAAACATTAATGATATTTTAATAGATATACTAAAAGCAAATATCATTCCTTATCTTATCTATATAATCCCTGAAACTCCCATCGAATTTTGATTTTTCTAGGATAACGTGAGCCGCTTTCACGGAAAGATTGCGATATATTCTATGGACAGTGTTTGCTCCCTCATCAGATTTATATGGAGAAAAATAGCTATTAATACATTTTTTACAACCATTTTTGTTCGATGAGAATATACAATCTCTGAACATGTATTGCTCATTTTCCTTAAGATTGGCTACAAAAAAAATGTTTTTATTCTCATCATTGAATAGAAATGGAGAAAATGTGATTTCTCCGTTAGGGTATACTTCTAGCTTATAGTTGAATGGACATTCAGTCCCCACGGACCTAGATAATAAACTGTATGCAATCTCCCAGTTTATTGGATTTATGAAAAGAAAATTTCCCCTCTCTATATTTGATATAAGCTGATCTAATATTTTTGTATATTCTTCTTCAAAAGCTTTTATATGATTTTTTGTCCATGGCTTGAATTCCCTCACTATTTCAAAATTGATGTGATTAAAACCGAGATCTAAAATATATTTAAAATTTTCTCCGAGACATCCTGCAGTGTCAGGAAATACGCAGAATGATACACCCACATTATCCACGTCCATATTTTTCTGGATCATTTCCGTTTTACCTATAACAATATCGTGGGTGCCAATTTTGCTATCAAACCTTCTGAATTTGTCATGCCAGCACTTTTTACCTACCAAGCTAAATACCAGTTTAACACCACACTTATTGATAAAATCTATGTGAGATTTCTTGATTAGTGTTAGGTTTGTACAAATAGATATTGTGAGTTTTTTATTCTTCTTTTTAGCTTGATTGATTGCATAAGGACAAATTTTTTTTATCATTTCAAAACCAAGCAAGGGCTCACCGCCATACATAGAAAGGAGCTTGTTCCTGCCTTTACTTTGAATGAGCAGATCAACAGATTTTTTAGCAACATCCCACCCCATGTACTCATTTGTTTTTTTAACAAAACAATACGGGCAGGATAAATTGCATTCTGTAGTTAAAGCAAGTTTCACTTTGTTTATTTCTTTGTTTAATAATCCTTTCATATAATCAATTCTCAAATATTCTTTTCAATAAGTTTTGCTCTTTTTATATACAAATGATAAAAACTTCCGTCTGTTATCAATTCATAATCTTCCACTGAAATTTTATTTTTGAAAATGGGACAATCCAAAACCAGCGTCTGAAATTCACCATTCTCTCCACAGAGGTCAATACCACCTGATTTTTTTAGGAACTCGACCATCTTTCTGTCTATTACCCTCCCCAAAATTCTTTGATCCACTCTGCTTGAATCTATGCTTATAATAGCTGCTCTTATCCCCCCATTAATTACCTCTTCAATCAATTCTTCTCTATCCTTGCCACAGAATGGTTCAAATACACTTAGACCTGCTTTTTCAGCCATCTCTCTCACAAATTCTCTCTGTCCTTTTGGATCAATGTAGCTTACGCCTATCCCTTCTATCCCCCTTCTCTTGATTTTAACGAGGAACTTTCTGAATTCATTCCTCGGGTTTTCTGAAATATCAACTTGGATTAAGGGTATACACAATGATTTTGCCTGTAAAATCATCAACTCACTATTGAACGGGGGGCTTATACTTATCCCTTCTTTTTTATCCACCAAATTAAACAAAAATTTCACATTGAATCTTTCATCCAAAGCTCTTTTTAATAGAAGACAGGAGTCCTTACCTCCGCTCCATGATATAGCAATATATGAGCCTTTCTTGATCCAATTCTCCACATTTTCATCAAATAGTCCTCCAGAAAGTTCTCTGCTCTTTGGATAAACCCTTAGGATTGCATCCTTTTCACTTTCATTCATAACTGAACCCTTAAATTTTTTGGGTTTGTTTTCTCCATCTTTACTCTTCACGCAGAAAATACATTTCTGATTACATGAATCATCTGAGTGAAGTATATGTGTCTTTGATTTCATATCAATCGGGCCTTATGTAAAAAGTAAGAGTACCGTCAAGTTGAAAACTTATCAGACTTATTCTACCACCGCACTTATGTAAAACATTTTTAATTTGCGAATGATTGAAATTTATATTATTTATTCTTGAAAGGCTTCTAACAATAATGTTCACCATCTTTTTATCATCATTCATTATATCCTCAAGAAACTCGATGAAAAGTTTCTTTTTTACAAGTTTACCTCCTTCATCATACATTTCGCTAAAAAAATAGAAATATTTAAAGTCCTTCAGGCTTTTATTTATGCTTTTCATGAGCTCTGTGAAATCGTGATTTGTTAGAATCTTTTCTCTACACAGATAATAGAATTTGTAGTACAGACCACTCTTTCCTAGATCTACGCCGAAGTTGAGTATCTCTTTGTTAAGGATGTTCGGCATCTTAGATTTACTGGTATTGAAAAAATTGCGAAGTATCGAATTGAAATTGTAAGGCCAGAAACTTACATCACCCGTTCTCTTTACACCGCCAAAGATAAGCCAGAATGCAAAAAGTATGTCATTGTCATGAACATCAAAGCCAAAATACAGGTCCATGGGATTAATGGATAGATTTCTGATAGCCTTGGTTACCTTATCAAAATCATTGAAACCCCTCTTCTTCATAATTTTTTCAAAAAGAGCCACCCTTTTCCTGAAAAAAACACCATTTACGCAGGAGTAAGCATTGGCGTCCATATTGAGAAATCTTACGTCATCACCTATTTTACCATTCTTTACCTTGAATGAGAACTCAAATTTTGTCAATTTGTAAGGGTCAAAATAAAGCAATATATTCAACAACTCTATAGCATTCTTTTTTGTGGAATCTGAAGCATCAACCGCATCCATTACGTCCAGAAAGAATTTTGTTTTGGGCTTCATTCATAATCAATTTATTTTGAACATTTAAAGATATAAGAATTTCTGCTATCTTACAGAAACTATTAAGGTATTTCATAAAGGGTTTGCCTCTATCTTTGCACCATAAATAAAGTGGTATGGGTAATAGACACATACCATATAATTTACAAGAGGAGCACTTATAGTTTGCAGACCCATTAACGTCTTTTATGATAGAGTTGAACAATTCGACCCTTTTCCTATAATTTATTCCTCTATGTATGTCACCAATGGCATAATTTTCTCTCTTTTCATACGGCAATATCGTTATGGCATCAAAAAGATAAAATCTGCCATCGCTTCCTAAGAGTATTTTATTGTAGCACGTTCTCCCCCACACTCTGTTGGTAAGGAATATATCAGTATCTGTGCCATTGAATTTCTCTTTCAATATAATAGAATTTACATGATCAATCTGTTCTTTAAATATCTCAAGTTGACCTTTATTATATACTGTAAACATCTGTGGAAAGATGTCAAACTTTCTGAAACCATTCCTCATAAGAAATTCTAAGTTATCAGATATATGTGATATGTTTTCTGGTGTCACTGTTGATATTACACGGATGCCCTCCTTAGTGATATTTGATATATTATTCCATATCATGTCAAATGATGACACCCGTTCTCTACCTTTTATCTTCCTATGTTTGTCATGAAAATCCTTCATTCCGTCCAGGCTTATATTGAGCATCAACCGCTTATCTTTTGAGAAATAGTCAAATATTTTTCTATTAAGAAGAAGGCAATTAGTTGTAACTACAATTCTTGCTTGTATATTCAATTCCTCTGACCTAGAAAATATGTACCCTATCACTTTTTTTAAAATTTTAAAATTTATAAGCGGTTCACCGGAGTTAAAAGTTATGGTCACAATTTTTCTACCGCTAGAAAGGAAATGTTCAACACCCTTAGCTGCACCTTCAAAGCTCAAATTCTCACTACAACTCTTATTCATAAAACAATAATCACATTCGAAGTTGCATCTCTCACTAAGACATATCTCCATTTGATCGGGGTAGAACGAAATCAATTCAGATACCATACAATGCAATAGTGATGATATGAATTAATATGGTTTTATGCCGATTACCGAACCATGTGTTTCTTCCTCAATGATTTTGTTCAGCTTCGAAAAAAGATTTACAGCTGAGATGATCAGCTTACTATTATTTTCACTGATATGATTATAGTAAAAATAATCTATCATACAGAACTCTTTTAGATATCTGTTATCAAACCATTTATTTTTATTATACTCTTTCAATGCGTAATCGATCTTAGATTTTTTGAATTTTTTGAATTCGTTAATATTTTTGCTTTTAATATAGCCACATTTCCCGAAAGAATTTAACGAATTACAGAAGCTTATGTCCCCATCAGGCAAAACCCTTATTTTATCACATTCATGATATCTTTTTTTATCCGGGGTCCCTGAAAAATTTGTATGAATATTATTTTTTAGTGAGTATCGGATAACTTTTCTAACGTTTTTGAGCATGGTTTCTATATTTTTATCGTTCCAGTATACGTACATCTGGGGTATTAAATCAACATCCCTGAATCCAAGTGAAGTTATATACAAGAAATCTTTGTATAAGAATCTTACATTTTCTTTTGTTATAACTTTGGAAACCTCACCTAAAAAATTAGTATTTTTTCTTATCAATTCTACAAGTCTCTGGCTTGGTCTCTTCCCACAGTTTGCTGAAAACCCATCTATACTTATCCTCACCTTTGCGCCAAGCTGACGAAGTTCTTCTATCCGCGTTTGGTCTAACAATGATCCGTTTGTTATTATACCTGCACCTATGCGTCTTTTTTTGAAATCTTTAATTAATTCTTTGACAAAGTCATACTCAATAAGCGGTTCGCCTCCTGTTATAGTGACCTTTTTTATATTATACCGCTCAAGTATCTGTTTTATGGACTTTTTTATAGCATTTACCCTCGTTTTATATTCGCTTTTAGAGTAGCAATACTTGCAATTCATATTGCAATTTGATGTAACCTCTATAATCAGATTGCTTATCATATTCACTATTTTAATTCTACCGAATTAAAGCTTTATTTATATAGAAAGAAGATTTGATCCTATACTATATTATCCTTGCTTTGCAAGTAACATGTCGGGTAAAGTATCATTGTACCACTATATGAATGAGCACATTTTTATTTAATATTGATTAAGAAATAGCAACTTTCTTTAATTATATATGGGACAAAGAATTCGTGGCACAGGTAATATATTCTGAGGAACAATTAGTAATTTACCCCATTTCTTTATCCAGAACACTTTCACAATACTCTTCAATGTCCTGAGTAAATGATAGTTCACATGCATCTTTCAGCATTATGCTCATAACTCCCATCGGCGTTTCATTCATCATTTTCTGGCAGTCATCCTGATTAGTAGCACTCTTGAACATCAGAATGCTCTGGTAATAGTCGCTCAAATTTTTATCATTTTCTGCCTTAGATATAATATCATTGATAGTTTCACTATTATTCTCAACAACCAGTTTCAAATCATAGGGATACACTATTTCAGATTTGCTTAAGAAATTATTGACAATCTCAGAAAAATCTTCTTTGCTTATAGAGTGATTTTTATTAACTCCCGATTCATACAACATCTGATTTATAATTGCTGGCGCACCTCTTTGACCAGTTTTGTAAAGATACATCAAATATATTGTAGCTAACCTTGAGTTACAGTCATTGGTTATACCTTTTCTTTCACATAGATTAACTATCCTTTGTTTATTTGTAGAGCATTCAAAATATGAAATTATAGTCCTTTCACTAAGAAATTTTGGTTCTGGTATTTGGTCCAAGCTTGTTACTTTGTTTAACTTTAGTACTTCGGCGCGAATATAATCAAATGTATAAAGAATGATGATAATTAGAGCAGCTACAAGTATGATAAGAGATATGATTAAAGTTTTCTTTTTAATACTTAACACCATCCACCTGAACCGTGACTGCCATGTACACTATGACTACTATGACTACTATGTGACCCATGATGAGTATGAGAACCGGTAAGAGTAAATGATGTCGTATCAAAACCTGCACTGAGATTATTACTATGTGTATATTGAGCATAAGCTGTATTGGTCAGAGCTGTAGAGCCTATTGAAAGAGCACCAATAAAAGCCCCGGCTTTCATTAATGATTTTTTTGATATTTTACCCTCTTCTCCGACTAAAAAGGCATTAACCTTCTTTTTGATTTCTGGCAAAACATCAGACATACTATACTATTATGTCTTTGACCTAATAAATTTTATATATGTTTATTTCATCTTTAACCAGTCAATGAATATATCTTTCGCCTCTTTATCATTAATGATTTTATCGAAAATATAATCAAACTGCGCCTTGAATATCTTACATCTATTACTGCTTGATATATTACATATAATTGAACCATGTTCGGCATAGTTACAGACGGGACAGATGCCGCAATACGGCTTGTATACACAACTATCGCATATCTGTGTATCATTAATAGAACTTGCTATTATGCAGCATGCTTGGTTGGAACTTACCACACTCTTATAGCTATTCATCTTAACGTTTCCCAGCTTAAAAACATCTCCACCTATCATCCTCCCTTCATCACATGAGTATATGTCACCATTGTAATTGTAGGTCATCTGGCCAATAACTGCACCGCATGGGCTTCTTTGGTCAAGAAAATTGGGTTCGTGGTTCTCAATAATTTTTTGTAGGATCAGCCAGGTGAATCTTTCAGTTATCGTTTTACCATTTTTATTTAAATACAGTATATAATCCATCGATTTTTTCCAAAAATCAATAAATTCTTCAGCCGAATAGCTAATTGCTTTCCAGGTCTTTCTAGCATCGCCAAGATTGTTGAGAAATCTTAGAAAAACATATTCCAATCCCAAATCTACATACTCATCGACGACACCCTTCCAATTATCAAGCGAATATCTTGTTATTGTCATAAGGGCGTTGACCTTTCCTGAGCCCTTTCCCCTCCTTTTTTGCTCTGCTATTATCGTTTTTATCCACTTTTTTGTATAGTCGTATGATTTTTTACCGGCCCCATTTGGAAAAGGTCTGTTTTTATTGTGCAACCATTCGGCCCCGTCAAGGGATGTACAAATCCCCACCTTATTGTTCAACAGGTAATTCATTTTCCCACTGTCCATAAGACTGAAATTGCTCACAATAGAAAAATACAGTTTCTTTTTTCTCAGTTTGTTCAACTTCTTAGAATATTCGATGACATATTTAACTATTTTAAAGTTCAAGAGCGGTTCACCGCCCTGAAATTCTATAATAATATAAGGCGATGGTGATTGGAATATGAAATCCACGGTCGCTTTAGCAGTCTTTTCATCCATGTTAAACCCCTTTGCATATTCGGGTTTCGAACTAGCGTGGCAATACAGGCATTTTTGGTTGCATCTTAAAGTAGGTACAACTATGTGCAATGAAGCCCCCTCCCAGAGGAAATTATATTTTTCCCTAATTTTTAGTACCATTTCATCGCGATTATCATCATCTATTATAAAACCGGTTTGTTTTAGAACTTTGAATAGATTCGACCCCATCTTCAATCTACCATTTTGAAACATTCTCAGCTGAAATTCATCTAAGCACATCCAAGAGCCGTGGTCTGTTGTTAAAAGAAACTTATTTCCAATCTTCCTTTTTCTGTACATATTTTCCAAATAAGGCATCATCCCACCATCATACTTTATTGTTGTTCTTCATAAAAGCCAGCAAATAATTACAGAATTCATAGCCCACTTTTTTGGCACACAGCCTACCTTTACTCCTAACTACAATCTCAAATTTTTCACCATTATCACGAAAATCAGTAGAGCACGATGCTGAAAAGTCTTCCAAACAACTTTTTATACTTTTTTCATCGTAAAATTTTTTATTCAATTTTATAACAGCCACGTTAGCACTTTTTGTCTTGGAACACATTTTACCGCTTCTTTTTCTTTACAGTTTTTGATTTTTTCCCGAATTTCTCTTCCCAAGGTATGGCTATTCCTTCAGGGTCATTGATATATTCATCATCCAAATCTTCGAACCCCTCTCCTATATTTTCTTTGCTCCTATTAACCAGATTATCATGAGCACCAGAAAAATCTGCCGTGAGTAGTGCCCGCTGAAGTATAAGGTTCCTCATTTCACCATTTTTCTCCACCTGCTTTTTATAAAATGCATAGCAAATCAGTTCATTGTGGAATTTCTTTTCGATGTCCTTTAAGTCAGAACTGTTTTTTGGAGACAGCTTAACAACAACTTCTTTTTTTGGGTCACCATCCAATATTATGTAATAGTCATCCAGTAACACATATGCAGCAGAATATATCACATCTAGCGGGTATATTTTTGGGTTGACCCTAACTATAATCTGTTCAGCTTTTCTGATTTTTGGATTCTGGTTGGATTTCTGTCGCATAATATTAGACAAAGTGGCATACCTTATAAACTTTACGCTTTTCTGAAAGACAAATTGGGATTAAAATGATTACCTACTGGAAGTGATGTCGCAGAAGTACAGATTTGGCAAATTTAGAATCGTATTTTTTCCTCAGGTATACCCCCCCCTTCCAAAATTAATTGTAAAATATTTTCACCGAATGCCATCCTCACCGACTTATAAAATATTTTAAAATTACTCTTTTCAAATAAATTTGAAATCTCTTCCAAATTATATTTTTTTGATTTGGATTCTTCCAAGTAATATTTTATCATATCTTCTTTTAATTTATTAAAATCGTTTCTGGACAGAATTTTATTGTATGAGTCGATATCCTTTTTTATATAATTTTTCACTTCTGATAAATGTAATCGAATTTGAGATTTAGATAATTTATCTTTAATATTACCTTCTAAAAAATAGATTTTGCCCCCCCTCTTTAAACGCCCGTGCAATTTCTTTACGCATTTATTTTTTTCATTTAGATGATTGAAAACATACCTCATGATTATATAATCATATTTTTTCTCGTCAAGATTTATTTTTTCTAAGGTGTTGACTTCAAAAATAAAATTTTCTTTTAGGTCTTTTGAAATTCCATTACCAATCATTTTTATTGACGGATTCGAATCGATGCAATGAACCGTGGTTATTTTACCCTCTTTGATCCCCCTTTGATAATAATTAAAAAATTTCAAATAACCACAACCAACATCCAGTATATCCCCCCTCATCGTATTTAAAAATAAATTTCTATTTGTGAAATAATTTTTTCAGAATCGTTGCTCAAAGAAACACTTGACATTTTTTTAATAAGATTATTTCTTAAAATTCTTGAATCGCAAACAATTGGTTTGAGATTTCCGACACCGTATTTTATAAAATCGTTAATAAAAAGACCATCACAAGAATCCGAATATTTGCAAAGGTTGCACATTTTAATCTTCTTTTTAACCACAATATTGGACTTATTTCTTATGTCATGCAAACATTTTCCAGAGTTTGGATAAGGACACCTATTATCCATTGATTCATCAAACCAACCAAAAACACAATAAGGTATTTCTAAGAAGTCAATCTGAAAATCGTTCTTTGATGCATAGTAATATGCCGACTTAACATATGAACCCAAATGTTTTATAGGGATATAGTAAAGGGGTTTTCTCGCATTTTTTAAAATTTGTGGTATAGAAAAATAGAAATCACCAATCCCCAATTTTCTCACAAAATCAACCAAGTCCACAAGACCGTCTTTATTCTGTTCGACTATCAGGCAACTTATTTGAATCTCAATACTCTTCGATTTATTAAGCACATCTTTAATTCCTTTCAGAGTTTCATTAAAGCTGCCACGGACTCTTGTTACCGAATCATGAACTTTTGCGTTTGCACCGTATAAAGGTATTCTGAGCCTGTCGACCCCAGAAGCTATCAATTCATCCAAGAAGGATTCGTCAGACAATTTTCTCCCATGGGTTGACAGCTGTACAAACCCGAAGCCCAATTTTTTGATATACTTTATCAACGGTATAATCTTATCATACTCTATGGGATCGCTGCCCGAAATCTCTATGGCATTTATTCCTATTTTTTTGAATTGGAGCAGATTCTTTAAAACCCCGATTTCTTGGCTTCTGATTTCAGAATCCTCTCTCCGGACTTGTGGACTACAAAACACACACCTATTGCTGCAACCAGGATTCAAAATTACAGCCCCCCATCTTTTCTCATCAGCAAATCGAGTCGTGTTCATATTTCAACCTTTTTGCCTTCCCTAAAACGATTCAGGTCGACTAACTATAATGCCAGTTAATTTCAAGAATATCTTACATTTGAAATTATTAAAACTTGTGCAACTCAAATCATCCGAGCATCGAATAAATCAGATTTATCAAAATAAGGAAATTGCCACCTAAAAACCTCAAAGCATCTTAAAAATCGAATGTTACCTAAAAAATACAAATCTGCCATTGAATGTTTTATTACCAATCTTGACCGAGTTGTTGTTCAAAACTTCGACTGACTTTTTTTCTATAAAATTTCTATAAAATTCATTTGAATTGTAGACCCTTCCCAAAGATGGTTTATCACATTCAAAATTAATGGAAAATTTTTTGGACAGAAAAAGTGGCCTTGTAAGATAGAATTTTACATGCTCCCCAAACCTTTCACTGATTTTATTAACAAGTTCAAAATTCCTTTTGCCAATATCTATAGAACATTTACAATCATAGGTGCATGGATAATGCAATATCAAAGTTTTTCCACAAGAGCCATAATTAGTGAAAAATGGAAAATAATCTCTTTTTGGACTAGTTTTCAATATTCTATTTAGAATCCAAATTTCTGAAAAATAATAATCATTAATATCTAATTTGCATCCCAGCTTCTGAAAGACGGGGTAATGAAGTTGAGAGAATTTATTCTCTCTAGCCAAATAAATGAATTTTTTTATGCAGCATTCAGGATATCCTAACAGACCACCGGTCTTTTTTGCACCACCACAAATCTCACTTTCTTTTAACTCATCTATCAATTTTCTGCTTTTTGAAATATAGATATAAAAACACTTTTTTTTGTATTCCTCAAGGTCTTTATCTGTACAAAACCACCGATTTTCTCCGCCCTCAAATGGGAATGAGTCTTTCGTTTCAGATCTTTTGATAGATTCAAATTTCATACCAACAAATTTCAAATATGATGATAATTCTTTACGTTGTCCTTCTGATACCACCAATCTTCCAATATCTCTTTTGCCGCCCAAGACAGTAATCAGAGACAAAAAGTTGAAGTAATCTTCATAAAACATTCTACGGAGTAGTAATTTTCTATCCATTATAATCAACTCGATTTAATTCTTATAGGTTTTAAATTTCCAGCACCCCATTTTCCCACGTCTTTAACGAAAAAACCATCACAAAAATTAGAGCATTTGCAATTATCGCAGATTCCCACTTTACTCTTAATTCTATATGATGGCAAATCCTTTTTCGGGCTTCTGTGCTCTTTTGATGGTTGGCAATATTTGCCCAGGTTCGGTGGTAAGCAACTATTATTTATCGAGTTGTCAAAAAAACCAAAAACACAATGAGGTATTTCCATAAAATTTATCTTATAGTTAATCTTTAGTGCATGATTATAAACACCTTTTACATAAGGCACCAAATCCTTAAGTGGAATATAATACGAATAATCATTATTTGAAACGCAGGGTATAGAAAAATAGAAATCACCAATCCCCAATTTTCTCACAAAATCAACCAAGTCCACAAGACCGTCTTTATTCTGTTCGACTATCAGGCAACTTATTTGAATCTCA
>Ga0315294_10004875_pt1 | contig 14715 bp, 18 predicted proteins | sample YL17G13_40_MG_FD_203626 | JGI IMG/M metagenome (GOLD analysis project Ga0315294, IMG submission 203626) | Sediment microbial communities from Yellowstone Lake, YNP, Wyoming, USA - YL17G13_40 | ecosystem: Environmental > Aquatic > Freshwater > Lake > Sediment | place: USA: Wyoming | collected... | reverse complement strand
AAATCATGGATTTTTGATATGAGAAATTTTGCGAAATTTCCCATAAGGAAAGAATAAAAAAATTATTCGAGCTCAGGCATTATTCTCAAACACCCTGTACCTCTGCTCCACAGTAAGGACACCTTCCAGGCATTCTCTTGTAAACATTGAAGACGAACTCGTACTTGCACTTCTTGCAGGTGTACTTGACGTGCTCATCATCTATCTTCTCTATCTTTGGTGCACTGGATTGCTTCGTCTTGAAAGCCCGCTCAATCTCAGAGTCCTCAGCATCCCAACCCGCTGGCCTGGATTTCTTCTCTGCTTCCGCTGCTGCCTTTGCCTGCTCCTTAACCTTCGCCCGGGATTGCACAAATGATTGGTTCTTCCTCTCCTTGACGCACTCAGGGCACACCATCATCTTGAAGATAGGGTCGAGTATGAATTCCTCAGATATAGCTTCCCTGCCGCACCTTTTGCACTTGGATTTTATTTGCCTGGTTATCATAGTGCCTACTTTTCGTAAGAAGTAATATATAAACTTATGGGTTTTTTTTGAGGCAGCCTCAACGAATTATGAATCTGAATTTCTTGTCTTTAATCAGCGCGTCGCTCTCAAAGCTAGGAGTTTCATTGCTCTGCTTTGTGTACTCGAGCTCGCTCGCCCCTACTTTCTCTTTCATCTCGTCAAGGTATTTCTTGTTAAGAGCGTATTCTGATTCAATAATCAGCTTTATCTTGTCATTCCTGCTCAAGCCTGCTTTCTTCCTGAGAGCCTGCACTCTCCTGGTGATCTCTCTTGCAAACCCTTCCTGCTCCAGGCTGGGCGTGAGGGTGGTGTCAAGCACTACTTTGAGAGGGCCTTTTTTTATCAGGAGCTTCTTTATGTTGGCCTGCTTCATCACCAGCCACTCGACTTTTTTCAGGACATTAGGGTTCTCCACAACCACTTCTGCCCTTGCAAGCGGCCACCTCACTCCTATGCCTGCCTCTTCTCTCCTGGCAAGCATCAGGGTGATTACTTCATTAGCCACTCTTATCTCTTCTTCAAGGCTGGGCTTTATCATTTTCTCGTCAGCAACAGGCCAGCTGCACAGGTGAATTGATTCTTCTTCAAGCCCAAGCCCTGAGCCTTGCTCTGCGCCTGCTCCTTTGCCATACTCTCCCCTTAAGTTCTGGTAAACAGCTTCGCTTATGAAAGGGAGGCTTGGGGCTAGCATCTTCACAAGGTTGAGGAGGCATTCGAACAAGGCGTTAACAACTGCTTGTTTGTCCTCTTTCTCCCTGATGAACTGGATGTATTCTCTTGAAAGCCTGAGGTATAGTTCCTCCAGAGCAGGGGTCAGCTCGTTAAGCAGGTATTTCTCCTGCATCTCTGTGAGCGCCTTTATGGTGGAGTGCGTCCTTGAGAGTGCGTATTGCTCTTCCATTCCAAGCTTTGAATCATTTGAGCCTGGAGCTGAAGCAACTGAAGCATTAATCTTTTCAGGAGTTAACTTATAAGTCCTGGTCAGGTCTATGAGGTAGTTGTGGATGTTCCAGAACACTCGGAGGTTCTTGAACTTGAGCTTGGCTTCTTCCCATGAGAAATTAATATCCAAGCCTGGCTTGGTCTCGCACATATAATACCTTAAGGTGTCTGTTCCGTACTTCATAAGTATCTCTTCAGGAGATATTACATTGCCAAGGCTCTTGCTCATCTTTCTTCCTTCAATGTCAGTTATCATGCCGTGCATATAAACCGCTTTGAAGCTCGGCTTTTTGAAGGCTATCATGCTCGCCACCATCAGGAGGTTGAACCAGCCTCTTATCTGGTCTTTTCCTTCGAGGATAAAGTCTGCAGGATAATACTTCTCAAACAGCTCAGCCCTTTGAGGATAGTACAGGCAGCTCCAGCTGGTTGTGCCAGCATCAATCCATACGTCAAGGATCTCAGGGATTCTCCTCATCAGTCCTCCGCACTTGCACTTCCAGCAGACATCATCAATCCAGGGCTTGTGCAGGTTCTCAGGCAGATTGTCCTTGCCTGCTTTTTCCTCTAATTCCTTTATGCTGCCTATTACTTCGTAAGCAGAGCATTTATCGCAGCGCCATATAGGGACAGGAGTCCCCCAGTACCTCTGCTTGGTAATGCTGTTATCCCTGAGATTATCAAGCCAGGAGTGGAAGGCGTTCTGCCCTGCTTTTGGCACCCAGTAAACTTCCTGGTTAGCCTTTATCATCTCCTCCTTTAAGTCCTCGACCTTGAAGAACCATTGCTTTGTCTTCCTGAAGATTGCCGGTGTCGAGCACCTCTCGCAATGAGGATAATCATGCTTGACTTTGGTTATTGCTATCAATACCCCCTTCTTTTTGAGGGCTTCAATGAACTTATCATCTTCTTCCCTTGCGATTAATCCAGCAAACATTCCTGCTTCTTTTGGGAATACTCCTTGCTCGTCCAGGAAGTTGAAAGGAGGAATATTGTTCCTGTAACCAACCTCATAGTCTTCTGGACCGCAGCCAGGAGCGCAGTGGACCAGGCCTGTGCCTGAGCTCGTATCAACGTATTCTGAGGACAGCACCACGGTGTGCACCTTTGGATATTTCTTCTTAAGCTCCTTGTAAACATCAAGATCATCAGCCCAGGGATGCTCGTATTCAAGCCCTTCAAGTTTTGCTCCTTTGAACTCTTCTATTATCTGGAAGCTTTTGTCAGCCACTCCTCCTATGAATACCCCTACCAAGTCCTTTGCAACAACCCATTTCTCGCTGCCCACCTGAGCCTTGACATAATCCAGCTCAGGATTAACCATGATTGCGAGGTTGAAGAGAATAGTCCAGGGAGTTGTCGTCCATATTATCAAGTATTCATCATCCTTGCCTTTCACCTTGAACTTCATGAAGATGCTGTCATCCTCTACTTCCTTGTAATCGCACTCGTGCTTAGCCATTGCAGTGGCGCAGTTAGGGCACCAGGTCAAGGTTTTCTCGCCCTCATACAGCCTGCCTTGCTCGTGCGCTCTTTTCACCAAGAACCATTCTGCCTCTATGAATTCGTTCTTAACAGAGAGGTATGCGTTCTCAAAGTCCATCCACACTCCTAACCTGATTAAGTCCTGGCTCATAGCCGCGGCAGTGTCGCTCGAGAACCTTATGCACTCGTTAATGAACTTCTCAACCCCGAACTTCTCAATATCAGGCTTGAGCTTAATCTTGTGAAGGCTCATCACCTTTCTCTCAACAGGAAGGCCGTGCATGTCATAGCCAGCCCTGTCCCAGACATCAAAGCCCTTCATCCGCCTGTAGCGCAGAGCAACATCCTTCATTGAGTTATTCCAGGCCTGGCCAATATGAATCCTGCCACTGGTGTAAGGAGGTCCTTGGAGGAAATAGAAAGGCTTTCCTTCCTTGTTCTTCTCCTTAGCCTTCTCATAAACAGCTTTATCCTTCCAGAGCTTCAAAATGCTGGTTTCAACTTCCTTGAAATCATAAGGCTTAACCACTTTCTTCCTCCTTGTTTTCCTGTTTGTTATCAAAGCTTTATAATGTTTTCTATCATCATACACCAGAAGCCAGAACTAAAAGAGCCGGCTCCTCTTACATAATAATTATGATGATAGAAATCAGGCTAGTAATGATGATGCTCTTAATGCTCTTTCCAATTAGCTTGATGCTAGCCATAAGAAGAAGGATAGATGATAGGAGGTATATAAAGCTTACTCCTCTCTTTTCCTCTTGTGTGCAGTGAAAAAGGTTTATTAAAAAGATTTATATACGTGCTAAACCAGGAAAAAGGGTAAAGGCAGATAATGACTAAACAGAACGAGCTAACTCCTGGGGAAGAAAAGATATTACATGAAATTCAACTAGAGAAGATCTGCAAAGCACTATTCACCAGGCATGAGCAGCTGGTTCTTCGCGAGGAAATGGTGAAACATGCCACGCATATTTTCTGCGAAAGATTCCGGTACACTTACCCTGAGAAGATACTCTCGAATTATGAGCAGCTAAAGAGCAAGGGGATTGAGCACGTCATTTATTATGAGCCTAATTTCTTCCTTATAGGTGAGATGAAAGAGATTTATGAGCCAGATGTTCCTTCGCCGAAAGAAGGTTTGAGCTTTGACACCCGCGCTTACACGTACAAAGACTATGAGGACATAAGGATTATACTTGAAGAATGGCATGACCATTATGATTTGAGGAAGGCTTTGGTGATTGCGGAAGATCACCTTTTTGACGTTGATAAGATGCCTTTGGGCCCGGACCATGAACCATGCACTCCTCTGGAAGCAGCAGCCTACATGACTGGCGGATTCACGTGCATCAGTCTTGAGCCTTTTGCTTCAGGGAAATTGGCAGGGACTGCTCTTAGCATTAATGACAAGATGAAATTCTACAGGAAGCTCTCAATAGTTAACTAAAATTTCTCAATAGTGAAATCAAACCTCTCAATCGTTAACTAAAAGCTCTTAATAGTTAACTAATAATAAAATATATAAAACCCAACAAAGTGTTCTTGTGTTATGTACGACGTAATAATCATTGGCGCAGGCTTTGCAGGCTATTCTGCTGCTATTTATAGCGCCAGGTATAATCTTAAGGCTCTTGTAATTGCAAAGCAGCCTGGCGGAGCGATTGTTAATTCTGAAAAGGTTGAGAACTATCCTGGCTTTGTAAGCATTCCTGGCTATGAGCTCATGCAGAAGTTTGAGGCGCAGGCAAAGGAGTTTGGCGTGGAGATAATTGTTGACGAAGTTATTGGCGTTATCAAGGATAAGAATGGTTTTGAGGTTAAAACCAGGAGTAATAAAGAGTACAAGACAAAAGCCCTTATCCTGGCAATGGGGACTGAGCGCAGGAAGCTAGAAGTTAAGGGAGCAAGCAAGCTTGAGGGAAAAGGCATTCATTACTGCGCAACCTGTGACGGAGCATTCTACAAAGGCAAAGTTGTTGCAGTGATTGGCGGAAGCAACAGTGCAGCCCATTCAGCTCTTCTTCTGAGCAGGTTTGCAAAAAAGGTTTATATCATTTATCGAGGAGCAGACTTGAGGTGCGAGCCTATGCTCAAGGACAACATAAAAAGAACAGGGCATGCTGAAATACTGTGCGGCTTTAACATAACCGAGGTTAAGGGTAAGGATTCTCTTGAAAAAGTAGAGCTCAACCTTCCTTACAAGGGCAAGAGAGAGCTTGCGCTGGACGGATTGTTCGTTGAGATAGGCAGTGTTCCCAGCAGCGCGATTGCAAAGGAGCTGGGTGTTGAGCTGAACCAGAGCCAGGAGGTAATGGTTGATGCTCACTGCGCAACCAATATCAAAGGAGTGTTTGCAGCAGGCGATGTGACTAATACTGTGCTTAAGCAGGGAGTGACAGCAACAGCCCAGGGAGCAATAGCAGCCACCAGCGCTTACAAGCTCATCACAGGAAAAACAGTTACTGGCGCCTGGTAGAGGCTTAGCAACACTTAAATTCTTGGAAATAGTGCAACAATAATAATGATTTGATTACAATAATATTTTTAAAGGATTACCTTTTTAGTGCAATCATTACAATCTTGTTTTAGGAGGTGTGTGATATGGTTACTGAGCTTAATCATAGGAATTTCAAGCAGATGACAAAGACAGGCAAGGCAGTGGTTGATTTCTATGCTGACTGGTGTGGTCCTTGCCAGATGATGAAGCCGACATTCGAGAAGGTGAGCAAGGATTTCAAGGAGGTTAATTTCTTCAAGGTTAATGTTGATAACGGCCAGGAAGCAGCAGCCCGCTATGATGTCAGGAGCATTCCCACTCTTATCTTCCTGAAAGACGGCAAAGAGGCAGACCGGATTGTTGGAGTTGCTTATGAGGCTGATTTCAAGAAAAAGATAAACGAGGTATTCAAGTAACCTTTAAGCAAAGCAGCCGCGTAAGATAAACAGGAGAATATTTTTATAATACCTCTTGTTTTTTATTTCTAAAGTGTTCATCAACAACATAAACCCAGTGCTCCTGAACCTCGGGCCTTTTGAGATAAGGTATTACGGGCTTGTTTATGCCCTAGGCTTCATAGCTGCTTATCTACTCCTGCTGGGCATTGCAAAAAAAAGAGCGATAAAGAACCTCACAGTAAAGAATGTGGACATCCTGATAATATATTTCATTCTTGGCTTGGTTATTGGAGCAAGGCTTCTGCTATTTGTCTTTTATCACCCAGCCACTCTTATAACCAATCCTCTCGAGGTATTTATGCTGTGGCACGGAGGCATGAGCTTTCACGGAGGACTAATAGGAGCAGCTGTTGCAGGGCTCTTGTTCTGCAGGAAGCACAAGGTAAGCTTTTACCAGCTAGGAGACTTACTAGTCCTGCCTGCAGCCTTGTTCCTCTTCTTTGGCAGGATTGCAAACTTCATTAACTCAGAGCTTTACGGCAACATAACCATTCCTGACTCTACTCCTTGGTGCGTTGTTTTCAAGAGAGTGGATGATTATTGCAGGCATCCGAGCCAATTATACGAGGCTTTGAAGAACCTGATAATATTTATTACCCTGAGCATTCTATACTTTAACAAGGAAATAAAGAGGAAGCTCAAGGACGGAGTAATCTTCTGGCTGTTCGTATTATTGTATGGTGGGCTGAGGTTCATAATCACATTCTGGCGCGACGACCCAAGATGGCTGGGGCTGAGCATAGGGCAGTATTTCTCCTTGGTTATGGTAATCGCAAGTATTATATTCTTGTTCAGGATTATTAAAGGCAAGAAGAGGGAAGAGAAAAATAAAATTAAAAACACTGAATAACAACTGATTGGCTGAGGGCTCATAAATGCACAACTCAAAACCAGTAATCATCATCAATTTCAAGACGTACATTAACAGCACTGGCCAGAACGCTATCAGGCTTGCCAAGATTTGCGAGAAGGTAGCTTTTGAGACAGGAACTGACATAAGAGTGGCTGTTGCTGCGCCTGATATCTATCCTGTCTTTCAGGGAGTGAGCATACCTGTTTATGCAGAGCACATAGACTCTTACACTCCTGGCAGGCATACAGGCAGCATTCTTCCGGAAATGGTGAAGGCAGCAGGAGCAACAGGCACTTTGCTTAATCACTCAGAGCACCGCATGCAATTAAAGGAGCTGGAAGAAAGCATTAAGAGGGCTTCAAAGGTCAGCCTTGCCACAGTGGTGTGCGCAGACACCCTTGCAAAAGCAGAGAAGATTGCAAGGATGAAGCCAGACTTTATTGCAGTAGAGCCTCCTGAGCTTATAGGCGGAGAAGTTAGCGTTAGCAAGGCAAAGCCTGAAATCATAACCCGGAGCGTGGAGATAATTAAGCACAAGCACGGCGTAAAGCTTCTTGTAGGCGCAGGAGTGCATACCAGGGAAGACGTGGTTAAGGCTGTAGAGCTGGGCGCAGACGGAGTGCTCATAGCTTCAGGAATAGACCTGGCAGAGAATCCTGAGAAAGTGCTAAGAGAGCTGCTGCCTTAGATTAAAAGCCTTCTTTTTAATTTTATTTTTTTATTTACTATTCTTTGAAAGCTTCTTTTCCTATTTCAAATTTTTCTATTCCAAATAAACATAAACTTTTTGTAAGTCACCGTACCTGTCAGGAGATTCCTTGTAGCAGGTTACAGTGGTGTTGCACACATAAATATTAAATATCTGAGGAGAGGAAGGGCTACCGCGCTGGCAATCCTTAGGTATGGTTATTGCTATGAGCTGGAATTGTTTGGCGTTGTTCTTGATAAGGAACTCCTTGGGCATGCCGCTGATTTTTGGCGCGCAAGCAGGGCTGTTAGTCTCGTCGCGAACAACTTCGAACATGAAATACTGGTCTGTTCCGAGCTCGTTCCTGATGCCCAGGCCAAACTTGGCAGCCTCTCCTTTGCTAACAGAATCCCTGTCAGGATAAGCTGCAACAAGAGCGCCGTCATCCAGCACTTCCATTAATCTTTCCTCCATGTATTGATTCATCCTTCCTTGCTCATTATCCACTCCCCCAAGCAGGGTTGTGATTAGTTTTATTCCAATGCCTAGAAGAACTATGCAGATGATAAGCACAACAAGGAAGTTGACGCTTAACTCAAAACTAGCTTTTTTCGTCATGATAAGCACCAATCATTAATTTGTGTATCTCTCTTACTTCGGCTGCACAACAAACACAGGCTTCTCAGCCAGCCTTAGCTTACTGGAAGTCCTCATGGTCACTGGCTTGCCCCTGTCAGTCACAACGTACTCGTAGAAGATTTCAACATCAATAGTCCTGGCTTCTTCCACCATGCTCTGGGCGCTGGTCAAGGCTAATTCCTCGCTGAACAAATCCCCGACCTTTTCAAGCTTCTGGCTTATGAAGCTACGAGCCATCATCTCGCTCGAGCTAAGAATTTTTATCTCTGTAAAGGTGATAGCTCCTATCACGTCAGGGTCAAGGTCTTTTAATGAAATCTCAATCCTGATTTTGTCCTTGGCAATATCAAAAGGGCTGTTAAGCGTGGCCAGGGTTTCAGCCTTAAAGCCTCCCATAACATTAAGGTCGTTCACAAGGCTCAGAACCCTGAGCTTGGCTTGGTCCACTCCGACTATGCAAGCATTGTTCTCACAAGTATGAACAGCGTACTGGGTATCCTGAGATTTTATTCCGCGAGCAGTCGTCACATTGAATTTTACAGGCCCTGTGCAACTTCCGCAATCATCATTACAGGTGCAGGTGTTCTCTCCGCCGGCTGCTTCGCACTTCCCATTGCCGCAGCAATCCTTCCTCTCTATGGACCCGCACTTTCCCTCAGTGCATTTAGGAGTGAAGCATTGGGTATTAAGAACCCTGCAGTCGCTGCTCTTCTCGCACTCAGGCTTTTCTTTTTTTTCGCACCCAGAAATAGCAATGACTGAGCAGAGCAGGATAAATATTAATACTAAGTTCAGGACTCTCATCTTAATCGTTTCTAATGCTTGCTTATGAAATTGTACTCCCTTACAAGGATGTATATGAAGACTAACAGGATTATTGCTCCTGCAATAAGCACTGTCAAGCCGTACCACAAGCTCTCGCTCAGGCTAATCATCTTGTAAAACCCAAAAGCCATGATGCCCACTCCAAGCCATAAGAACTTGTCCAGCACTATCTTCATAATCTGGAATTCCTCGTCATGCGTCATGTGACGCTTCATATTAGCCATCAAAAATCACCCCCTGATTTCACCAAACTCTCTTTTGGTGGAACAGCAAAACTTGGTTTTGCTTGTTTTTGGGGCTCCAAAAAACTTTGTTTTTTGTTAGCCATAATTACCACCTCTCCCTTTATTAGTCAAGCTTATGACCTGACTGTTATGTAAACCTGGCCTGAAACAGCACTGGTGTCTGCCAATGCGCCAGTAAGGTCTGCGGCTGAAGACGCCAGCACTCGGCAGGTATAAATCATTGCCTCCGCATCCTTTGAAATAACTATTGCTCCATAACCAACATCAGTGCTAAGAGGAATCTTTTGCGGAGGAGCGCCTATCCTGAGCGTAGATTCTTGAACAGCCGTTCCTTCTTCATCATAACAGTCCAAGAATAGTCTGGCATCGGTATCAGCAGCAAAGTTGCCGCTATTGTACACGCTCACCCTCAGCTGGGTCTTGGAACTAGGCTTTATTGTCAGCTCACGCATCTCGCACTTAAGAGGCTCTGACGAATCCGCCCTCACAGGCATATTAACATTAGTGATGATGCTCCCGACCTGCTCCTGGCCTTTCCTGAAAAGAGTGGTCACAAAACTCATAGTCAAGCCGAGAATAGCCAAGGCTATTATCAGCACGATTATTGCATTCACACCTAATTCCATAGAAGCTTTCTTATTCATGATAGCACCTCTTTAACGTTTTTTCATCTTTTAAAGATTATTAAATCTTATCTTTGGGTTCGGGATATTTAAAAGTTTCGCTTAAGCCTTTTGCAAAAGCTTTAAAACAGAAAGCTTTAAAAACTGTTCTCCTGTCCTAGAATATGGTTTAGAGGTTCTGAGAACTAGGATAATACTGTTAAGAATAAGATTTAGAGGTTTATAATCATGAGCGTTTCAAAACAAGAACTGATAAAGGCATTGGCAGAGAAGCTCAGGCCGATGCTGAGAAAGCCTTTATGGGCTGAGTTTGTAAGGACGGGAATGCACAAGGAAAGGCCGCCGACAGATGCTGACTGGTGGTTTATGCGAGGGGCAAGCATACTTCTGAAAGTTCAAAAGCTCCAGCCAATAGGAGTCTCAAAGCTGAGAAGGCATTATGGCGGAAGGAAGAACAGGGGAGTTGCTCCTGAGCACGTCTACAAAGGCTCTGGAAGCATTGCAAGAAAATTATTGCAGCAGCTTGAGAGCGTAGGCTTGCTCAAGCAGGAAACCAGAGCAGGCCACAAAGGAAGAGTGCTCACTCCTAAATCTCAATCATTAATATCCCAGACTATCAAGGAGCTGGACAAGGCAAAGCCCAAAGAAAAGGCAGAGGCAAAGCCAGAGAAGACAGAAGCAAAGCAGGAGAAGGCTGTGGCAAAGTTAGAAAAGCCGGAAGCGAAACATGAAAAGGCTGAGGCTAAGCAAGAAGCAAGCAAGCAAAAGCTTGCTGCCCCAGAAAAGCTAAGCTTTTCTGAAGCCAAGAAGGCAGAGGCAAAGCAGGAAAAGGCTGAGGCTAAACAAGAAGCTAATAAAGAAGCTACACCAACAACAGTTGCTAAGCAAGGGCCTAAGGGTGTGGGGATAAAAAAGCAAGAGCCCAAGGCTGTTGAGGTTAAAAAAGAAGACGAAAAAGTAGAAGAAAAGAAAGATGAAGTTAAGAAAGAAGAAATGAAAAAAGAAGTTTCAGTGGCTTCTGGTGCTGGTGAGGAGTAAAAAAAATGGCAAGGTACAAGCCCAAAGCAAAAAAGAAGAGGCTAATCAAAAGAAATAACCAGACCAAATGGGCTCCTTACTGGACAGTCCCAAAGATTTATGGCAAGAACAGAAGGATTCACCCGGGAAGGCACACTGTTGTCAAAAGGAACTGGAGAAGAACAAAGATACATGCGTGAGCTTGATGAATGCATGAAGCTAAAGAGTTGATGAGCAATGGCTAAGAAAGAGACCAAACCCAAGCTTGAGCGAAGCTATAATGTTCCTCTGAGAAAAAGCTACAGGAAGATTGCAAAGCACAAGAAGACTCCGAGAGCAGCAAGAGCCTTGCGCGCGTTCCTGCAAAAGCACATGAAGGCAGAAGAGGTAAAGATAGGAATGCACCTTAACGAGTACTTATGGAGGCACGGCATAAAGAATCCTCCTCATCATGTGAAGGTCCATGCTGTCAAGGAAGATGATGTTGTCAAGGCAGAGCTTGAAGGATTCGAGTACAAGGAAGCAGTGAAGTCAGAGCCAAAGAAGAAAGGGCCAGAAACCATGAAGGACAAGCTTGCAGAGAAGCTGGGAGTGAAGGAAGAAGCGAAACAGGAGAAGAAGGCAGAGAAGGCAGAGAAGAAAGAAGAGAAGAAGGAAAAAGCCTCATCCGCGATTGAGGCGCAAGAAAATAAGGCAGAGCCAGCTAAGCCAGAAGAGCCTGCGAAATGAAATAGCTAAGATATAATTTTATTCTAAAAAAAGGTTATTCAAAAGGTTATTCTAAAACGTTCGTAATCACTTACTCGCCATTACCAGCACTTTCTTAAGAACATCATCCAGCCCAACGAACAAGTTCCTCTCAACCACTTCTGACGCTAATGGCTTGCCGCTCACAATAGCCTTTGCGTGCAGCTCAAACTTCGGGTGGCCTTCTTCTGTTTTATGAACAGACTTAAGGGTTACTGTTATCCTCTCAAACCCAGGAACAGTGTCAGAAAGCTTCCTGGTATAGCTGCCAATAATCTTCTTCACAACCACGAACTCAGCCCTGTCAACCTCCTTGAAGCCGACCAGGGTTATGTTGCCGCCAAGCTCTGTAGAATCACCTTGTCCGAGCTCTCCAGAATCTCCTTGTTCTTGTCCTTCCACTGCAAAAACCCCTTCTCAGAAGACAAGTTAGCAGGATGTTTTTAAAAAGTTTGCGAAAAAATAAGAAATTATCATAACCTTTTTAAATATCCCTCTTTTTTCCACTTAATAACCAGGGATGTGGGCTTAGCTCGCCTGAACCTGAATTTTGAATTAATAATAATGGAGGCTAACAACAAAAATCTGCGGATTTCATCAAATTTCAATTTGATGGAACAGCAAATCCCGGATTTGCTTGTTTTTGAGCCTTCCTCATGGAGGAAGATAAGAATGGGAATGTACAAATACATTAGGGAGCTCTGGAAGAGGCCGGGCGAGGAGCTTGGAGAAATCCAGAGGCACAGACTGATTCTTTGGAGAAAACAACCAGCCACCCTGAGAATAGAGCATCCTACAAGGATAGACCGCGCAAGAAGCCTTGGCTACAAGGCAAAGCAAGGATTCATTGTTATCAGGCAAAGAGTTGTGCGAGGAGGCAAGATGAGGCCTGACGTCTCAGGCGGAAGAAGGCCCAAGGCTTCAAGGATGAAGAAGACTATCAAGAAGAACTACCAATGGATAGCAGAGGAGAAAGCAGTGAAGAAATACACGAACTGCGAAGCCCTCAACTCGTACTGGGCAGGACAAGACGGCCATTACTATTGGTACGAAGTCATCCTAATAGACAGGCACCACCCGAACATCCTGAGAGACTTGAACCTCAGGAATATTGCAGCTCAGAGAGGAAGAGTCTTCAGAGGCATGACAAGCGCAGGAAAGAAAACTCGAGGCTTAAGAGGCAAAGGAAAAGGCTACGAGAAAGCGAGATAAAATTATTTTATTAAAATTTTTTATTGATTTTTCTAAGTTATTCTTATAGCAGGATTAAATTAATTTTGCATAGCAACGCTTAATTCTCTTTCCAGCTAAATTTTCTAGACACCGCCCGGAATTTTATCTCAATCTCTTTCTTTTAACCTTTTCAGGCTCTTCTAAATAGTTCTCAGAGCTAACAATTTTCTCGCCAGACTCAATCTCAAGGTTTTCTCTTGCATCACCAGCTATTTTTCCTCCTCTTTTTGCAGCATCCTTATTCTCTGGGAATCCCTGGGCATTCTTAGCCTTGGCAATCTTTGTCGTAGACGCCTCGCCAAGCATGTTAAAGATTAGCTCTAAGTCATTCATGTGGTCTCTCAGATTTTGCCTTGTCAAACTTTTGTGCTTCTTATAATCATCTACTGTTTTTCCAAAAGTCGCTAAGCTTATTTCATTGGTTAGAATGGCGAATTCCTTGTTTTCATCAACACCGCGCTTCTTCCATTCACCTGTCAATTCCTGGCGTACTGCAATCCCTCTGACTCTCTTCTCAATCCACTCATCAGAATAACCTTTTGCCCTGTACAATTCCTTCATTCGCTTCTGGGCTAATTCAGGATCATGTATTTCCTGCACTCGCTCATAACCAACCTTTGCAAGCCAAAGCTTGAAAGGCTCTGCCTTTGGGGAGGGAACTGATTGGATTATCCTGAATGCGCCTTTTGTGTTGACGCAATTCATGTTCTGCGCTCCTCCAACAGTTGGTATTGGAAGGGTATGTACGATTTGTACCCACCCTTGCGCTAATGGCTCATCCCTTTGCCTCATCTTGTTGATGTATTGCTTAGGGTCGGAAGAATCAGTTAAAGCAGCCACAATGTCCTCAAGGACAAACCACCACTCATTCTCATGCCAAATTCTTCTTATCTTCTTTCCTTCGAAGACAGCTAGTGATTTGTCAGAATCATTCTTTACCATGCTCAAACAGGAGGGCTTGTTAGTTTAAATACCTTACGCGAGGTTGTCCAGTGAAGAACGAAAGTTTTCCGAATTTGTCCAGTGCATGAGTCGAAATAAAAAATAACTGTAATTGGTTTTTGCACATTATCCTGAAGAAGCGAAGGCAAAACCTGAAGATGAATTTCTAATAAGATGATGAGAAAAAAAAAGAAAATAAAAAAATTTAAAGAGTTTTTTATCCGTATATCTTTGTTAACCCTGCGATGTCGCCCGTGTTAAGATCTCTTTTGATGAGATCTCCTTCGGTTGAGTAACCATACATGGTTTCTTGCGTGCAGGTGTTGTAAAGGTCTGACAGTCCAACGCTGTGTCCTAGCTCGTGTGTTGCTATGTTCTGCAAGTCCATTAAATTACTGTAGGAAGCTGCATCTCCCCAGTTAAAGTAATCGTTGAAGAGTATGTCAAACTCCACAATCTGTTTGCTCCCTCTAGTATACCAGACAGAGGTCACAGCTATTACGTTACTACTGCCGGAATAGGTGCCAAAGACTATGGCGTTCTTATGATCATACACTCCGTATGTTGCAGTATTATCAACTGAATAAGCATTATTAAACAATTCTTTGCCTGTTGCTGAATCCCAGGTCTCTGCTGATGTTGAAATTGCTGAAGTCACGTCATTTGCAGATAATCCTTCTGTGTTAGTGGGATTAATTACATAGCTCACTGGCAAAGAAAGCCATTTCACACCCATAAGCTTATAACAAACGCTTGTCTTTGCAGGCTTTGCAGCAAAATCATGCTTCTCAAACCCTTTCTTGTAATGGATAAAAGTCACTTTTTCCAAGTCAGACGGGTTCATGCTACTTTTAGCTTCTTCGCTGGCAGCAGCCAACACTGAAACTACTAATAAACTAATCAGAACAAAAACTGCTATTATTATCTTTCTCATATTCTATTCCTCCATCGTACATATGATAATACTATTTTTGATTTACAAGTATAAAAATGTTATTAAAATAAAAAAA
>Ga0315294_10004874_pt1 | contig 14716 bp, 22 predicted proteins | sample YL17G13_40_MG_FD_203626 | JGI IMG/M metagenome (GOLD analysis project Ga0315294, IMG submission 203626) | Sediment microbial communities from Yellowstone Lake, YNP, Wyoming, USA - YL17G13_40 | ecosystem: Environmental > Aquatic > Freshwater > Lake > Sediment | place: USA: Wyoming | collected... | reverse complement strand
CTCCAGTTCTATCTTCTTTATCTTCGCAATCTTCCCTATGTTCTTCCCTCTCATTACTAATGCCAAAGAGCCATTTTCGAATTTCAAATGGTTTTCAATCGTCTGTTCCGGTAGTTTGATTAGTATAGAGTCTTTTGTCGAGAATTTCTTCTCAGTCAAAATGTTCTTTCCGCAATCAAGATTCAACTGTGTCTTGTTCCCTTTCAATATTTTTTTGTCAATGATCTTGCAAATCCTGTATTTAGGATCATCAATTTCTATTAAAGAGAAATTATTTTTCGGAGAGACTCTCCAAGCTTTCTTGATCTCTGGTATCTCTATGACATCAAGATAACCTATTCCAAGATTCGGATCTCTTCTAGCTTTCCCGTCTACAAAAACTTTTCCACTTTTTATTATGTTCCTTGCCTCTCTTCCTGTCTCTGCTAATTTCAAGACATCCCTGATCAGAATTACTAACGGTAGGGAATATTCTTTCTGATGTGGACCTCTAGGCACGGCTACGAATTTCTTTGTCTTCCTCTCAATCGGCCACCACTTTGGCGACGCCAGTCTTTTCATCCACATTATTTCATCCCTCTTTCTATGATTTTTCTTCTCTTCGGATCCTCTATGGGAGCATTAATGATCATTAAGTTTGATGGATGAAAGGAGACTGTGGTCTCTTCTCCTGTAGTTTTTTTTCTTTTGATTCCCTCAACCCATATTCTGATTTTTCTCAAGTTTACTTTTGAAATCTTTCCAGTCTGTCCTCTGAATTGTCCTCTCATTACCTTTACCTCATCCCCCTTCCTCAAAGACAAAGATCTCCTCTTCCATTGTTTTCTCAATTCCTTTGACAAGTGAGCTGACACGAGCTTCTGTCTTTTATGCAAAGGTGCTTGATACAAAGCTTTTCTCTGTTTCGAAGGTTTTTTTGACATCATACCACTATGCTCGCTATTTTTCCTATTGTCGAAAATCTCTCGACAACCTCTTTCGCTATAGGACCTTTGATAATCGTTCCTCTAGGATCTCCTTTTTCATTAACCAATACAGCAGCATTATCCTCGAATTTTATTCTCATCCCACTTCTTCTTCTGTATTCTTTCTTCTGTCTCACAATAACAGCTTGAACAACCTCATGCACTATCTTTGAGTTTCCTCTTTTCACAGCAGCTATAACCCAGCTTCCTACTCCACAATACGGCTTTCTTCTCATCACTCCCTTGTAGCCCTTTACAGCAATAACTTGGATCTGCGTTGCTCCTGAATTGTCTGTGCATTTGACATAGCTTCCTACCTGCAACGCTGGAGTTATTTTTGCTGATATTGATTTCATTTATTTCACCTTTTCAATAACAATGAACGTCTTTGTTTTTGACAATGGCCTGCATTCCGCTATTCTAACTATGTCTCCTACTTTTGCAGCTATGCAAGATGGATTGTAAGCTACGACATCAGAATGCCTTCTCTCATATCTCTCGTATTTAGTAATGTAATGAGTATAACCCCATTTCACGACCACAGTCTTCGGAGCCTTATCACTAACAACCTCTCCCTGAAAGACTCTTCCTCTGACAGGAAGCTCTCCATGCCAAGGACACTTTATGTCATTGCATTCTTTCTCCGGAGCCTTTGCCTGTATTCCGATATTTCTTACCATTTTTTCACCCTTAGTTTGATTCTCTCTTCTGGTCTCACTGCTATTCTTTTTCCATTGACTTTTACTTTCCTTCCATCAGGCAGTCTGAACACGAATTCTGAAGTTGTCTTTTCTATTTTTTTAATTCCTTTCTCAGTCTTTATGACAAGCAAGCTCTTTGTCTCGTCAATAACTTTCCCTCTTATTCCTATCTGTGATTTGTTTTTGCTCTTTTCGATTTCCAGCTTGAGACCGATAAGCTCGTGTCTTATCAGGTTCTTCGGTGTTATCATACTATTCAACTTCTATCTGATCTTCTGAAAATCCTGATTCGATCAAAATCTTCTTTGCCCTTTCCTTGTGCTCCCCCTGTATTTCTATTCTCCCTTCCTTGTAAGTCCCGCCTGCTGCAAGCTTTGATTTTAATTTCTTTGCAAGCTCCTTTGGGTTAGCATCCTTTTCTATTCCTTCTATTACTGTCACGTATTTCCCGAAAGATCTTTTGGTAGTATAGATTTTGATCTTAGCTTCCTCTTTCGCTATGGTCTTACAAACACACAGATCCGATGGAAGACCGCATATCTTGCATACTTCAACCAGTTTTCACAACCTCCTTCTTTTTTAATTCGGTCATTATCCTTGCTATTGTTTTTTTGATCTCTCCAACCTTTCCAGGATTTACAGGAGTTCCACCAATAGCAATCTGAGCCCTCTCTTTTGAAAGCTCCAATCTCAATTCTTTTAATCTTCTTTGCAAATCATCATCACCCAATTCCTTCAATTGTCTCTTCTTTATTATTGCCATCATTTACCAAGCTCCTTCAATTTCTTAACAACCTTTATGTCCTCCGGCGTCTCTCTTAGGATTCTTACCTGAACTCCTATTGTCCCTAGTTTGACATTAGCTGTGGCATAAGCTTTCTGGACAAGCCTTTCAGCAGGCTCTCCTGAATATTTCAGATATCCTGAAGAAAATTTTTCTGTCCTTGCCATGTCTCCTCCAATTTTTCCAGAAATCCTTATTGCTATTCCTACAGCTCCTGCTCCTATCACCCTTTCCAAAGCAAAGTTAGCTACTCTTTTGTAATTCACTCCTTTTTCTAATGCAGCTACGATTTGTTTTGCAACTATTTCAGAATCCAAATCAGAATCCATAACCTCCTGAACATCCAACTGAGGATTCTCCAATCCGAATCTTTCCTTCAATACCTGCGTTATCGCATCAATATTCTTTCCACCTCTTCCTATGATCAATCCGGGCTTATGAGCAAAGACTGTAATTCTTATTGACAATGGTGTTCTCTGTATCTCCGCATGAGAATATCCTGCTCTAGAGAATTCGCTAGCCAAAAATTCCTCTATCAACATTCTTCTCTTCCCTTCGTTTATGAATTGTCTTTCTTGCGTCATCTTATCACTTCTTCAATGAAATCTGAAGATTGGACATCTTCAATCTCATACCAAAACTTCTCTTTCTTCTCCCTCTCAACGTCGTCTCTCCTTTATGGGCAGAAATAAATACCTCCATATTCTCCGGCTCCAGATTTTTGGCTTTAGCGTTCTGTTCAACGCTATTCAAAAAATTAAGAATTTCTTTTGCAGCCTTTCTGTAATATTTCCTTTCTATAGAGATTCTTTCATCCACTAAATCTTCCATGAACTTCTTCGCATCCTTGAATTTCATCCTGTTTATCTCTCTGCAAATCTTAATTGCATGTTTTGTTGAAATCTGAGTTGTTGTCGATGCTAAAACATCTTTTGGTGTTGCATATTTCATAAAATCACTTCAATGGTAGGAACTTACTTGAACGGGTTGCTCCAACTCCAGGAGCTGAATGCATGACCCTCTTTCTTGTCATTGCAAACTCTCCTAATCTGTGTCCAACCATCTCCACTCTAATGTCCACAGTAGTCCAATCCTTTCCATTATAAATCATTATTCTTCTTCCTATCATCTCCGGTATTACTAGCATATCTCTCAGATGAGTCCTGAGAGGCTTGTTAGACTTTCTCATTTTCTCTAGGAATTTCTTTTCATTGTTATTAAGTCCTTTTAATAATTTCCTCTTCTGTCTTGAGGGAAGAAGCTTTGCAAACTCTTCCAAAGATAGTTTCTGCAATTCTTCTAAGTTCTTTCCCCTGAACATGAATATTTTTGCCATGTCATCACTTCTTCTTCTTACCTGCTCTCCTTGCTCCTATGCTTCCTACCTTAGCTCCAGGTGGAGCATTCCTTGAAATTGTTTTTGGTGTTCCTGGTTTTGTTTTTCCTCCGAACGGATGATCGACAGGATTCATTTTAGATGCGGAACTTCTTGGCCAAAGCTTGTTCCTAGCCCCCATTTTGTAAAATAGTTGTCCTGCTTTGACAAACGGTTTGTCCTGCCTTCCATAATTTGCAGGGGTTCCTATTGTCGCCAGACAATTGGGATTAAAATCTTTGAATTTTTTTGAAGGCATCTGCAAAATGACTTTGTTAGGATCATGAGAAACCACAATCGCGTAAGAAGTATTGCAGAACTTCGGACCAGAATCTGGCTGGGATTCTATTCCAAATACATAAGAACCTTTTGGAATAGCGGATAATGGAAGAATGTTTCCATTGTTTGCTTCTCCAATTTTAACAGAAAGTTTATCCCCGACTTTAATTCCGTTTGCAGCTAGGACTAGTTTTTCTCCATTCTCTGTCTGCAATTTTGCCAGAGGAACAACTCTTGCTGGATCATGAATGATATCAATTATAGTAGCATCACCTCTAAACGAATATGAGGGTTTTCCTGCAAACCTATGACCTGGAGATCTGTATCTAGGTCCGCCTTTTCCTCTTGCCCTTGAAATTATTCTTTTTCCCATATCATCACAACATACCAAATCTTGATGCAATGTCTGTTGCATTGTAGCCTTTTGCTAATTTAATCCATGCCTTCTTCCTTCCCTTCTGATCTATTTCAGTATTAATTTTCTCGACTTTCACTTCCAAAGCTTTCTCAACAGCCCATTTTATTTCCCTCTTGTTCGCTCTTCTATCGACTACAAATACTATTTTGTTCTCTTTCTCTATTTTTCCTATAGCTTTTTCTGTCAATAGAGGATATTGAATTATTGACCAAGGATCCTTATCCATAAATTTCACCTAACTTTTTGATTGCATCCTCGCTCCAAACCGTCAACCTTCCTGCTTGAGTCCCGGGAGCAAGCAATTCTGTATTCAGATTTTTCAACAAACAAATATCAACTCCAGAGATATTCTTGCATGCATTAATTATTCCCTTATTCTCATTCACGACAAAAAGAATAGATTTCTTTTTTCTATATTTCCTTCCCCTCATCTTCCCTTTTCCAGCTCTTATTTTCTTATTTTTTGCTCTATTTACATCAGAATAAAGATTAAGATTCTGGATAATCTTCTCCAATTCTTTTGTTTTCTTTATGGATTCTATTTCATTTTTCACAACAATGGGAAGTTCTAAATCAGAAACATTATGCCTTGCTTTTACTAATTCCAGATTTACTGTCGCAGCTATCGCAGACTTTATTGCTAGGATTCTCTCTTTGTCATTTATCTTCTGCCAGAATATTTTTTCTACTTTTGGAGGATGAGCCACTCTTCCTGACCTTGCCTGAGGGACAAACCTTGCTCTCATCTCCTGCGCAGGAGAAGAACCATGGGTCCTTGCCATCCTTGCCATTTCCTTGTTCATCATAGCATGGAAGGCTCTTCTTGATCCATGATAATGGGCAGAAGTCCTTTTTCCTGCAAGAAGATTTACTCCGTAAGGTTGTCTGTTATGTGATTGAATAGCTAACACAGCTCTCTGAATCAAATCTGGTCTGTATTCATGACTAAATACATTTGGCAGTTTTATTTCATGCGCCACTGTTCCATCTAAATTAAAAACTTTTGTCATTTACACACCTTGCTTGCTCTCCAATGAAATATACTTTATGTCAACAGGATAATGCGTTTCAGAAGGACGAATAGCAAATCTCATTCTTATCAATCTTTTTCTCGGTCCTGGAACGCTTCCCTGTAAAATCAAAGCGTCTCCAGAAACATTCCCATAATTTATGAATCCTCCCTTTGGATTCACCTTTGTTCCATCTGTTATCATCAGAATTCTTTTATTTAATTCTGTCCTTGTCTGGAACCCTAATTGTCCAGCCATAGGAGTCGTTGGTCTTATTTTTCCCGGCTCTGTCTGTCCCAAAGAACCTGTGTGTCTTTGCATTTGAGAAGCCTTTGGTCTCAAAATCTTTATTCCGAATCTTTTGACAGGACCCTGCGTCCCCTTTCCCTTTGTCACAGCAGAGACATCTATGTAATCTCCTTGCTTGAAAATATCAGAAATCTTTAATTCTTTTCCCAAAAGGTGTTTCGCATGCTCCAATTGCTTTTCCGAATGTCCTCCCAAGGCAATCTCAAAAATCTCTGGAGTTTTCTTGAAATTCGGATTGGTATGACACAATAAAAATACTTTGTCAAATTTTCTTTTATGCAATTCACTCAATTGTTCATCCAACTTCTTTATCTTCCCTGTTCTCAATTTTCTTGAAAGATTTTCATTTAATTTCTCATTGATGACATCAAAAGAAGTCTTTTCATTATGATAACAGCGAAAACCAAAAACAGAAAGAGGCGGACAATCCAGAATTGTGGCAGTTTTTGAGATATGTTGTCCTTTTGTCTTTGAATTAGGATTCGTGTCGATTATCATAACGTGGGTCATTCCTGCCTTGTATCCTGCAAATCCCAAAGGTTTTGCTTCTTCTGTCTTTATCCAAGTCGTAGTTCTGGGATAAATACGTCTAGCTCTTTTCTTCGGGTAAAAACCCATGCTTCCTCGTCTTGGTCTTTTTCTTGCTGGCATATTCTCACTATATAATCTAAACCTATTTAAATGTAGCTACCTCTGAGAACACGTATTCGCACGAAAACTTTCCATTCAGAATTCTATCTAGAAAGTATATAAAGATTTGTTATTAGAGTTCTAAAGCCATTAAATAGTTATTCTTTTTAAATTTCAAGAGTATTTCAAACCCTAATCTTTTATAAAAGTTGGGCGAAGTTGTTGTAAGTAGAATAAAGTGGGCTTTATCCTCTCCGCGTTTACTTTTTATAATTTTGATAATTTTTCTAACAAGCTTTGTCCCTACACCTCTATTCTGATACTCAGGAGTTACATTTACCCAAAATATCTCATAGATATGATAATCCACCCAAGACTGAATGTAACCAGCAAAACCTGCAATCTTGCCATTATGTTCCGCAACTAGATATTTCGGTTTACCTTCGTAATTTTTAAACATAGCTCTGATTTCGCATTTTGAGCGTTTTTCAAATTCTTTAGAATAATTTAGACCGACTATTCTAGATGCTTTACCAACTTCTTCTTTTCTAATGGGTCTTATTTTCATGTAATTCGATAGATAATTAGTTTTTATATATATTTATCCTCAATTATATTTATGAACTATGAAAAAATCCCAGAAGAGTTAATAAACACAAAATACAGAAAAGAAATGTGGAAGAATTCTCAGAAAATTCTTAAAAAATTAGAAAAGATTCTGCCAATATCTTCTATTCATTTATTAGGCAGTTTTACAACAAAGAAAAAGAGACCTGCTGATGTGGACTTTATTATAATGATTCAGACAAAAGATAAAAATCCAAAGTCAAAATGGTCTGTCGATATATCATTCACCCCAAACAATAAATTTGGCAAGTCTACTTTAGAAGATGCAAAGAAATGGATGAAGCAGAAATACGGCACTAAGAAATCAGTGGTTATTAGAATAAAATAAATTATATGCTTTTTGAAAACAAAAATGCATTATATTTCTTAAAACCTTGCTCTTTGTAAAAAGAGTGCGCATTTTTTCTAAAAAGGGCAGAATCAAAATTTATGCTTTTACATTTCTTCTTTTTGGCAATTTTAGTTATTGTTTTCATTAGTTCTCTTCCAACGCCCCTTCCCCTATGATTTCGATCTACCACTAATGCATCTATATAGCATGAATTACCTTCGTCCCATAGGCTGTTTGTTATTGTCAAGGCTGCGAAGCCAAGTATTTTCCTGCCTTGTTTTGCAATTAAATATTGTTGCTGAGTCCTATTCAACCCGCTGATAAAAATCCTCTTTAACATTTTCTTATTAAATTTTTTGTAGGACCATAATTGCTCTAATAATGGAAATATCTCAGAAAAATCCTCTGATTTCGGCTTTACGATTTTGAATCTGTCATTAATATACCGCATTTTCATATGATTCACTAAATATCCCTTAGCCATGGCAAAGTCGCTATGGCAATTGCAAAAAGCGCAAATGTGAAATAGTACAAATTGGTTAAATTAGAAAGTGTTAATGCGATGCCTATTGTTAGTGGTCCTATAATACCGCCTATGTTGTAGAACATCTCTGCTGAACCGTCAACCTCACCTCTTATCTTCCTATTGACATGTTTTTTCAGATAATAATCTATCGGAATTAGTACAAACAAGGAACCGAAGGATGTCACTATTAGGGACATTGCAAGCGTAGCCAGAGTTTGCATCGCAAGGAAAACAAGCTGCCCTATAATTATCAATACGGCGCCGATAGGCAGCATTCTCCTCACTCCAATTCTGTCTGTAAGTGCTCCTGCCACGAATGCGGATATTGCGCCGGGTAAAGAAATCAGGGCAAGGATTGCTGCACCTAGAATCACACCAGCCCCTATATAGTTTGTATAAATTGGCTCAAAAATCCAGATAGCATATTCCCAGTATCCGAATGCAAATACAAATGCAAAAATAGATATCAGCGGCATACCTAAGCGGGAAATGGACTTCCATTCACCTATGAACACCCTGTCTCTTGCAAGGATATGCTCTACATTTACAAATTCCTTGAAGTTCAAATGGGATTTTCCTGGAAAAACAAACAATGAAAAAGAGAATATGGCAATTAAGGACAAAATAAGAATCTGCATTACCAGAGTAAAATCAAACAACAAAATAAGTATGCCTGAAAACAGAGATCCAAAAAGCCAGCCGGAATATTGCATGGACGTGAAGAATCCTGCAGCCTCGCCTGCGTATTTTGTTTTTGTATGGTCCAAAATTGAAACAAAAGCGCTAATGCCATACATTGTTGAAAAAACACCATAAATTATCATGAAAATAAGAAGTGACACGAAATTGCCGATTAGCAGGAAGATAAAAGAAAATGCAAACCCTATCAAACCTAGAATAAATGCGAACTTCCTGCCAACCTTATCGCAGATATCTCCCGACGGCAGGCTTGCTAATACAGAAGCTATAGGATGGGATGAGATTAGGATTCCTACCAACAGAAGGCTGTTGACCTGCGACTCAAAATAAATGGGAAGGAAATACCAGAGCACACCTTCGATTATTGTTATTAATCCGAAGATTATTGCAACATTACGTGCCTTGGCACCTATGTGAAAAATGTTGTGACTATGATAAAACATAATTTAAATTAGGATTTAATACATAAAAATTATTTAAAACTAAATGTGATAAGCGCCGACGCAGGGATTTGAACCCTGAAGCCCTTGCGGGCACTAGCTTTCCAGGCTAGCGCATTACCGGATTCTGCCACATCGGCATAAGAAGATTATTTGATAAGTATAAATTAAGGCTGTTGTCGCAGGAAGTTTTTCCAACATCCATAAACATATGAAATTATTGGAATTTCAGATTCCTCAAGTTGTCTTTGTAACTTTGCAATTGTATTATCACGCTCTTTAAATTCATCAAGTTGCCTTTCTAAATCATTAACCTGACCTTGTAGACATTCGATTCTTTTATCAGCAAGAATCATGCATTTATCATAATCTCCTTGTGTATCTAAGATTCCTCCTTGACTGTCTTTGCGTCTTTTTTTAAAGTCTTTATATTGTGCTCTTAAAGCTGCTCCCAATTCACCTATTTTTTGTTTATAATTCCTTCTTTCTTCTTTCCAAACCTCTTCCGATTGCCATTGCTTGTCTTCCAAATCTTGTATCCTGCCCTCATACGTTTCTCTGACTTCTTTCTCCCATAGCTCCATTTTCTCTACATCCACCTGTATAAGCTTGTATCGAAAAATATGAGGACTATAATTCTGATATCTTTGCAATGCAATATCAACATCTGTTTCGTCTAGTTTTTCACTTTCTACAACAACCTCATATTGTCCTCTTTGCCTAATTGTGACATGTTTATTATTAGGCAGAAAGGTTTGGAGTCTTTTTAAAACATCATCAATAATTCCAAAATCCTTTGAATCAATTCTGACTATCACTCCAGCTGTCATAATTGAATAGTCGATAGAAAAGCTTAAAAACTAATCCCTTAACGTGATAGAAATATTGACTCCATCCGGAACCTGTATCCTCATAATCTGTCTCAAAGTCCTTTCGTCAGCAGAAATATCAACCACTCTCTTATGAATCCTCATCTCCCATCTGTCCCATGTAGCATTTCCATGTCCTGTCCCATCCCCGCACGGGGTCTTCATTGTAACGACTTTCAATTTCTTAGTCGGCATGGGAATTGGTCCATGCATAGCTATCCCGAATTGATCTGCTATTCCCTTCAATTCCTTGCAGACTCCATTCAATTTCTCCGGATCCGTTGAAGTTAATCTTATTCTAGCTTTTTGCATATCCCCTATCTATTTCTAGAAGTATTTAAATAGTTAACTGATTTTTAAGGTAGATAATAATTTTCTTAATTTTTTAAAAGCATCTTCTTCATTTTCATATCTGATGAACTTTATTAATCCTAAATGAGCAGGACCTAGAACCATGCTGGTTATATCCACATCTTTATGAGCTAAACATATTATTTGCTTCTTTAATTGCAGAGCAAATCCTATCTCGACTCCTGTTCCTATAGAAAGCCTTGTCACTTCTGCTATAAACAATTTAGATTTCCTAATAGCTTCTATATTCGCTTTATAGACATCCGCACGAAGAGTAAGCTTTAGATTAGGATTATGTAAATCTTCAACGCTCCTATTCACTTCATTCAAAGTATCTATGTGCGGGATATGGACAGAATATCCAAATTCTTTAACAACTTCAGCTATCTTTTCGTATATTTTCCACCATTCTTCTGGAGCATTTCTCAAAGAGCCTGCTATGAATACATCTGCCATAGAACTATAAGAAATTCTAACAATTTATTATTTTGCTTTCACAATTTCCAAGACTACTCCGGCAGCAACTGTCATTCCCATGTCCCTTACTGCAAATCTTCCCATTGGCGGGAATTCCTTTACAGTCTCGATTACCATAGGCTTTGTTGGTTGAAGTCTAAGAATTGCCGCATCCCCTGTTTTTATAAAATCTGGATGCTCTTGCAAAGTCGCTCCTGTCTTAGGATCAATCTTCTTTTCTATGTCAATGACTTTGCATGCTGTCTGAGAAGTATGACAATGGAAGACAGGCGTATATCCTTTTGTTATGACATTCGGATGATGCAAAACAATTATCTGCGCTCTGAATTCCTTTACAACACTAGGAGGATTATTTACAGGTCCTACGACATCCCCTCTTTTAATAGCAGTTTTGTCAACTCCTCTTACAGAGAATCCAACATTGTCTCCAGGTCTTGCTTCAGAAATCTGCTCATGATGCATTTCTATTGATTTTACCTCTCCTTTGACTCCTGCTGGTTCGAATATCACAGTTTCACCATTCTTCAAAATCCCTGTCTCAACCCTTCCTACAGGAACAGTTCCAATTCCTGTTATCGTATAGACGTCTTGAACAGGAAGTCTCAATGGTTTGTCTGTCAATTGAGGAGGTACATGGAAAGTGTCCAAAGCCTCGTAAAGAGTCGGTCCATTGTACCATGATAATTTTGGTGATTTCTTTGCGACATTGTCTCCTATAAAGGCTGACACAGGAACGAAAAGCATCTTTGAAGTGTCATAACCGACCTGCTTCAATAGTTTTTCCAATTCAGCTTTTACTGTATTATATTTTGCTTGATCATAATTCACAGCATCCATTTTATTGATGGCAACAACCATCTGTCCTACCCCTAAGACTTTTACTAAGAATATGTGCTCCCTTGTCTGCTCTTGTACTCCTTCTTTTGCAGAGCATACTAATATAGCCGCATCGGCCTGCGAAGCCCCTGTTATCATATTTTTAATGAAGTCTCTGTGTCCCGGAGCATCTATAAGAGTGAAGTAATATTTCGGAGTGTCGAATCTTGTGTGCATTATGTCTATTGTCAATCCTCTTTCTCTCTCTTCCTTTAATTTGTCCATGACGAATGCGAATTCGAATGTCTCTTTCTTCAATTCCTTTGCCAATTCCCTTAATTTTCTCATGTCTTCTTCTTTGATATTGTTTGTGTCATAAAGCAGTCTTCCGACTAATGTAGACTTTCCATGGTCTACATGCCCTATTGTCATCAAATTCATGTGCGGTTTTGTTGCCATTCAAATCACTTTTATAATGACTTAATAACCTATTTAAAGATTACTCATTTAATGAATGGTATGAGAATGCGAGTATTGCTTATAATCGTAATTGTTTTACTACTGCTTTCTAACATAGGAGGAGCCATAAACCCCAAATCGTTTATAAGCAAACTATGGCAGCCATCAAACAATATATGGCAACCATCGATCAGAATAAATTCTAATGGCAATGGAACTGGTGACACGCCTTATGTCATCAACAATGACTCCCAGAACTATATCCCTTCGATACCGCCTTTCGACCTGCAGAATATGTACAATCAAGGTAATGACAAGGAAGGGTACAACGCAACAGGAAAAATATTTGGTGGGACAGGACACGGTAGTCATTTTTTCACCTATGACATACTAACAAACAATTTCATGGACAAGGGAATTCCTATTAGTGGGGAACAGGTCGTATATTCATTAACACAGGGAATTGACAATGAATATATTTATGGGGGGACAGCTTACAGTGCGCACTTTTTGATTTACAATCTATCGAACGATTCGTTCATTGATAAAGGAAGCTTTGGAGACGGAGTCATAACGTCTTTGACAAGAGACTTTGATGGAAAAATCTATGGCGGGGTGTCCTTGTCAAACGATAATTCCAGTTTCTTTGAATACGATCCTTCAACAGATACAATCACTGATTTACCAATAAGAGGTCCTGAAGAGATTACATTTGGTGCAACATCGACAACAGGGACCGACAAAAAAATCTATATGGCAACATTGAAATTCATAAACGGTACCTCAGACATAGGAGTTCATGTTTTATCTTATGATCCTCCTGTCGACGGCAATGGCAGTACTGTTGGAGACAGTGGAAATATCTTTAATGGAACATACATACCATATTCTGCGACATATGGATTGAACAACAAAATTTATTTTGGTATTTATGGGTCTGTGGACGGTTACAACCCTTTAAGAGGATATCTGCTAGTCTACGATACAAAGACAAACAAAGCAAAGAAAATAACTCCAGTTAATGATGCAATATTCGTCTGGGCTTTAACAACACATTACAACGGAAAAATCTATGGCGGTGCCACAGTCAATAATAGCAATAATCTGGAAGCACATTTCTTTGAATACGATCCTTCAACAGATACTGTTAAAGACAAGGGAATTCCTGTTGCCAATCAAAATTACATATGTTCATTGATAACATATGAAGACGGACTTATTTACGGTGGAACTTGCGAAGATGGAAACAACACAAATTATCTGTTTACTTACAATACTTCCACAGATTCTTTCAATATCATTGGAGAAGCTGTTTCAGGAGAGAATGGAATATCTGCATTAGCTCCTAAATTATATTTATTAAATGTAACCAAGCCACAAAATCCCCCAGTAGCTGAAGCAGGTCCAGATCGTAATGCGCGAATAAATCAGAATATACTACTTCCGGGGATAGGAACAGATTCAGACGGTTTTACGACTTTGTACGAATGGGATTTTGAGGGCGATGGCATTTATGATTGGAATTCTACTTTATCAGGTATTACTACACATGCATATAAGTCGCCTGGTCTTTACCATGCGACATTTAGAGTAACGGATAACGATAATTTGACTGGAATTGACTCTGCTAGAATGTGTATTTCCAAACCTCCTTATTATGACCCTAAGACAGGTAGAGGAACAGCAGAACGAGACCCTTGTGAATTAGACTGATTCTTTTGGCAATCCTTTTCTTTCTCTAACTCTTCTCACTATTTCCTGCTGCAAATCCCTTGGGACTTTTTCAAATACAACGTCCATCAAGGACTGGAATCCTTTTCCAGCTGTCGCAGATTTTAATGTGGCTTCGAATCCGAACATCTCAGCAACAGGAAGCTTGACAGTTATCACAGCAGAATATTCCTCTTGTTCAATATTTATTATCTCCCCTCTTCTATTCTGAACTTCAGCTGTGACATTTCCAATATAGTCCTGAGGAGTGTCAATCCTAAGAATCTGCTTAGGTTCTAATAAACCAGGAGTGGCTTTCATCATAGCTTCGAATATTGCTCCCCTTACAGCAGGCATGACCTGTGCAGGTCCTCTATGGATTGCATCCTCGTGAAGATCAGCATCTGTTAGTTTCACGATTATAGCCGAAGATGGTTCTCTTGCCAAAGGTCCTCCGTCGCATACTTCCCTGAACGCATCTTTTACCATTTCTATAGCCTCATTAAGATATTGTATTCCCTTTGTCACGTCCAAAAGCATGCAATGATTGTAAATCAGTAGAACGCTTTTTGCATCCTCCTTGCTCATTCCCAGATCCATTAGTTTGTCCCTTAATTCCAGATTCTTTCCTTTTATTTCTCCGTCCCTGATTTCTCCTTCTCTCATAGCTTTGTATATTTCCTGCGGGACACTCTCAACAGAAAAATAGAATTTGTTATGCCTATTCGGAGATTTTCCTTCTACTTCTGGTGATTTTCCTAAAGCAGTTTCTCTATAGACGACAATAGGAGGCGATGTCACTAATTCAATTCCCTTTTCCTTTATCTTTCTCTCGACTTTTGCATCCAAATGCAGTTCTCCTAATCCTGATACAAGAGTCTCTCCAGTCTCCTGGTTTATCTGAATCTTTAAAGTAGGATCTTCCCTAGAAAGAGTTTTT